>Ga0118677_10007076_pt1 | contig 18702 bp, 16 predicted proteins | sample AliMusrvi5mmetaG_FD_86154 | JGI IMG/M metagenome (GOLD analysis project Ga0118677, IMG submission 86154) | reverse complement strand
TCCTGGTAGCGATCATTAACGCCGTAACGCGGGTGTATCCGACCGTTGGGCACGATCTGGGCATTCCCTGCCTCAAGCGTGACTGCAAAGGATCAATTCAGGCTTCGCTGGAAACGCTCGATGGCAAGATTACCTGGGGGTGCCTGATCTGCGAACAATACGGCATTATCTGCAACTGGAAGGGCACGAAGTGGGATCAAAGGGGCAAGGCCGGTACAGGTTCAACACAGGCCGCCACGTATACGCCAAAGCAAGGCCAGTACCTTGCATTCATCGATCACTACACGAAACTTAACGGGCGGGCACCCGCCATAATTGACTTGCGGAAGTATTTTCATGTCTCGCCGCCGGCGGTGAATGAAATGATTGTGAGGCTTGAGAAGCATGGTTTAATTTCACGCGAGCCTGGGAAACCACGGTCGATACGGCTGGTGCTAGAGCGGGAAAAACTGCCGGACCTGAAATGAAAGAGAAAACCATGCCTACCGATAAGCGGCTCAGTCAGTGGCTTGACCTCCTGAAGAGCCACAACGCCGATGTCCGAGCACAAGCGGCGAATGCCATCGTCAGTATGGGGCCGGCGGCATTTCCTGCTGTCAAGCAAGCATTTGAAAAGGACTCTCTGTCTCGATACCAATCGGTCAAAGCGTTATCGCGGGTAGGACCGCTCGCGATCCCAGTCGTCGCCGAGTTGCTTGATGTCGACGCCGGTGGGCATTTTCACAGACAAGTGATAGTTGCTTTGCAAGCGATCGGCACAGATGCAATTCCGTGCCTCGTGCGACTCCTGAGCAATGCGGACCCCGAAATTCGATGCCATGCAGCCGAGGCTCTGGACAAATTCGGTATCGCTGCACGTCCTGCCTTGGAACAACTGGTTGCCTTATTGGGTGATGATCATCAAATGACGCGTTGGGCAGCTGCATCGGCCCTAAAGCACTTCGGACCAGAGGCCAAGGCTGCCGTTCCGGACCTGGTAAGACTGTTCGGACAAGGAGACTCGTTCGTAACCTTCGAAGACACACGAGGCATTCTCGGCACTAACGACTATGAAGTCGCACTGAAGAGCATCGGTGCGGCGGGGATCCCGGTGATGGTCGAGATGTTGGGTGCCAACGACCCGTCCGTCCGTAAGAATGCTTGTTCGGCATTGGTCGCGATGGGATCGGATGCCGCAGTCGCTATACCGGCACTTGAAGCCTTGCAGACCGACAGTCGCGAGGCGGTGCGTGTCGAGGCGGCAGAATGTCTAAAACAAGTGCGAGCACCTCAATAACCAATTCGACGCAAAGGACGCCAATGCAACCCCTGATCGAATACGAACAGAGTACCGGGTTGGTCCGCGAAGTCTACGACGACATTCGGGCCACCCGCAAGACCGACGACATCAACAACTTCTGGAAGGCCATCGCCCACCATCCGCCGACACTGCGACGGACTTGGGCCATGCTCAAGGAAGTAATGGGCGGCCCCGGCGAACTTGATCCGCTCGTCCGCGAGTTGATCTACATCGCCGTCAGCGTGACCAACGGCTGCGATTATTGCATCGCTTCCCATCGGGCGTCGGCCGTATCGAAGGGCATGACCGACGCGATGTTCGGCGAGTTGATGAGCATCGTCGGTGCTGCGAATCTGACCAACCGCCTGGCCACCGGCTTTCGGGTTCCGCTGGACGAGAAGTTCAAGTAGGTCGCTATGGAAAGAAAATCGATTGCTCCGGTGTACCAGTGGCTCGGTCTGGTTGTCTTCCTGGTGATCTGCTTCGCGGCGGCCGGAATCGGCGGGGCAATCACGACGCCGAAGATCGGCACTTGGTACGCGACCTTGGTGAAGCCAAGCTGGAATCCGCCGAACTGGATCTTTGGCCCGGTATGGTCGGCGTTGTACTTGGGCATGGCCGTCGCTGCGTGGTCGGTTTGGCGGCAAGACGGGTTTGCCGGTGCCAAGCTGCCGCTGACTCTGTTTGGCGTTCAACTCGCTCTGAACGTGCTTTGGTCGTGCATCTTCTTCGGCTTAGAGATGCCGGGCGTGGCGTTTATCGAAGTACTGCTGTTTTGGGCCTCGATTGCGATAACGATGGTAGCGTTCTGGCAGAGGACGAGGATTGCCGGGATCCTTTTCGTTCCGTACCTGGCCTGGGTTAGCTTCGCCAGCGTGTTGAACTTCACGATCTGGCGGCTAAACACATTCTGATAGGTTATCTGGCCAAGCTCAAGACGCCTGAGACTGAGGGCGAATAAGACAGAAGACACCAGGTCTGGCCACATTTTGTTATCAAAATCAAAATATACCCGGAAGCTATACCCTTGAAAGCATAGCACCACCAAGAAGTGGTGTTCCGGCAACCTTAAATCCCATTCATGAAGACCAATGAATGCCAAGACGAATCTTTTGAGCCTCTTGGTTGCGTTGAATCCACTGGACTTGGGCTGGGGTTGGGCAGTCGTAGTGGAGAACGATCAACTGATCCCCGACTTGCACATTCACGGGGTCGTCCGTCGATGGTCCGTCGTCAGCAAGAACATGGAAGTGCCAATTCCATACGAGGTCTTGGCACAGAAGTTTCAGCAAAGTTGATCGAGTCGCCTCCCACGCCGCCCGCTTGTGCAGCCCGCCATGGCGTTCAATAATTGAAGGTGGCTCGATGCCGATCCGGGCAACTATTTCAGGGATCGAAATTCGCTATCGCTGCTGGAAAAGGCTATGAAACTCTCATCGATTCTTATGCGGAACAGAAAGACTTCGCTCGTCGGTTACCGCTCGTCGGTTACCATCTTGACCGATTCGAGTTGCTGGTTGACGATGAAGTCTGACTACTGGGCGAAACCGCACCCGCAAAACCCGCCGCTTGGTGGTGCATGCCCTAGGCATGAGGTAAACTGAGCGGCAGTACCGACCCAGTCCAATGAGGCAGGTTGCCATGGAAAGCGAATCACAAGTTTCAGATTTGATCGAAACCCCCATCTGTTTGCACTGTGCGGCCGAACTCACTGGCCATGAGCACTTCTGTGCGAAATGTGGTTGCCCGGTGACGCCGATGGCGGCATCACTGCCTTACGAATCAATTCTCGCTCGTGGCTTTGCTGTCCGCGAAGGGTCGTCCCGTCCTCGCAAGTTCATTGTCGTGCTTGGAATGTGGATTCTTCTCGGGCCGATGTTCGTGATATTTGTGACTGGGTTTTTCCTCATGTTTTTTGCATCGCAAGGCATCGTCTGGCAGCAAAATCGGCACCAAGACATCCCTGGTAACCTTTTTGGCATCGCTATATCAGGAATGCTAGCCGCCGTCGCGGGCACGCTTATCTACAAGACGACAAAAAACTACGTAAAGTTCCGCCGCGAGACGAGCGAAAAGACTGAGGAAGACGACGGTACGGAAGGCGGAATGGCGTAACCGCCGGTTTTGTGATAACGACCGACGTTTATCGCAGATTCGTTCGGGCGAACAATCTCGAATCGGTAATCGGCTATCTGCGGCAACAGGAATCAGCGGCGGCAAGGACTGATGCCGCGCGCTGCCGGGAAGAGGCAACGGCGGAAGTCGCGTCGCGTCTGAACCGAATCCAGCGCGGCATGTTCCGCTTTGCCCTGAAACGACTCATTCGCTCAAAAAACAGTGAGTCCATACCAATTGGGCTACCGTTCCTCGCGTAGCGCCGAGAGAATTGGCGTTCGCAGCACGCCGCGGAGGGCCACAAGACTGGTGCCGAGGCCGGCGACGAGAACGAGGGTGAAGATGCCGGCCAAGAGCCCGAAGGGAACGGTTGCCCCGCGGCCGATGAGGTGCGGCAAGACGGCTACCAGCGCGGCCAAGAGCCCGACCCCAAGCCCAAGCAAGAGCAGCAAGAAGTTCTCCATCGCCAGGAGAATGGCCAAGGTTCGCGCGGGGAAGCCGGCGGCACGGAGCAGGGCCAATTCGCCCCGCCGCTCCAAGACATTCCGCCATTGCACGACCGCCAGCCCGATGGTGCCCAACAGCAGCCCTAGCCCGCCGAGGCTCTGGAACGTGGCGAGAAACGTGTTCTGCACGGCGGCCAAGGCGCTGAGCCGCTCGACGGTCGTTTCGCTTGTAAAACCGTAGTCACCCAGCTTTTGCTGCAATCTCTGCTGGACTGCAGTCATTTCGCCCGGTGGAGTCTCGATGAGAAAGTAACGGTAGCCAACCGCGGCCGGATCGGAACGCTGAAGATTACCTTCACGCATCAACAGGTCGCCCTGGAAGATGCTGTTTTTCAGCAGCCCGGCTACCTTAAGCTCCAACGGATGGTCGTGGGCGTCCCGAATGGTGAAGGTCTCGCCGCGTCCCTTCCGAAGTTTGAGCGAATAGTTGGCGGTTGTCTGATCGAGCACGATTCTGGTGGGGGTGTCACCGCTGCCGGGGATCGCGTCAGGCGCAAGGAGTTGCCAGGGATTGGGCAGATCCGCTGCGTCGGCCCAAGCGAAGCCGCCGCGGGCGATGAACTTGGAACCCACACCGAGTAATCGCGGTTGCCGCGGTTGATAGAGGTTCAAGCAACTTGCCTCGTCACCCGATTTGACGCGGAAAGAGTAAAAACGGCATTTGGCTAGCAAGTCCTCCTGATCGGGGTCAAAGCCTATCTCCTTTCGGCCTTGGGGGGTGTCGAGGTCAAAGTGGATCGGCAACTCGCACTGGCCAATCAGGGCAAAGCCGCCACTGCCGCTGGCGCGATCGGCGGTTTGCCTGGCCGTGTCGATACGAAAAACGCTCACGGCAGCGATCGAGAAGCAGGCCGAGGCCGTCAGTCCGATGGCCAATGCGCTGCGGCCGGGATTGCGGGCCGCGTTGCGGAGTGCCATGCGAAGGAGGTTGCCTCGACCGCGAGCCACCACCGGCCCAGTCGCGCCGCGGCGGAGCTGCAAGTAGACCAGCGTCAGCAGCGAGACCAGCGCCAGAGAGCCTGCCCCAAAGAATGCACCGACTTGTGCGTCTTCGCCCAACGGCAAGAGCAGGAGGATCGCGGCAGGAACGAGGGTGAGAAGAAGAAGGAATTGCCACACTCCCAAGGCTCGCCCTCGGTTCCAAGCATGGGAGCCATCCTGTGTGTCATGCCCCGCCAACAACCGCCGCGGCGCGATCCGGCCCATGCGGCCAGCAGCCAGCCAGATGGCCGCCAGGGCCAGCAGCAGTCCGCCGGCGAAACCAATCGCCGGGCTTTGCCACGCAACGTGCAGCGTGAGAAAGGGCGTGCCGATGGCTGGCAACCACCAGGTTCGCAATCCGAAGAGCATGAGCGCGGCGTAGCCGACTCCGGCCAGCGTGCCGATCAGGCTTCCCGCGATCGCCACCAACAGGCCCTCGCATGCCAGAAGCCGCGCGATCTGTCGAGGACGAAAGCCCAGGGCCAGCAGCAGGCCGATTTGTTTGGCGCGTTGTTCGATCCCCAAGCGGAACAAGAGCACGACGAGCATCACCGCCGCGGCAATCACGAAGAAGCTGAATCCCAGAAAGAGCAGACCAAAGGGTGTCGTGCCGGCAGCGGCCTTGCGGGCTTGAGCCTTAATCGGCCGGAAGACAAATTCCTGCGCCACCGGGTCGAGATCGAGCGACTGGGCAAGTGTCTGGACCGTGGTCTCCGCGGTGGGCCGAATGCGGATCGCGGTCGTTTGCCCGAAACGGCTCGCCCACAACCGCCGCCCCGTGGCCAGCGAGACAAATGCCTTCGGCGTGGCGGCGTGCTTGGTCCAATATCGGTCATCGTCCGACTTGATCCGCTCCCGCTTGATCTCGAAAGGCAGATCCCACTCTTCGATCGTGGCTTTATCGGTCAGGCCGCGAACGGTTGGCGTGAGACTCTTGTCGGCGGCCGCTCCATCCAACTTCACGATTGCCGCCAAGTAAAGATTGACGGATCGCTCCCGAAGTAGCCCAAGTCTACTTTCCGGCTCGAAGAATGTAACGCGGATTGAGTCGCCGACCTGGGCCTTGAGCCGTTGGGCTGTCCAACGATTCAAGGCGATTTGGCTGTCGCCCAGTTTGGGTAGAGGCAAACCGTCAACGGAAAGGAACGGGCCAAAGGGTGGCTCGTCATGGAAATCGATCGCCGCGATGGTCGAATAGGGGATTTCCTGTTTGCCGCAGGCTATGGTGTTAGCCAGATAGGTCAAGGTCGGTTGAACGTCAATTCCGCCAAGATGTTTGAGCAGTGCCTGTTCGATGGCCGGCGGGAAGATCATCTGCTCGGTCGTCAAATTGATATAGCCCCGCGGCGACGGCTCGATATGGATGCCGTAGTCGGCCAGTTGCGGATGCCAGGGCAAGTCGTGCGGCGCACTCGCGCGGAGGATGGCATTGACCCGGCCTGGCTCTTGGAGTTGCATCTGCAAAGCGGCGAGCGAAACGTAGGCGTTCCGCGGTACTCGCTGATTGGGCCGCAGGCCAAAACGGCCCAGTCCTTCGGCTGGAATCACGCGCACAACCTTCAGCCGCATGGTCTCGACCGACACCCGCTTACGGCCGAAGGCGCTCTCCGCCGGGATGCCGCCTGTCTTGGGTAGCCCAAGCATTACCGAGTCACCCTCTTTCACGGCGAGCAAGCGCGCCACAGGCTCGTTGAGAATGATTTCATCGCGATTCGGCGGTGTCGTCGGGCCGTTATTGCCAAGCTGCCAAAACCGCTCGTCGCAGCCGATGAGGTTGACTTGGTCCACGCGGGCCGGCGGTGCCGGATGAACCGTTTCCACGTTAGCGGAACAGAGAATCGCTGGGGCCGCTGGGCTGCCAGATGCTTTGTCGCCGGCCAGTTGTTCACGGAAGAAGTGGTCGGCCACCAGAACCTCGTCGATACGGCCCAACCCAGCCAGCACCAGATCGCGGAGGCTGCCCTGCATCGAATCGCCGACGAGCAAGGCCCCCGTGAGCACGGCGGTGCCGACGGCCACGCCGCAGGCGACGGCCACGTTCATTTTCCAGAAATGCCGGATCGAAAGCAGGATCAGACGAAACAGTGACATGGCAATAGATAAAAATACGAAATACGAATCCCAACTTATTCATCACCTGCCTGTTGAAATCGGCCGGCATCCAACTCCAGCCGCGTTTGCAAGCAGTCGGCCAGCCGCTCACTGTGCGTAACGACGAGGAGGATCATCGGCTCGGTCTTCTGTAATTCGAGGAGCAATTGCCCGACCTGCTGGGCCGTGGTGCGATCGAGGTTGCCGGTCGGCTCGTCAGCCAGGAGCAAATCGGGGGCATTGATGAGCGATCGGGCCAGGGCAGCCCGCTGCCGCTCGCCGCCGGAGAGTTCCGCCGGCCGATGCGCGCGGCGATCCATCAGGCCCACTCGCGTCAGCAGCATCTCCGCCCGCTCGATCGTCGCCGCACGAACAGGCCCCAATGGCACCGCGGGCAGCAACACGTTTTCCAAAAGCGAGCATTGCGGCAGGAGATAATGGTCCTGGAAGACGAAGCCGATCCGCCGGCTGCGGAAGGCAGCCAGTTGCCGCTCGTCGAGTTCGCTGGGATCGACGCCATCGAGCAACACGCGACCGCTGGTTGGGGTTTCTAGTGTTCCCAAGATACTCAAGAGCGTGCTTTTTCCCGAGCCGCTGGGGCCGAGGATCGCCAGGTTCTGGCCCGCATCGAGCGAGAGCGACACGCCGCGGAGCACCTCGATCGGCTCCGTCCGGGTGGGATAGTGTTTGGTAATGTTTTCGACTTGGAGTTTCGGCATCTGCTCCTTGTACCTCGCCCCCCCTGAACTCGCTAATCGAACAGGTATTCCACCGCCGAATCGCGTCGAGACAATGCCGCATTTTTGCAGCCGAGCAGGGCGTTGTCAATCCGGTGTCAATCCGTTGTCGATCCGGCTGCTCCTACACGACGGTACGAATCCGCTCGAGCGTGGCTTGGGCCGGCTCAGTGATGCGGCCGTTATGAAAGAAGGTGCAATTGCCGCCGGTCGCCGTGGCCTGCTTCAAGGCTTCTTCGGAGCGCGCGAGCATCTTCTCCGTAGTATCGCTCTGAATGACCACTGCGCCGCCCAAACTGACCGTGAACTGCACCGCTTGGCCTTTGATCGGCAAGACGCAGCGGGCGATCGCCTGCCGCAACCGCTCGGCCACGAGGATCAATTCCGTCGTGCTTGCGCCGGGCAGCAGCATGGTGAAGGTGGCCTCGCCGTATTCACTTCCTAAATCCATCGCACGGATGGAAGCGCTCAGGAATTGCACGGCGCTGCGAAGGACGAAGTCCGCGATCTCCCTGCCGTAGCGACTTACCAGCGCGGGAAAGTCGTCAATCCGCATCATCAACAGGCCCGGAGCTGAACCGTGACGCCGCCACTCGGCCAGCCGACGGCCCAGGCTTAAACCAAAATCACTCGGGGAGTAAAGTCCATATGGTGATTCTTCCCGAGGGGCAGGAGCCGGGACAGGTGGTTGAACCTTTTCGACCGGTTTCACGTCGCAAGGTCGGGCAATGGAATGAATTTCTCGGCCATCGTGCCAGCAACCGCGATTCCGCCCCGCCTCCTTGGCCGCATACAAAGAGGCGTCCGCGCGGCGGATCAGGGTAGGCACGTCCTCGCCCGGCAGAAATTCGGCAATGCCAAAACTCATGGCGACCTTCAGCTCGCCGGTGGGCGAGCGAAAGCGGGCCGACTCGACGGCTTGCCGCGTACGCTCCAGGGCGCGAATCGCCTCGTCGGCCTTGGTCCCCGGCAGCACGATCGCCATCTCCTCGCCGCCGTAGCGTGCAACGAAATCGCTCTCCCGAGCCGACTTGCGCAAGACGCATGCCGTGTTGCGCAGCACTTCATCGCCGGTTTGATGCCCGTGGGTATCGTTGAACTTCTTGAAATGATCGATGTCGCCCAGGATCAGCGAGAAGGGCCGGCGGCTGCGCTGGAATTCGTCAAAGCAGGCCGCAACCTTATCGTCGAAGGCCCGGCGATTTGCCAAGCCGGTGAGTGCATCGGTACGGGCTTCGGCGGCCTTCGTTTCCACGAGCCTGGCCTGTTCGTGGAGCTTGTCCTCCACGGAGCTGATTTGCGATTGCATCGACTGATTGGCATCGATCAGCCGCGAGACGGCCGAGATCACGCCCTCGGGATCCGGCGTCGCGCTCACGGTCAATTCCTGGTTGATTTCTTCGACCCGGCTGCTGTGTTGGCCGACGTTGGCCGCCATGTGGCTGGCCAGGTCTTTCAGTCGTGCGAGAACTTCCTTGGCCATCCGTTGTTCCTCTGACAGCTTCGCGGGAGCGCCGCGGAGGGCGCGATGCAGGGCCCACCCGGCCCCCGCTCCGCCGGAACACAACAAGATCGCAAACGACAGATCGCCAAGCATCTCAAACATAACCCTACCCAATTCAGGGGCCTTTTCCCGTCAGACCATTAACCCGGATTATTTATCGGGGTGGGTGGAGCACGGAAACTCAATCGCCGTGGTGCGTTGCGCGAACCGGTCCAAACCAGGGTGAAAGGTTGCCGTTCGTTGGATTTCGTGCGTAACCCACCATTTCCCAAGGGGTTCGCTCCACGTACCCTACGTTGCATGAATAATCTGGGTTACCGACCGCGTCGCCAGCAGTCGTAAAATACACCCAGAAAATCATAGGTTCAGCTTTTTGCCGCGCGGGAGCAAAGACACCCAGACAATCTGATTCCGTCGATTCGTGGCCCAGCAAAGTGGGCACAATCGGCGTTTTCGTTATATTCCGACCGTGTGCTCTTAGTCCCGCCATTAGGCGGAATCCGAGGTAAGGGACCGGCTATTGCCGGAACTAGGATCGCCCTTCCGCCAGTGCGGTTTGCAACCGCCAAAACGTCATGTTATACTGCGTCCACACGTTCACTTTACCACTTTGATCCTGGAGAACCGTTATGAACCGCAAAGGCAACGGAATAAATTCCGTTCTACGAAGGGGAATTCAATCGTCAGCTTACTGCCTGGGGTTAGCCCTGGGACTGGCCACACTCGCGGCACAAGCCGAACCACCGGCCGCGGACGCCGAAGGTTTCCGCCCCTTGTTCGACGGCAGGACGCTCGAAGGCTGGGATGGCGATCCGAAGTTGTGGCGCGTCGAAGATGGCTCCATCACCGGCCAGACGACCAAGGAAAATCCCGCATCCCGCAACACGTTTCTCATCTGGCGGGGCGGCAAACCGGGCGACTTCCAACTGAAGATCGAGTTCCGCATGCCCAACCCGGGCTTCGCCAACTCCGGCGTGCAGATCCGCAGTTGGGAAGGCCCCAAGAAATGGCAGGTCAGCGGTTATCAACCCGACATGGATTCCGACGACAATTACACGGGGATATGCTACGGCGAGAATTTCCGCGGCATCCTCACCAGCCGCGGCGAGAAGACGGTGATCGGCAAGGACGGCAAGCACAAGGTCGAGCGTTTCGGCAAAGCGGCTGAACTAGCCAAGTTCATCAAGAACCGCGATTGGAACGAGTACGACATCACCGCCCGGGGAAACCACATCATTCAAAAGATCAACGGCCACCTGATGTGCGAATTGATCGATGAAGACGCGGTGGCCCGCAAGGACGGCATCATCGCCTTGCAGATCCACGCCGGACCGCCCATGAAGGTGCAGTTCCGCAACGTGCGGATCAAAGAACTCAAGCCGGACAACCCGATGAAATCCGACGCCAAAATGAAGATCGTTTTCCTGGCCGGCGGTCCCAGCCACGGCTATGCCCAACACGAGCACCACGCCGGCTGCCTGCTCTTGGCCAAATGCATCGCGGAGAATGTCCCCGAGGCCAAGACAGTCGTCTACCAGGGCTGGCCGAAAGATTCCCAGGTTCTGGACGACGCGGCCACCGTGGTCATCTTCTGCGACGGCGGCGAAGGACACCTGGTGATGCATCATCTCGACGAGTTCGACAGACTGGCCAAAAAAGGCGTTGGCTTGGCATGTATCCACTATGCCGTCGAGGTGCCGCCCGGCAAGGCGGGCGATCTGATGAAATGTTGGACCGGCGGATATTTCGAGACCTTCTGGTCGGTCAACCCCTTCTGGGTAGGTCATTTCGACAAGTTTCCCGATCATCCCGTGGCCCGCGGCCTCCGCCCTTTCACGGTCAACGACGAGTGGTATTATCACATGCGTTTTCAGGACGACATGAAGGGCGTGACGCCGATTCTGACTGCGGTTCCGCCCGACGAAACTCATGGCAAGGGGAACGACGCCCACGGGGCCAATCCGCATGTTTTTGCCCGCAAGGGCCTGCCGGAGCATGTGGCCTGGGCCTATGAGCGACCGGGTGGCGGCCGCGGCTTTGGCTTCACCGGTACCCATTTCCACTGGAGCTGGGGCTGCGACAGTTTCCGCACGGTCGTGCTCAACGGCATCGTCTGGACAGCCGGGCTGGAAGTTCCCGCCGCCGGCGTACCCTCCAAGACGCCGACCTTCGAGGACTTGCAGCAGAACCTCGACAAACCGCAACCGAAGAATTTTAATGGTGACGAGGTGAAGAAGATGCTGGAGGGGTATAAGAAGTAAACTTCTCATGCTACGCTGAGCGGATGCTTTCTCCTGCTGAAATCCTGGGACCGTCGGGGCGGATTGCCGCACGGCTGCAAAACTACGAACATCGCGACGAGCAACTGGCCATGGCCGACGCCGTGGCGGCCGCGATTGAAAAACGCCATCACTTGGTAGTCGAGGCGGGCACCGGCGTCGGCAAAAGCTTCGCCTATCTCGTGCCGGCCATTTTGGCCACGGGCGAATATCCCGCTAGCGGCGACGAAGATGCGCCGCGTCCGCGGGTGGTCATCTCCACGCACACCATCAGCCTCCAGGAGCAACTGCTAGCCAAGGACCTTCCTTTGATGCGGAGTGTGATGCCGACCGAGTTCACCGCCGTGCTGGTCAAGGGCCGGCGGAATTACCTCAGCCTGCGGCGGATGAATAATGCCTTGAGCCGTGCCGCGGGATTGTTCAGCGACGAAGAAGAGTACGAGCAGCTCCGCCAGATCGCGGCCTGGTCGCGGACCACGACCGACGGCTCGCTCTCCGATCTCCCCTACAAGCCCTTGCCCGCGGTGTGGGAAGAAGTGGCCAGTGATTCCGCCAACTGCATGGGCCGCAAGTGCCCCAACAACACGGCATGTTTCTACTACCAGGCCCGGCGGCGGATGAGCCATGCCCAGATCCTCGTGGTCAATCATGCCCTGTACTTCACCGATCTGGCCCTCCGCAAGGAAGGTTTGGGCATGTTGCCGAAGCACGACATCGCGATCTTCGACGAGGCCCATACGCTGGAGTCCGTAGCGGGCGACCACCTGGGCTTGCGGCTCACCAACGGCCAGGTCGAGTTCACCTTGCGGCGGCTCTACAACGATCGGACGAACAAGGGCCTCTTGGCCCGTCCCGGCTACCGCGATGCCCAGGCAGAGGTCATCGATTGCCAACACCGCGCGCAGCACTATTTTGAGGACATCGGCGAGTGGCTCGCCCGGCAGGCGGGCGGCAGCGGCCGCGTGCGACAACCGCAAATCGTCGAGAATGTTCTGAGCAAGGGCCTGAGCAAGCTTTCGCGGCTGATCCGCCAGCAGGCCAAGTCGATCCAGAAGGCCGAGGAGCGGCAGGATTTTACCGCCGCCGCCGCCCGGCTGGAGGGCATGGCGGAGGGCTTCAATGAATGGAACACGCAGCAGATGGCCGAGGCCGTCTATTGGGTCGAGGCCACGCGGGCGCGTCGCGGGCAACGGATTTCGCTGGCCGCCACGCCGATCGATATCGGCCCCATCCTTCGCGAACACCTCTTTCAGAAAGTGCCCACGGTCATCATGACCAGTGCCACGCTGGCCACGGCGGGCAAGTTCGATTTCTTCCAGTCGCGCGTTGGGTTACTGCAAGCGGCGACGCTCAACTTGGGCAGTCCCTTCGACTATCAGGAGCAGGCCGAGCTAATCTTGCTGGAAGGGATGCCCGATCCCGGCAGCGAGGCGGCGCGCTACGAAACGGCGGCGATTGCCATGATCCAGCGTTACGTGGCGCGGACGGAAGGCCGGGCCTTCGTGCTCTTCACCAGCTACGAAATGATGAAACGTGCCGTGGCGGCCCTCACCCCCTGGCTCATCGAGCAGAACCTGGCCCTCTACAGCCAAGCCGACGGCACGCCGCGAACGCAAATGATCGAGCAGTTCAAGGCGAATCCCCGCAGTGTCCTCTTCGGCGTCGACAGTTTTTGGCAAGGCGTCGACGTGCCGGGCGATGCGCTGGTGAACGTGATTATTACGCGGCTCCCCTTCAGCGTTCCCGATCGGCCGCTCTTGGAAGCCCGCTTGGATGCCATCCGCGCAGCGGGCGGCAATCCGTTTTACGGCTATCAACTGCCCGAGGCGATCTTGAAACTCAAGCAGGGTTTCGGCCGTTTGATTCGCACCCGCCGCGACCGGGGCATCGTCGTGATTCTCGATCCGCGCGTGCGGACGAAGCCCTATGGACGCATGTTTCTCGCCTCCTTGCCGAACTGCCGACAAGTCGTGGAGAAGTTCTGAGCCGCGATGGAGCTTTGCGTGATTCCCGGAGGTTCGGGAAAACGCATTCCTGTAGCTGTAGAGTGGGCCGAGTGAAACGAGTCCCACCATCCGCCGCGTCTCTCTTGGCCATGACACCATTAAATCGGTGGGTTGGCAATCGTAGTGCCTTGTCCGATCACCACCCTTTCAAGGATTCCCGGTAGGGCTTGCCATCTCGATAGCGTTTGTGGGGCGATCCTCGAACAAATTCACCGGCAAAACAGTACAGATACTACTGACTATTGTTCATCGAGAGGCCAGTCAATGACCACGATCGTCCTTGTCCACCCCAACGAGCACCTCCAACGCTTCCAGGTTTTTGCCGTCTATGAGGCGCCGAACGTGCATCACGCCTTCGCGCTCGAAGAGATCAACAGCCGCGACGAAGCCGAAGACCTTGCCCGCCAGATGATGGAGACCTACGAGGCAGATCATTTTCGGCGGGTGATCAAAGTCAGCGAGCGGATAGGCGGAGGCCAGCGGCCGAATTTGGATATCACTTAGAAACGGATTATTTTTGCAATTTGCCAGTTTTTCGCCAAAAAATACGCCCCCTGTTGCTATTGTTTCCCGCCCGCTATCCTTGATAGAGAGAGATGTCCGAGATGATCGAGGTTCCGCCATGAAATTCCGCGTTCACCTGGAACAAGACGAAGATGGCCACTTCGTGGCTACCTGTCCCACACTTCCCGGCTGTGTTTCCGAGGGCAAGACCCGGGCGGAAGCGAGAGTCAATATTGCTGACGCGATCGCCGGTTATCTCGCCAGCCTGCGCAAACATGACGAGCCAATTCCGCCTGCGATCACCGAAGAGTTGATCGAGGTAGATACGTGAGCAAGCTGCCCACCGTCTCTTGCCGCTGGTCGGTCGCTGCCTTCCAAAAAGTAGGCTAACTTCGTCGCCGTGAAACTCTGACCCAAAATAGGTCGAAGCCTAAACCACCGCGCCACTTCTCGACTCTCCCTTTTTTCGCACTGATTTCTCTGGAATTACCCTGCCTGCTCTGCTACCGAGAAACCGGTATCCCGCCAACCGCCTGTTCCCGGGAGGCTGGCTTGGCAGCACTTCCGGCGAAGCGAAATCGGCCCGAGTGCTTTAGTTGCTCCTCAAAGGTCCGATAGTAGTCCATGACGCGGTCCACATCGTGCCCGAATTCGGCTGAGATTTCGTGACGCACCTGCCGAATAATTTTGATTTCGTCGTCATTCATCGAATTCGCCTCCGCTAACAAAGTTCAAGGGGGTGGTCAACAATCGCCAGGATATCACGTCATCACCCCAACCCCGCAATCGTCTTGAAATCACCCTTCAACGACCGGTAAAGCTGCTGATAGACGGGGAAGGTGGCATCGTAAACCTTCTTGGCGGCACGATTGGGTGAGATCTCGCTGACGACGCGGATCGTGGCGCCGCAGGCCTCGGCGATGTTCTTGTATTCGCCGGCACCGACGGCCGCCAAGAGCGCGACGCCGTAGGCCGCGCCTTCCTCGCTGTTGATCGTCACCACCTTGCGGCCGAAGGCGTCGGCCTGGATCTGCCGCCACAAGGCGCTGCGGGCACCGCCGCCGGAAGCGCGAATCTGCTTCATCGGCACTCCCAGCCCCTCGAAAATCGCCAGGCTCTCGCGCATGGAATACGTCACGCCTTCCAGGATCGAGCGGATCAGGTGGCCGCGCTGGTGCGAGAGCGTCAGGCCGATGAAGCAACCCCGAGCGTCGGGGTCGGCGTGCGGCGTCCGCTCGCCGGAGAGATAGGGCAGGAAGAACAGGCCACTGCTGCCGGCAGCCACCGCCTCGGCCTCGGCGGTGAGCAACGTGTAGACGTCCACCTTTTTCTTTTTCGCCTCGGCCACGACCGCTTGGCATAAGGCATTGCGGAACCATTGCAGCGAGCCGCCGGCCGAAAGGTTCACGCCCATCATGTGCCACTTGCCGCGGACCGCATGGCAGAAGGTATGCACGCGACCCTCGGGATCAATCTTCACCTCGTCGCTATGCACGAAGACAACGCCGGATGTGCCCAGCGAGGTGGAGAGCACGCCCTTGGTGACGATGCCGTTGCCCACAGCCCCGGCCGCGCAGTCGCCGGCCCCCGAAATCATTTCGACTGAAGAAATACAAAAGATCCTCCACGAACTGTGTGTGCATCAGATCGAACTGGAGATGCAGAACGAAGAATTGCGCCAGTCCAAGCTGGAACTGTCTGCTTCGCAGACGCGTTATTTCGAACTTTACGACCTGGCGCCTGCGGGCTATTTAACCATCAGCGAACAGGGAATGATCCTGGAGGCCAACCTCGCCGCCGCCGGCATGCTGGGCATGGGCCGGAACGCGCTGGCCAGGCAGCCGTTCAGCCGGTTCATCCTGAAAGCGGACCAGGATATCTACTACCGGCACCGTCAGCAGCTATTGGAGAACGGGGAACCGCAGGCGTGCGAACTGCGGATGTTGAAGAAAGACGGAACGGCATTCTGGGGGCATCTGGCGATCTCCGCCGCACAGGATACTTATGGCAATCCCGAGCTCCGCATTGTGCTGAGCGACATTACCGAGCGCAAATTTCAGGAAGAAGCAGGCGAGTTGACGACGCGTTTGATTATACTGGTCAACTCCCCGAGCAGCAGTTTCCGTGAACGCATGGCGGAACTGACCGCCGCCCTGCAAGGCTGGTCCGGCTGCGAAGCCGTCGGTATCCGGCTGCGCGACGGGAACGACTTTCCATATTTCGAGACCCACGGTTTTCCATCTGAGTTTGTGGACATGGAAAACCACCTCTGCGCTTATGACAAGAACGGTGAACTCCTGCGCGACAGCGCGGGCAATCCCGTGCTTGAATGCATGTGCGGCAACATCCTGAGCGGCCGGTTCGATTCCGACAAACCGTTTTTCACCCCTCATGGCAGCTTCTGGACCAACAGCACCACCACCCTGCTGGCAACCACCTCCGAAGCCAGCCGCCAGTCACACACCCGCAACCGGTGCAATACCGAAGGCTATGAATCAGTGGCGCTGATCCCGCTGCGTGACGGCCGTCAAATTTTCGGCCTGCTGCAATTCAATGACCGCCGCCAGAACTGTTTCTCCCCGGCACTGATTGAACATTTCGAAAAAATGGCCGACAGCCTGGCCATTTCCCTGGCGCAGCGTCAGGCCGAAGAAGCGCTGCGGATTGATCAGGAAAATCTGCAAGCCATTTTCGCCGCCGCGCCGGTGGGCATGGTCCTTATTGATGAAACCGGCATGATTATTAATTCCAATGCCGTGATTGCGCGGCTGGTGTGCAGGGATCATGCTCTGGTCATCCGGCAGCACATTGGAGCCGGGCTGGGCTGCGCGCACAGCGTTGAGCATGAAAAAGGCTGCGGCTTTTCCCCCTCCTGTCCGGAGTGCCCGCTGAGCAAAGGGATCCAGCAGGTGCTGCAATCGGGGAATTCCATTCACGGGGCGGAAATGGAGTATACAATCCTGGTTGACGGACAGGAACATCATTTCTGGCTGAGCGTCAATGCCGAACCGGTATTGCTTGACGGGCGGAAACATGTAATTGTCGCCATTGATGACATCAGCGAACGCAAACGGATGGAGACGTCGCTGCGGGAGAGCGAGGAACGGTACGCAATGATTCTCGCTGCTGTTAACGACGGGTTTTGGGATTGGCACATTCCGAGCGGTAACGCTTTCTTCAGCACACTGTACTACACGATACTGGGCTGCAAGGACAGAGAATTCCCCGCCACCTATGATTCCTGGCGGCTTCTTGTCCACCCGGATGATATTGACCGTGTTGAACGCGATCTTCAAACCAGCATCAAGACCGGCGAAGGCTTTGCCATCGATCTCAGAATGAGGACAAAAAGCGGGGAATGGCTATGGGTTTCCACCCGCGGCAAGGCGATAGAACTTGGCGCGGGCAGCAAGGCGCTCAGGATGGTCGGCACGTTAAGTGACATCACCGCGCGCAGGCAGGCGGAGGATTTATTGCGTGAAAAAATTGACGAACTGCAAAGGTTCCAAAAACTGACCGTCGGCCGTGAGCTTGTGATGATTGAACTGAAAAAGGAAGTGAATGAACTTCTGATAAAAAATGGTCTGGAAGAAAAGTACAGGATAGCAGATGATGGAAAAAAATAAACAGCTTGCCGGACTGCTGATGCGGCTGCATGGCGTGGACGTTTCCAGATACGAGAAGTCTTTTCTGGACAAAACTCTGCAGAAGCGGCTTGATGAAAATCATTGCGCTTCGTCCGAAGAGTATTGCGTATGTCTGGAACAGAACGATCAGGAAGCCGGGAAGCTGCTTGATTCGCTCAAAATCAGTTACAGCGAATTTTTCCGCAATCCGCTGACTTTTGCCGTGCTGGAGCAGATTATACTGCCGGAGCTGGTTTTGAAAAAGGGAAAAAGTAAAAGAAAAGAAATAAGGGTCTGGTCGGCGGCATGCGCCGCCGGACAGGAATCCTACAGCCTGTGCATGCTGCTGGAAGAGCTTAAAACCGGCGGCAATGAAATCAGCTACCGGATTTTTGCCACCGATCAATGCGAAGCGCAGGTGAATGAAGCACGGAACGGCCGCTATCCGTCGGAAGCATTAAATAACCTTAATTTTAAACGGGTTAAACAGTGGTTTACAAAGTGCGGCGATACTTATACCGTAAAGGGGGGATTGAAAAATTACATTAATTTCTCGGTGTTCGACTTGTTCAGTGAAGAATTATGCTGTCCGCCGGAAAGTCTTTTCGGCGATTTTGATCTGGTGATCTGCGCCAATCTGCTGTTTTATTATAAAAGCGAATACCGTAAGAATATACTGGAAAAAGCGGAGAAATGTCTGGCGGAAGGCGGTTATCTGATTACCGGCGAAACAGAAAGAGAGATTTTAATCAGAAATAATTTCCGTGAAGTTTTTCCAAAATCGGCTATATTTACCGTATAGAAAAATTTATTTAATTAATGTAGGTCAGACATTCCTGTCTGACATTTAGGTAATGTAGGTCAGACATTCCTGTCTGACATTTAGGTAATGTAGGTCAGACATTCCTGTCTGACATTTCGCCGGCAGGAATGCCCGCGCTACATTATAAAGACATTTCGCCGGCAGGAATGCCCGCGCTACATTACAAAGAAAGTTCCGGCGCAGCCGGTTGAGTTCACGGGTTGATTTAAATTACGGGGGTCCGCTAACCAGCGAAAGGAAACATTATGAAT
>Ga0118677_10007075_pt1 | contig 18702 bp, 17 predicted proteins | sample AliMusrvi5mmetaG_FD_86154 | JGI IMG/M metagenome (GOLD analysis project Ga0118677, IMG submission 86154) | reverse complement strand
GGAGGAGTAAAGAAACTGACTATGTGACGCTCAAAAAACAAAATGTAGTGCCACTTGACGAAATTTACATCGGTAACACGCTGTAACAGCGAGTGTTTTTAATTACAGTGTCAAAAATGGGTTAAAGGTATCATTCCGATATGCAGCTATTGTAAAAAAATAAGAAATGATGAGAAGAGTTGGCAGCAGCTTGAATCGTATATTTCCGAACATTCTGACGCACTTTTCAGTCATGGTCTCTGTCCGGATTGTCTTGACGAGCAGATGCAACTCTTAATGGCCCTGCCATCGGATCATTGATTACGGCATGTGCAGATTACGTGGCGCCTCTGTACCTTCCGATTGAATATTCTTTCTCCTGATGCCCAACTTTTTCATTCTCGAATTGAGTGTTGTCGGCTTCAGGCCAAGGATTTCCGCGGCTCCGTTTTTGCCGCGAATACGCCAGCCGGTTTTTTCCAGCACAGAATTGATATGTGCCCGTTCCATGCCTTCGATGGTCATCGGCGCCGCCGGGATTGTGGCTGAATCGCCCAACACGTCGATAACCAGTGTCGGCCCGCTGTTCAGGATCATGGCCCGTTCGACCAGATTCCGCAACTCCCTGATATTTCCCGGCCAATAGTAGTTCTCTATGGCGTCCATATTCCTCTTGGAAATACGCTCTATCGTTTTGCCGAAGACCTTGCTGAATTCCTCGACCATCGCCCATACCAGCAACGCGATATCCTCCCGCCGCTGGCGCAATGGAGGGACCGAAATCGGGAACACGTTCAGACGATAGTAGAGATCCTCACGAAACTTCCGTTCCCTGATGGCCTGGGCAAGATTTCTGTTGGTTGCGGCAATAATCCGCACGTCCACGTCAATCGGCCTGGAGCTCCCCAACCGTTCAAACTGGCCTTCCTGGATAACCCGCAGCAGTTTCACCTGGAGTTCCAGCGGCAATTCGCCAATTTCATCAAGAAAAATGGTAGAGCCGTTAGCCGCTTCAAACCGGCCGATTTGACTGGATATTGCCCCCGTGTACGCCCCCTTTTCGTGCCCGAAAAGTTCAGCTTCGATGAGTTGTGACGGCAGTGCGGCACAATTCACCTTTATCATGGCGCGAGCCCTGCGTGGACTCGAATTATGAATTGCCCGTGCGATAAGCTCTTTTCCCGTACCGGTTTCACCAAGAATAAGCACCGTGGTGCCGGTAGAAGCGACCTGCTGCACCTGAAGCAATACTTTTTGAATGCCGTCTGACTTGCCGATGATCTCATCATGTTTGTACTCAATATCGATCTGATCACGCAGATAAATGTTTTCGGCTTCCAGAGAGTCCTTTAACTGCTTGATTTCGGCCAGGGCCTGCTGAATTTTCTGGTCGGCGCGTTTCCGCTCCAGGGCATTTGCAAAAATTTCCCACAAGAGACGAAGCCGCGGGATAAGTTCAGGCGCCCATTCTTTGTTGTCCCGGTGAGAAACAAAGGTAATAGCTCCCACAAGAATGCCGCCGACACTCGCCGGAATGAACAGGATGGATTTGATGTCGCCCTGTTCCTTGCAATACTGTTTTTCACGCCAACAGCTGTCCGGCAACAGATCAACGTCGGCAATACCGAAAATTTCACCCTTGCAGAGCATGTCATACCACACCGGTATCAGGTTCGTGATGACCTGTGGCGGCTGCTTGATTCCGGGCACTACATAGGAATGGGTGAGAACCAGCCGTTCTTCATCCGGAGATACGCGCCAGATGCTGCTCCGGTCAACCCCCAGAAACTCGACAACCTTTTGCAATCCTTGCTCGATCTTTCTATCCACCTCACTCACGAGCACATTGATGAAATCGGTCGACAGATCGGAGAGCAGGGCTTCGACCTTCAGGCGCTCGGTCCGCACATCCTCTTTTGTTTTCTGCCGTGTTACATCCTTGATAAGCAGAACGCACCCCAGGACCTTCGCGTCATCCACCGCAAGAGGATGGCAGCAGATCAGCCAGAACCTGTCTTGATACAATTGCTCCGAAAGTGGCGCATGTACAACAACTTCATGCTCCACATACGACCGTACCTCCATGATAGCACTGGAAAGTACCGGTTCGACAGCCAGTGCGAACCGAGGATTAATCTCACCCGGCGTCTTGCCGACAAGCTGTTCCACCGACAGATCACCAATTTGAGCCATGCGTTCATTCGCATGGAGGCAGCGCAGATTCCGGTCAAACAGGGCTATCCCGAACCGGGATTGTTTGAACAGCTGTTCAAGGCGGTTAAATTTACTCAGAAAGAAAGATGTCCTGTTTAATGGGTGCGTGCCATCCATTTTAAAACCCCGTTCCTGTAATGCGGATTGTAGACGATATATCGTCTGTACAGACGATATATCGTCATTTTGTTTTTGACGCTTTATACTGCGTGTTTTTAAATAGTTATGCAATAGTATATTCATTCATGGTACGCTGTAGTACATAATTGGTGGGATTTACGACGAAATATCGTCGTCTATATAATACACGAGATCCGTTTTGAAAAAAGCATTATATAACTAAGTTGTATTATAACAGTTAGTTGCAACTTGTAGTGCTGGTGTTTGATGGTTGGTATGTATAATGCAAAACATTATTATAAATGGAGGACGTATGTCTAAACCGGTGTTTGCAGGTCTCGATATGGGCGCATCACGGACCAAGGTAGCGATTATAGATTCCGGTGGGGAGCTTGTCGGTCAGGCCGTCAAAAAATCGGGGATTGATTTTGCGGCAACCGCCGCAGCCTGCCTTGATTCCGCGCTGGAAATGGCCGCCGCCACCCGCTCCGACATTGCAGGCGCCGTATCAACCGGTTACGGGCGGGCCAACGTCGCATTTGTCACCAAAGAGAGCAAGACCGAGATAGGCTGTCTCGCCAGGGGGGGGTATCATTACTTTCCCGAGGCGATTACCATCATCGACATCGGTGGCCAGGATAACAAGATTGTCAAGCTTGACGGCGCCGGTCGTCGCAGCAGCTTCAAAATGAACCGCAAATGCGCGGCCGGCACCGGCGCTTTTCTTGAGGAGATGGCGAGCCGCCTTGACCTCCCCCTGGAAAAGATGAACGATCTGGCCCGCCAATCGAAAGAGATGATAAAGCTGGGGAGCTTTTGTACAGTGTTTTCCGCCACGGAGGTCCTTGAGAATATCCGCCATGGAAAAAATGTCAGCGACATCGTCAAAGGTATTTTTTACTCGGTCATCAAGCGAGTGCTGGAGATGGATTCTCTTACCGAACGCATTGTCATGACCGGCGGAGTGGTGGCGCACAACCCCTACCTCGTTGAAATGGCCGGGGAGATGATCGGTCGACCGGTAATGGTTCCCGAATTTCCGCAGCTGGCCGGCGCGGTCGGCGCCGCCCTCTATGCGCGGGATGCCAGGAAAGAGGGATTAAGCAGGGATGAAGGATCAAGCGTGGATGAGGGATGAGGGATGAGGGATGAGTTTAGACGGGGGAGCTGGCATGGCTGAAGAGAACAAAGCAGCGAGAAAAAAGATCCGGGCAACCGACCTGATGAACAAGATAATGTCGGACTATTTTTACGGACTGAATGAAGCGGCGACCAGCGGTAAACAGAAGGTTGCCTGGTGCACCAGCGTCGGTCCGGCCGAACTGCTCAGGGCAATGGGCTTTGCGGTGCACTTCCCGGAAAACCATGCCGCCATCCTGGGCGCCACGCGTATGGCCACCGACATGATCCCCGTGGCGAATGCCGTTGGTTATTCACCGGAGATCTGTTCTTATCTGACATCCGATATCGGCGCCTATCTGAAAGGGATCACCCCGCTTTCCAAGGCTTATCCCGGCATCGAATCCATACCAAAACCGGATGTGCTGGTCTTTAACACCAACCAGTGCCGTGACGTTCAGGACTGGTTCTCCTGGTACGCGAGGGAACTGGACGTTCCCTGCATCGGTATCACCTCGCCCAAGAGCATCAACGAGGTAACTGATGCCCACATTACCGACGTTGCACGGCAGATCGAGGCGCTGATTCCGACACTGGAGGCGATCGCAGGTCAGAAGCTGGACATGGAGCGGCTCAGGGAAACGGTGGCTCTCTCCCGGGAGTGTACCGAATTATGGAAACAGGTCCTGGAAACGGCGACCGCCACTCCCGCCCCGCTGACTTTCTATGACGGAACCATCCTCATGGGACCCGCCGTGGTTCTGCGGGGGACCCGGCAAGCCGTTGACTTCTACAAGGCCCTGTTGGCCGAACTCGAACAGCGGGTCACGGATGGGGTAGGGGCCGTGGAGAACGAAACCGTGCGTATCTACTGGGACGGCATGCCGGTATGGGGGCGTTTGCGGCCGCATTCGGAACTGTTTGCCGGCCTCAACACAACGGTGCTGGCCTCAACCTATTGCAGCAGCTGGATCTTTCCCTCCTTCGACGGCGATGACCCCATCCGCAGTATGGCGAAGGCCTACCTGGAGCTATTTATTGTTCGCTCCGACAGCTACAAGGAACGGTACATCACCTCGATGTTGAAAAAATTCCGGATCGACGGGATCATCTATCACGACGCCAAGACCTGTCCCTGCAACTCGAACAGCCGTTACGGCATGCCTCAGCGGCTTGAGGAACAGACCGGTATCCCCGGCCTGGTTATCTCCGGCGACTTAAACGATCTGCGCTGCGTTTCCGACGAGCAGACCAAAACCAACATAGAGGCCTTTATTGAACAGCTGGAGGAGGGAAAATAATATGCTGGACGCACTATTCAGACCCAAAGCGGTCGCTATTATCGGCGCTTCAATCAAGGAACTGTCGATCGGTAACGTCATTATTCGCAACCTGCAGAAATACGGTTACAAGGGGCCGATCTATCCGATCAACCCCAGCGCGCCGGATGTGTGCGGACTCAAGGCGTACAAATCGCTGGAAGAAATCCCCGGCAAGATAGATCTGGCCCATATCATCATTCCGAGTTCATTCGTGCCGGAGGCAATGGAGTCCTGTGGCAGAAAAGGGATCAAGGCGGTCATCATAAATTCTGCCGGTTTCAGTGAGATGGGCGAGGAGGGGAAAAGGCTGCAGGAGCTGTTTCTTGCCATCGCCAAAAGCTACGGTATACGGGTCTTTGGCCCCAACTGTCAGGGGATCATCAACTCCGATCCCGAGCTGAGGGCTTACTGCAACTTCACCTTCACCTACCCCGACCCCGGCGCCATTTCGGTGGTTGCCCTGAGTGGCGGCGTCGGCGCGTTGATCATGCAGGCTCTGACGGATCTCGGCATCGGTCAGCGGCTCTATGCCTCCAACGGCAACGCCAGCGATATTTCCATCCCCGAGATCGTTCGCTACTATGGCAACGATGAGGGGACAAAAGCGGTCATTCTCTATACCGAAGGGTTCTCCAGTCCGGGGGAGTTTCTCGAAGTGGCTCGGGAGGTCAGTGCAAAGAAACCGATTCTGGCCATGAAGGCGGGTCGTACCGAACAGGGGGCCAAGGCGGCTTCCTCCCATACCGGCTCCCTGGCCGGGGTTGATATTGCAACCGAACTGATCTTCGAAAAGACCGGCATCCTCTCTTTCACCGATGAAGGCGAGATGGCCCGGGCGGCCATGGCCTTCGCCACCCAGCCGATCCCAAAGGGGAACCGGGTCGGGATCATCACCAACACCGGCGGTCCGGCCGTCATAGCCACAGACGTTCTGGTCTCCTGCGGCCTGGATGTGCCGAAACTCTCCGAAAAATCGATAGAGACGCTGATGGGAACCCAGTTTCCCGAAGCGGCCCTCGAAAATCCGATTGATGTCGTGGCTACCGCCGGCGGCCTCCAGTTTCGCGGAGCCCTGGATGTCCTCCTTGAAGAGGATGGCATTGACAGCATCTACATCAACTTCGTCACCGCTCCCTTTACCGATACCCACGAGGTTGCCCGCCAGATCGTGGAAGTCAGCAAAATGGCCAGGAAACCGATAGTCTGCAACTTCATGACCGATCTCAGTCAGGAACGGTTCCGGATCACCATGGGTATCCTCAAGGAGGGGGGCGTTCCCCACTACGCCAATCCCAGCGATGCCGCCAAGGCCCTGGGGGCCCTCAGCAAATACGGCCGGCTCAAACAGCGCGACATCGGTGAGCCTGTCACGTTTGGGGGTGTGGATGCCGCCGCTGCCCGGTCGATCATCGAACAGGCACATCAGGCGGGGCGTAGCGTACTTTCCGCCGGCGACGTCTATTCGATCTTCGAGGCCTACGGCATCCCGGTGGCCGGCTGGAAGGTGGTGGAGACGACTGAAGAGGCTGTTTTTGCCGCCGACAAGATCGGCTATCCGGTGGTGGTAAAAGTGGACTCGGAGGAAATCGACCACAAGAGCGACATGGGCGGGGTTGCAATCAATCTCAAGGACAGCGCTGCGGTTCGTGCCGCAGTTGAAGAGATGCAGAGCCGCCTGGGTACGTTCGGTAAGCTGAGATACTTTGTGCAGAAATTCCTCCCGGGTGGACGTGAGCTGATCATCGGCGCAGCCGCCGAGCGGGAGTTGGGGCATCTGGTGATGTTCGGGCTGGGCGGCATCTATGTCGAGGTACTGAAAGACGTGGTGTTCAAGATCGCTCCGGTAACGCGTCTTGAGGCTACGGAGATGCTGTCCGGCATCAAGACCGCCGCTCTTCTGGACGGCGTCCGGGGAGAGAAGGGGATCGACAAGGAAGCGGTGATCAACCTCATCCAGCGCGTCTCCCAGTTGCTCACCGACCTGCCGATGATTCAGGAGATGGATATGAATCCGATAATGGCCTTTGAGGACGGCGTCTTTGCCGTAGACGGCAGGATCAGGATCTGAAATATCGGGGGTGCCGCGTCACCGACATCTTCTATGACTATTCGGAAGAAAAACAGGGAGTAATTCCCCCCTCTCGTAAGCGAGAGAGAATTTTCGCGTTGAAATTAAGATCACGCATAACAAGGGAGAGGCCATGATTTGGAATAGCGTCGAGGCGTGCAGCCGCAGTGAAATGCAGAGCATTCAGCTTGACAGGCTTCAAAAAACGGTTGGTGATATCTACGATAAAAATCCGGTCTATAAAAAGAGGCTTGATGAAGCCGGGGTGAAACCTGCCGACATCAAGTCACTGGATGATATCAGGAGGATTCCGTTTACCGTCAAGGATGATCTTCGCGACAACTATCCGTTCGATCTCTTTACCGCTTCCCGTGAGGAGATAGTGGAGTATCATGCCACCTCCGGGACGACCGGAAAGCCGATTGTGGTCGGGTACACCAGAAACGACATCGAAACCTGGTCCGAGGTCATGGCCCGATGTATGACGAGTTGCGGAATCACCAGCAAGGACGTTCTGCAGAATATCTATGGATACGGTCTTTTTACCGGTGGTCTTGGTGCGCATTATGGCGGACTGAAAATCGGAGCCGGCGTGATTCCGATATCCGGAGGCAACACGCAGAAGCAGATCATGCTGATGCAGGATTTCGGTACAACCTCCTTGACGGTTACCCCTTCATTCTTGATGTATCTCTACGAAGTCGGTGTCGAAATGGGGGTGGACTTTAAGAAGCTCAATCTCCGTACCGCACTGCTTGGCTCCGAATTCTGGACGGAATCGATGCGTGAAAAGATCCAGGAGAGTTTCGGGCTTAAGGCGTACGATATCTACGGACTTACGGAGATTACCGGTCCGGGGGTGTCCTGCGAGTGCCACGAAGCCCAAAATGGCATGCACATCAACGAAGACTATTTCTACCCGGAGATTATCAATCCGGCAACCGGCGAAGCGCTTCCTGTCGGGGATGAGGGAGAGCTGGTCTTCACGACGATCGGCAAAGAAGGACAACCGCTGTTGCGCTACCGTACGCGGGATATCACGAGTCTCAGCCTGGAACCCTGTGTCTGTGGCCGTACCCTGATCAAGATGAAAAAACTGACCGGCCGTACCGACGATATGCTGATTATTCGGGGAGTCAACTTTTTCCCCTCGCAGATTGAATCGATCATCCTCAAACACCAGGGGGTCACACCCAATTACCTGGTTGTGGTTGACCGTCAGGGAACGCTGGACGAAGTCGAAGTCAGGATTGAGGTGACGGCCCAATATGCGACCAAGCCTGTTCATGAGGTTTTTAACGAGAGTGCGGACCAGATAGTCAGTGATGAGATGGCGACCCGTGACATAGTAAAGGCCCTTGTGCGGGATATCAAGGATGTGGTCGGTATCACGGTCAAGGTTACGCTGGTTCCCCCCGGAACGATTCCGCGCAGCGAGGGCAAAGCAAAGCGGTACATAGATAACCGACAAAAGAGATGAAAGGGTGTGTACATGAAAAAGATTATATCCGGAAATGAAGCGATCGCTTTGAGCTTCGGAGATTCCGGCGGGGTGTTTGCCTCAGGTTATCCGGGAACGCCGAGTACCGAGACGCTGGAAGAAGTGGCTCGTCTGGGTGAAGTGTATTGCGAATGGGCGCCCAACGAAAAGGTTGCCCTCGAATCGGCCATTGGCGCCTCCATCGCCGGGGGACGGACGCTGGCCACCATGAAACATGTCGGTGTCAACGTTGCCGCCGATGCGCTGCTGACTCTCAATCATACCGGTGTCAATGCCGGTCTGGTCCTGATGGTTGCCGACGATCCGGGAATGCACTCCTCGCAGAATGAGCAGGATAGCCGTAATTATGCGAAGTTTGCCAAAATTCCGATGCTTGACCCGGCTAACTCCCAGGAAGCCTATGACTTTGTCAGGGACGGGTTTGACATTTCCGAACAATTCGATACACCGGTCATGCTCCGTACAACAACCCGCATCTCCCATGCCAAGGGTGTTGTCGAGCAGAAGGAAAAGATTGCCCGAAAGATCGGTCCGTTGGTCAAGGATGTGCCGAAATACGTCATGCTTCCCAATTACGGCAAGATCAAACATGTCGAGATCGAGGCGCGGCTCCTCAAACTCCGGGAATTTGCCGAAACGACACCGCTCAACCGGATTGAAATGGGGGACCCGTCCCTCGGCATCATCACCTCGGGTGTCGCCTACCAGCATGTCAGGGAAGCCTACCCGAACGCCTCGATTCTCAAGCTCGGCCTGGTGCATCCGCTACCGGAAAGGAAGATCCGCGAGTTTGCGGCTCAGGTAGGACGGTTGATGATCGTGGAGGAACTGGATGCGATCTTTGAAGAGCAGATCCGGGCCATGGGCATCAGGGTTGATATCGGTAAGGACAGGATTCCGCTCTGCGGCGAAGTCAACGCCGACATCATCAGAGCCGCTGCCGGCGATGCCGTTGCCGGGAGCAGCGCCCCCATTGCGGCGCTTCCGCAGCGTCCCCCGATCTTCTGTCCCGGCTGCGCCCACCGTGGCCTCTTCTCCATCCTGAGTAAACTCAAAGTGTTCGTCTCCGGAGACATTGGCTGCTATACACTGGGCGCCCTGCCTCCTCTGAGCGCCATGCATACGACCATCTGCATGGGCGCAAGCATCAGCGCGGCACACGGCATGGCAAAGGTTAACGAGATCGCCGGCAGAACGGAAAAACCGGTGGCGGTCATCGGCGATTCAACCTTCTTTCACTCCGGTATGACCGGTCTCTTGAGCATGGCGTACAACAAGGGGAACGCGCTGGTTATCATTATGGACAACCGTACCACCGGCATGACCGGCGGTCAGGAAAACCCCGGCTCAGGACATGTTCTCCAGGGTGAGGAAGCCCGGCAGGTCGATATCGTTGCTCTGGTAAAGGTACTCGGTATCGACAATGTGGTCGAGCTGAACGCCTACGATCTGGCCGGGACCGAGGCCGCCATCAGGAAAGGCCTTGAAACCCCCGGCCCCTACGTGCTGGTTGACAAGAACCCCTGTATTCTCCGCTACCGGATCAAGCAGCCGGTTGTTACCGTAGCTCCGGACAGCTGTACCGGATGCCGTGCCTGTCTGAAGGCGGCCTGCGTGGCGCTGGGGCTGGGAACGGCTGAGGCGGGCGAAAAACCGAAGGTGCGGGTTGATCCGAATATCTGCAACGGCTGCGGAGTCTGCGTGCAGCTCTGTAAATTCGATGCAATGTCCGTAGTACGATAAAGGGGAGAAATTCATGAATATTTTTAACATAGTAATTGCCGGAGTCGGCGGACAGGGTGTGCTGCTGGCTTCCAAAGTGCTTGCCGAGAGCGCCCTTGCCAGCGGGATGGATGTCAAGCAGAACGAAGTCCACGGCATGGCCCAACGGGGTGGGAGCGTCATCTCCTTCGTCCGCATCGGCGACGAGGTCTTCTCGCCCGTGGTATTACCGGGGACGGCTGACATCCTGATTTCATTTGAACCGCTTGAGGCTCTCAGGTATGTCCATTATCTCAAGCCGGGCGGCATGCTGGTCTACAACAAGGTCACCATTAACCCGAGCACCGTTGCTTCCGGCCTGGCGACCTATCCGTCCGATGTGGAGGAGCAGATAGCGAAGGCCTGCCCTGACGCGCGCGGTATCGATGCGCTTGCCGTCGCCAATGATGCCGGGAATGCCAAGGCGGTCAATATGGTCATGGTGGGCGCCGTGATGAAAAAACTGCCGATCAATGCCCAGGTTGTGGAGGGTGTGGTTCGGGCGGTTTCGAAGGACAAGGGGGTTGACGTAAACCTGAGGGCCCTCAATGGCGGAGCGGCGGCCTGAAAACGCAAAAGGACAAGGGAGAAACGTATGAAACTGAAACAATTGTCAATTTTTCTGGAAAATGCGCCGGATCGTCTCTATGACGCCACATTTGCTCTTGGCGCGGCCGGTATCAATCTGAGATCGCTGTCCATCTGCGACACCTTTGAATTCGGTGTGCTGCGCATACTGGTGTCGGACCTGGTCAAGGCTCGCAGGGTGCTGATGGAAAAACAACTTCCCGCCCGCGTCGACGATGTCGTCGCGGCGGAAGTCGATGACACCCCCGGCAGTCTGGCTTCATTGCTCTCTCTGTTCAAGGGCTCCCAGATCAACATCAACTACATGTACGCCCTGGCGGGAACCGGTGGAACGGTCAGTAAGGCTGTCATGGTATTCCGTTTCAGCGATAACGACCGGGCTGTCGAAATATTACGGAACAACAATGTCAAGCTGCTTGATGCCGCTGATTTTGGAATCATCGAAGGCGTCAAGTAGTTCACCCCGCTGCCTTACAAGGAGTATGTAATGAAAAATGAGAGTGCCTTCAGGCCTGAAAAATTTGCGGTCATCGGCGCCGGTCCGGTGGGAGGGATTGTCGCAGCCTTTCTTGCCAGAGGGGGGTATGACGTGACCCTCTGCGATGTTGTCCCTGCGCTCATTGAACCGGCCCTTGACCCGGGCATCATCATCGAGGGTACCGATACCCTCCAGGCACGGGTGGCTCGCATCACCACCAATGTGGATGACCTGCTTAACGATCCGCCCGATGTGATAATCGTCACCGTAAAGGCCACGGCGCTACCGCTGATCGCTTCCGCGCTTGAGGGGTTCGTCGCCGAAGGGCGCTATGTCGTCAGCTGGCAGAACGGCATCGATACCGAACTTGTCCTTGCCGAACAACTCGGGAACAAATCGGTTATGCGGGCCGTCGTCAACCTGGGGTGCGTTCCGCTCGGTCCCGCGCATTTCCGCATTGCCTTCCATCATCGCCCCCATTATCTCCAGGAGCTCGATCCCGCGTCCCGTGACGCCGCCATCGGTATCTGCAGGGTTCTGACCGAGTGCGGGCTCGACACCCATCACACGGACCAGATTACCAACATGGTGTGGCGCAAAACCCTCATGAATGCGAGTATGAACCCCCTCTGTGCGGTTACGGGCAAAACTATGGTCGAGCTTATTCTTGACCCGATTCTCTTCAATCTGGTGGACGCTCTGATCAAGGAAGGGGTTGTCGTTGCCAGGGCAAATGAATTTGTACTCGGTTCCGGTTTCTACCCGTACTGTATCAATTACATTAAAAGCGCCGGCAACCATAAACCATCCATGCTGCAGGACATCGAGGCGGGGCGGAGAACCGAGATTGATTATATCAACGGAAAAATCGTCGATTACGGCCATCAGGCTGGTATACCCACGCCATATAATACCATGATCCGTGGCCTGGTAAAGGCACTCGAACCGAAATAATCCGGGTAATCCTGCTGCTTTTGCCATGATAGAGATCAAGGCGGATTATCCCCCCTCCCAACCTCCCCCCGCTGGGGGAAGGAGCTTTTAGTCCCCTCACCCAGCGGGGGAGGGTTAGAGAGGGGGATAAAACCGCAACTTCATACCGTTTGCAGTACATTACCACTTATTGATCCGGGGTGCCTCCATGCAGTTTGACCAGATACTACAATACGCGCTTTCGGGTTTGTCGTCGGGTGCGATCTACGCCCTGATCGGCATCGGCTTTTCAATCATCTACAACGCCACCGGGATCATTAACTTTGCCCAGGGAGAATTCGTCATGCTGGGCGGCATGCTGACACTGTTCTTTCTGCAACTGCTCAAAGCGCCGATATGGGTGGCGATCCCCTGTGCCGTTGCGGCATCCACGCTGGGCGGGATTCTGTTCGAACGTCTTGCCATCCGGCCGCTCCGGCAGCCGACTCCGATCAACCTGGTAATCATTACCATCGGCGGCAGCATCCTGATTCGCGGTCTGGCCATGCTGCTCTGGGGAAAAGACACCCATGCCATCCCGTCATTTTCCGGTGATGAGCCGATCGCCATCGGCGGGGCCACCATCTTGCCGCAGCACATCTGGATCCTTGGTGTCACGCTGATCATAATCGCCATCAACAAATACTACTTTTACCATACCATCAGCGGCAAAGCGATGCGGGCCTGCGCCTACAACCGCCGGGCAGCCGGTCTGGTCGGTATCGATGTCCGCCGGATGGTGCTGTTCTCCTTCATCATCAGCTCCGCAATGGGAGCTGTGGCCGGCATCATCGTCGCGCCGCTGACCATGGTTGCCTACGATGTGGGTGTCATGCTGGGATTGAAGGGTTTCTGCGCCGCCATCATCGGCGGCATGAGCAGCGGCATCGCCACCGTTGTCGGGGGACTTATTCTCGGCGTACTTGAATCCCTGGGCGCCGGCCTGATTTCCTCCGGGTACAAGGATGCCATCGCCTTCATCATCCTGCTCCTGCTGCTGTTCTTCCGGCCACAGGGACTGTTCGGCAAAGCAGAAAGCGAGAGGGTCTGACGACATGAAGAAAGAACTATTCAAATTCGGCGCCTTTGCGTTGTTCATCATGATTATGCCGCTCGCTTTCAAGGGGGGGTACCTGATGAACGTGCTGATATTCGTCGGAATCAACACGATGCTCTCGATCGCCCTCAACCTTCTCCTCGGCTATGCCGGCCAGATATCACTCGGTCACGCCGGCTTTTTCGGCCTGGGCGCCTACTTTTCCGGCGTCCTGACCGCCACATATGGCTGGAACGCCTGGGTGGCAATGCCGCTGGCCGCCGCCGTGGTGGGCATCATGGCGTACCTGATCGGCTTCCCGATTCTCAAGCTGAAAGGGCACTACCTGGCCATGGCAACCCTCGGCCTCGGCATCATCATCTACATCGTATTCAACGAAACGGTTGACCTTACCGGCGGCCCGTCAGGCCTCTCCGGCATTCCCAACCTTGCGATCGGCGGTATCACGTTCGACTCCGATGTGAAAAACTACTACCTGGTCTGGAGTTTCGCCCTTGCAACGATACTCTTCTCCCTCAATCTGGCCAACTCCCGGATCGGCCGGGCCCTGCGCGCGGTCCATGACTCGGAAGTCGCGGCGCGGGTTGTGGGGGTCAACGCCCGGCTCCTCAAGGTCCAGATATTCGCCGTATCCGCACTGTTATCATCGCTGGCCGGCAGCCTCTACGCCCACACCATGACTTTCATCTCGCCCGCCTCGTTCGGCTTCAACTTCTCGATCGAACTGCTCACCATGGTAGTCATAGGGGGACTCGGGAGCATCTACGGATCATTCCTCGGCGCCGCGCTGCTCACACTTCTGCCGGAATTTCTCCGCGCTGCCCACGACTATGACATCATCATCTACGGCGCTCTCCTGATGGTAATGGTCATGTTCATGCCGGGAGGGCTGGTGCGGGGCATTCCCGAACTGTACCGGAAGCTGCTGAAAATGAAGAGGGGGAGCGATCATGCTTGAAGTTTCCGGTATCAGTCAGGTATTCGGCGGAGTTATTGCCCTTGACCACGTCTCCTTTACCATCCGGAAGGGAGATATCACCGGAGTGATCGGCCCAAACGGAGCCGGGAAGACCACCCTCTTCAACATCATGACCGGCATTTACACCCGGACGGCCGGCACGGTGCTGCTGGAGGGGACGGATGTCTCCGGTTTGCCTCCCGAACGTCTTGCCCGGCTCGGGCTCGTACGTACCTTCCAGAACATCGAGCTGTTCGGCGGCATGACCGTCCACGAAAACGTCATGGTCGGGATGCACACGAAAAGCTCCAGCGGGCTTCTGGCGTGCGCCCTCAAGATGCCCTGGAACCTCGTTGAAGAACGGAGAATCCGGGAAAAATCCCTGAAATGGCTTGAGTTTGTCGGCATACCCGAATTGGCGGATGTCACCGCCGGCAACCTTCCCTTCGGCAAGGGGCGGTTGCTTGAGATCGCCCGTGCGCTGGCCGTTGAACCCAAAATAATCCTGATGGATGAACCGGCGGCCGGGCTCAACAACCATGAAACGCTCGGCCTCTCGCAACTCATCAAGCGCATCAGGGACACCGGTATCACGGTCGTACTCGTGGAACACGACATGGAGCTTGTCATGGACATCTGCGACCGGATCGTGGTGTTGAACCTCGGGAAGAAACTGGCCGAAGGCACACCGCGGGAGATACAGGACAACCATGAAGTCATTGCGGCGTACCTGGGGGAGGACGAATAACCATGCTCCATATCACCAATGTCAACACCTACTACGGCAAGGTACATGCCGTGAAGGACGTCTCCCTGCATCTCGGTGAGGGAGAAATCGTTACCTTGATCGGCGCCAACGGCGCCGGCAAAACCACCATGCTCAATACCATATCCGGTGTAACACCGGCGGCAAGTGGCGAGATCCGCTTTCGAAGCGGAACGGTTGCCGCACTCTCGCCGGATAAAATCGTAAAACTCGGGATTTCGCAGGTACCCGAGGGGCGTCAGGTATTCAAACCGCTTTCGGTAGAGGATAACCTGGAGCTGGGCGCCTATCTCCGCTATCGCGGTTCCGAAAAAACCGCCGCGATTCACAAGGACATGGAACAGGTATTCAGGCTCTTCCCCCGGCTTGAGGAACGGCGCAAACAACTGGCCGGCACCATGTCGGGAGGAGAACAGCAGATGCTCGCCATCGGCCGGGCCATGATGGCAAATCCGAAACTGCTGCTGCTCGACGAACCTTCCATGGGACTTGCGCCGCTGGTGGTTCAGGAAATCTTCCGGGTGCTGGAGCGGCTGCGCAATGAAACCGGCATGACCATCCTGCTGGTGGAGCAGAACGCCAAGGCTGCCCTGAAACTTGCCGACCGCGGTTATGTGCTGGAAACCGGGAAAGTGATCCTGGAGGGTGTCGCCGATGAATTGATGGAAAACGCCGATGTCAAACGCGCCTATCTGGGGAAAGATAAACAGGAAAAAAGTGACGGGTAATTCGGTTAAGGAGTCTTATCGTGGGAATCAGGGATATACTGGTACATCTTGATGATTCAGCCGCCGCGGAAGGCAGGCTGGAAGTGGCAATTCTCTATGCCCGGAAACATGGGGCGCACCTTCGGGGCATGTTTCCGATCACCCATGCCTATTACGAATCTCGCGGAATCGGCGAACGCACCATTCAGGAACGTGTGGAGACAATGTTCCGGGAGAAGACGGCGGCCGCCGGTGTGTCTTCCGAATGGGTTTTCGCTGACTCGGTGGTTGTCGGCGCCAGTGTTTCGGATATAGTGACCACCCAGGGGTACTACTCGGATCTGGTAATCGTCGGCCAGACCAACGAGCGCACGCCCGGTCTGAATACCCCCACGGACCTCCCGGAGCACGTGGCCGTGGCCTGTGGCCGCCCCGTGCTCGTCGTGCCGTACGCCGGAACATTCGAAACCGCCGGCGACCGGATCATGATCGCCTGGAGAACGGGACGGGAGTCGGCCAGGGGGCTGCACGACGCGATGCCGCACATCGAAACGGCCCACCATGTCTCGATCGTCGGTGTCGGTACGGAAGCAGCGCTTTCAGGGAACGACAGTCACTTTGCGAACGTTGGCGGCTATCTTGCCCGGCACGGGGTAACGGCTCGAACCGAGCTGATTTGCACCGGCAGGCTGCCGGTCGGTGACGCGATTCTCAACCAGGTATGCGAACATACGGCCGACCTGCTGGTAATGGGCGCATTTGCCCCGACCCGCCGCGGGACGATTGTCCTGGGTGATGTCGCCAGGCATGTGCTCAGGTACCTGACCGTTCCGGTTCTGTTGTCCCATTGATGTGAGTTGTAGCTATGGAGAAACACCGGGGGCACAGAACCTCTGGGTAGCATTTTACCGGCAAGGGAGACGTATATGAAACTAAAACAGTTATCAATTTTTCTGGAAAACGCACCGGGCCGTCTCCATGAGGTGACCAAGGCCTTTGGCGCCGCCGGCATAAATCTTCGGGCCCACTGTATCTGTGACAGCTCTCACGATTTCGGGGTGCTCAGAATACTGGTTTCCAATATCACTGCCGCCCGTGGCCTCATCATGGAGAAGTATATTCCGGCCCGCGTTGACGATGTCATCGCCATAGAAATACCGGATACTCCCGGCAGTCTCTCCAGCGTGCTCGAACTGTTTCTGGGAACCAAGGTGAACGTGGAGTACATGTATGCCGTGGCGGGCGCCACGATGGGGAAGGCGGTGATGATCTTCAGCTTCAGCGATAACGATCTGGCGATGAATATTCTGGAGAAAAACGGTGTGCAGCTGCTTGATGCCGGGGCCTTCGGCATTCTCGACTCTCAGGGGTGATGCCGTGAACGTTGTCGTGAAGCCGCATACGTGTATCTTGTTGCCTCTATAAAGGAGCTGCATAATGGGAGAAAGCAGTTATAAACCAAAAAAAATCGCGGTTATCGGTGCCGGTCCGGTCGGCGGGATTGTCGCCGCGTTCCTGGCCCGGGGCGGGTATGACGTAACGCTCTGCGATGTCGTGTCGAGCCTTCTCGAACCGGCGCTTGAGCCTGGCATCATTCTTGAGGGCGCCGACAATTTTCAGGCCAGGGTGACACGTATCGTTACCCGTGTTGACGATCTTGCCGCTGATCCGCCCGATGTCATAATCGTCACCGTCAAGGCCACAGCCCTGCCGCTACTGGCCTCGGTACTGGAAAGCATGACCGGCGAGGGGCGCTATGTGGTCAGTTGGCAGAACGGCATTGATACGGAACGAGTCCTGTCGCAAAGCCTCGGTGTCAGGTCGGTGATGCGGGCGGTGGTCAACTTCGGCAGCTTTCTGATCGCTCCGGGGCATATCAAGGTGGCATTTCACCATCGTCCCCATTTTCTCCAGGAACTGGACCCCGCCTCAAAGGATGCGGCTATCGGCATCTGCAACGTACTTACCGAGTGCGGGCTGGATACGCATCATACGGACCAGATTCGCAACATGGTCTGGAGCAAGGCGGTCAACAACTCCTGTATGAACCCGGTCTGTGCTGTTACCGGTAAGACCATGTTCGAAGTGATAAACGACCCGATCCTCTCCAATCTGGTTGACCTCCTTCTCAAGGAGGGGGTTGCGGTCGCCCGGGCCAACGAGTTTACCCTGGGTCCGGATTTCTACCCGTTTTGTGTTGACTACATCAAGGATGCCGGTCACCACAAGCCGTCCATGCTTCAGGACATCGAAGCGGGACGAAGGACGGAAGTGGATTTTATTAACGGTAAAATTATCGAATACGGCGTTCGGGCCGGTATTGCCACTCCGTACAACGTCGCGCTGCGGGCGCTGGTCAAGGGACGAGAACCGCACTGACAAACCGTGCGGCTTTCTCAGCGGCATCACAAATATCGTTGAGAAAGTCAGTACTGTTACGCTCGCTGGCTTTCATACAGTCACAACCTCTGACAGAATCCGTTTCCCACTTGTCGGCTTCAGCGTTCCACGTTCAACCAGATCAACACAAAGCCCCAGGTGAGTGGCAATCTCTCGCTCCAAGGTGACAAAACCAATCAGAGTAACCGGCGCATCTTCATAAAATTCCACCAGCAAATCAAGATCACTTCTCTTGGTTTGCGTCCCGTGGAGATATGAACCAAAAATACCAAGTGACTTAATGCCGTATCTCCGACGCAGGCGGGCAATTTTTCGTGCAGTTTATTCTGGATAACTTCCATTTTGTTCAGTTGTGAATGGTTAACAACTGTCATACAATCCTCCCACCAATATCATCCGTACTGGCTGTTTCTAGCAATTTAAGCCGTTGCTCAGCCGGAATGAAAGTTTGTCTGCAAAACTATGAATGGATTTGTTAATAATTTTAGGATATTACAGCTGCCCTCTTTTGCCACCTAAAATAAAAACCAAAAAACTGTTTCAGGATGGGGTGTCATGAGGAACAAAAAACGTAACTATTCAGCACCTTGTTCTTTCACATTCATAAAATCCGGGAATTTTCCCTCAAAGAGCAGGCGCAAGCCCTCGGACGCAGTGACGCCTTGTTTCATGCAGGTTGACAGATAGCTTCG
>Ga0118677_10007074_pt1 | contig 18703 bp, 17 predicted proteins | sample AliMusrvi5mmetaG_FD_86154 | JGI IMG/M metagenome (GOLD analysis project Ga0118677, IMG submission 86154) | reverse complement strand
CATCTTAAAAGTTATTATAGAATCAGGGGAGATGATAGATGAACAAGCTAGAGAAGCTTCTATTATTTGTATAAAAGGGAATGCAGATTTTATTAAAACATCAACCGGTAAAGTAGCAATTGGTGCTCAACCTGAGAAGGTGAAAATAATTCGGGAAATAATAGACCAATTGAATCCAAATGTTAAAATTAAAATTTCAGGAGGTATTAGAACCATTAATGATATAGAAAAATATATAAAATTTAATATTAACCGAATAGGCATGGGTTACAAGTCTGCTGATGAATTGTTTGCCAAAAATGAAAAAAATGAAAAACCAAAAATTAAAATTTAGTGCATTACTCCTATTGAACATAGGACTGACTGGGGTGCAGGCACAAAACACACTGTATTTAAAGGAGAAAGCCGGAAATCAAACAGCTTTTACATTAAGCGATGTACAAAAATTAACTTTTCCTACAGGAGGCATGATAGTTAACAAAAACGATGGGAATACCAATACTTATGTGTTAAGCAACATTCGTTATTTAAATTTTTTTGATTTGTCAACAGGAGTTTCACAATTTGCGAATCAAGAATCAAATAATTTACTCCTATTTCCCAATCCAGCAACGAATGAACTGAAAATTAGTTTTCAATCAACAGAAATAGGAAATTTACAAATAATTATTATTGATGTACAAGGCAAAGTTTTGCACCAACAAACCATAAATAGTCAGAACGGAATAAACCTCTTTACTATCAATATAGCACAATTACCGCAGGGACTTTATATGTGTCGTTTGCAAAACAGAAACAAATTGGAAACCATTAAATTTTTAAAAAACTAAATTCGGGAGGGAATAAAAAATGAAAACAATAATTACAACAATTTTTGTATTATTTTTAATAAACCGTTTAGCTATTGCCCAAGATACAATGTATGTTTATAAATCTGGTGCAGTATCAACAAAGCTTGCAATAGTCAACATAGACAGTGTTATTTTTTATAAAGCAAGTACAACACAAAATAATACACCCAGTCAATCAGATTTAATGACACAAAGCGTTAGTGATGATCTAGCAATACGGGACGCACAGCTTGTTATTGATATTGATGTTACAAATTTCATGTCTGGATTGAGCGTTACAAAAGGCAATGGAGATACTATTCCATGTGGATTAAAAGTTATTGATTCAAATAAAGTTAAAAAAAAATTTCATATTAGTTATTATAATGGTGTAAACTGCGATATAAATAGAGTTAAAACAGGCGATATCACTATTCAACTTATTAATGGCACACAATGGAATGAAGCAGGTGCAGAAATTCAAGTAAATTATAATGTTTCAGTGACAAGAAAAGTATACGGCAAAATTTATACATTAAAAGGAGTTAAGACGATTACGAATGTGAATGGTGGTTTAATATGGGGAAGAACTATTGATATTAATAATATTATCACTCATGTTGTTGATGGAAAGGATACAATTACGTTCCCTGATGGTACTACTCGTATTTGGGAACATAAAGTTCAAAGAACATGGCAACAATATATAGCACATGTATGGACATTAACAATAACGGGTCTTGGTACTTCCGGCAGTTATGATTATCTTGCTACTTGGGGAGTTAACCGAAAAGGAGATAATTTTTACTCACAAATCAAGACTCCAATAGTTTCAATCAACGCATGTTATTGGTTGTATCCAAGCAAAGGAGAAATTATCCACACAATAGTTTCAACAAAAACAAGTGAAACTGCTTCTATTACTGTTACATTAGGAGTTGATGCTAACGGAAATCCTCCTTCCGTAAATACTTGTGCGTCTAGTTATAAGATTAATTGGATAGCTCAAGATGGAAAGTCAGGTACTAATGTGCTATCTTATTAAAAGAAAGTGACTTGAAATATCATGGTGCTTTTTTTTCAAAAAGGATCATATTTTTCAACCTGAATATTTTCCTTTGTATTCGTTTGGTGCGGAGCATGCGGTCTCCATCCCAATGTATAGAATAGAACTAAGAATCCCACAATATAAGCAAGCACTACATGCCATCCATATTTCAGGTATTTGCCCACAGAACGCAATTCAGGATATTCATTTGAAAGCGCAACACCTGCCGAAGAGCCAAACCATATCATAGAACCTCCGAAACCAACCGTGTAAGCAAGCATTCCCCAATCGTAACCACCTTGGTCAAGACAGAGTTTTGTCAACGGAATATTATCAAAAACTGCTGAAATAAACCCAAGAATAAATGTTGAAGACAAAGATGCTTTGGGCAATTCTTCAACAGGCATGAGCGATGCACAAGCAACCAAGGCAAGCAGAAATACAGAACCTTGTACAGCTTTTTTCAATTCACCCCAAGGTGTTTTAATAAAAAGAGAACCTGCAAGAATAGCAATCCAAACGCCCAATGCAGGAAAATCAAAAGAATAGTTTGTTATAATTGCTCCTGCAAGTATCAATGCAACAATCAATAATTTATTGTAATCTATTTTCAAATGTTTTGGTGCATCTTTCATTATGCGATGATACCTGTCTTGCTGAATGGAAGCGATAACTCCGAATATTATGAATGCAGCGAACGATGCAATGTATGCATGCAAAACATGCAAAGGACTTACTCCGTCAATCCACATCAGCGTGGTGGTGGTATCGCCAATCACACTGCCTGCCCCACCGGCATTACTCGCAGCTACAATAGCTACAAGATAACCGATGTGAACTTTTTTCTTGAATACAACAAATGCAATGGCTCCGCCAATCATAGCTGCAGCAATGTTATCCAAAAATGAAGACAAAATAAGTATCATGAAAAGCAAAAGAAACGGACCTTTCCAGTCGCTTGGCAAATAATGTGGTAGTTTTTTTGGCAAATTAGATTCTTCAAATTGCTTAGCCAGTATTGCAAAACCGAATAATAATCCGGCAAGATTCAATACTGTTTTCCATTCGCCAATATTATTTGAGTTACCTAAAAAATGCTCAACGAATGAAAAATGAGTATCAAAAAATAATTTAATAAGAATAACAGAAAGCAGTCCTGCCAAGGCAATCACCATTGTATGCTTGTGAAACATAGCAATACCAACGAGTGTAAGCCCAAATAATATAAATTCAATCCGAATATTGAAAAAGACAGGAACTAAATTCATTGGTTCAAATTAAAATGATTGTGAAAATTACACAAATAAAAAAACCTGCCGATAGCTTTCGACAGGTTTTAATAAACAAATCAGATATAATTATAAAGTTATTCCAAGAACAAAGAAAATGTTTTCTGCCTGTGGGTTTATAAAAAGACTTGCTTTTAAAGGCATTTCAAAGTCTTTTGAAAATTTAATATTTCTTGAAGATGAAATACCAATATTACAAACTGAGAATCCACCGACTTTTCCATAACCATCACCATAGTAGCCATCAGAAGGTGTTACACCCAATAAAACGCTGAACTGTTTGAATGTGTAACCCAATTCAATATATGTTGAATAGTTCTGTTTGCTGCTGTCCTGTGCGCCAAGAGTCTTGCTAAACTTTTTATCATTACCATAAATCATGGTGTTAATAGCAATACTCAAAGGAAATTTTTCTGTGCCAAGAAAAGCTATACTTCCTTCAAAAATATGACCAGTTGTTTTGTTTTTGTAATCAAAATAAGAAATAGGATTTCCGGTTGTTGGACTCTTGAAATTCCAGTCATAGTCAGTAAAAGTTGCTTTGAATGTTTTTAAAGTATATGATATATATGGATCAACTTCTTTGTAAGAGCCAAGAAAATCAGTAGATCCCCAGACGCCAACCTCCAAACCACCTGCATCAATAGCAAGAGTTGGCTGTATATTTGGATTTGGGCTAGCAATAGTTCCACGCCAGATGTAGCTGCTTACAACATCAGTGGTTGCTTTAAAAGTTACTTTTGGCGCTTTGGTTGTGTCCTTGCTCTGGCTGAAAGCCAGGTGACTAAACATAAATAATGCGATTCCAATTGTTAAGATTCTTGTTTTCATAGTTTTCGTTTTTTAATGTTAAGACAAATATGTTAATTTAAAATGGTAATACAAAAAATAATTATTATCGGATAAATAAAAGCTCGCGATATTTTGGCAAAGGCCACAATTCATCATCTACAAGCGATTCGAGGATATCAGCTTTTTTTCTGATAGCATCCATCAGCGTTCTGATTGTCGTTGAATATTCGATTGCCCTTTTGTCTGTTTGATCAATTTGATTGATCTTTTTTCGAGCTTCGGTCATCAATGCTGCATTTTTCTTGATGTCAGCGATTTGTTCCGAAATCAATTTCAACGTATCAAGCGCTGGTGCTGCTATCAATTGAAAATTTTTTTCATCATAGATTGATTGAATAGACTGACAGCTCTCTGCAAGCATTTTTTGATATTTATGAGCTGTCGGCACTACATGGTTCACGGCAAGATCGCCTAATACTCTTGATTCGATCTGAATTTTTTTAATGTAATTTTCCAAACTGACTTCGTATCGAGCTTCCAGTTCTCTTTCAGATAAAATATTATATTTAGTAAAAACTTTTTTACTCTTTGAAGATAGATAAGCTTTAAGCGCTTCAGGGCAAGAAGCTATGTTTGTCAAACCTCTTTTCTTAGCTTCTTTCTTCCACTCTTCGCTATAGTTGTTCCCGTCAAAGCGAATAGCTTTTGATTCAACAATATATTTTCTGAGTATTTCTAAAATTGCATCATCTTTCTTAATTCCTTCGTCTATCAATGCATCAACCTGTAATTTGAATTTATTAAGTTGATCAGCAACAATGGTATTAAGTGCAATCATTGCAGAAGCACAGTTAGCAGCTGAACCAACGGCACGAAATTCAAAACGATTTCCGGTAAATGCAAATGGTGATGTACGGTTACGATCAGTGTTATCAAGCAATATTTGTGGAATATTTCCGATATCAAGTTTTAATTCTTTTTTCACCGATGGATTTACTTTGCCATTGCTAAGTTTAGCTTCAATTTCATCAAGCATCTTCGTTAACTGTGTTCCTAAAAATACAGAGATGATTGATGGAGGAGCTTCATTTGCACCCAATCTGTGCTCATTGCCCGATGATGCAATGCTTGCTCTTAATAAATCAGCATGTTCATGCACTGCTTTAACAGTAACAATAATGAAAGTTAGAAACTGCAAATTTGCTCTTGGTGTATGACCAGATGAATACAATGAACCAATATTGCTATTCAGCGACCAGTTGCTGTGTTTACCCGAACCATTGATTCCTGCAAAAGGTTTTTCATGCAACAACACATAAAAGTTATGTTTGCGAGCCACTTTGCGCATAATATCCATCACAAGCATATTGTGGTCAACAGCGAGGTTAGCTTCTTCATAAATTGGAGCTAACTCATACTGATTGGGCGCTACTTCATTATGTCGTGTTTTCGCAGGTATTCCTAATTTGTATGATTCTATTTCTACTTCACGCATAAAATTAGCTACGCGTTCCGGAGTAGTAGCAAAATACTGGTCTTCGAGCTGCTGATCTTTTGCAGATGCGTGTCCTAGTAATGTTCTGCCGGTGAGAATAAGGTCTGGACGAGCCCAGTAAAGCGCTTCATCCACCAAGAAATATTCTTGTTCCCAGCCCAAACAAGCATTCACCTTATTCACACTATGATCAAAATACTGACACACATCAACAGCTGCTTTATCAACAGCAGCAAGGGCTTTGATGAGTGGAGTTTTATAATCCAATGATTCACCGGTATAAGAGATGAAGATTGTTGGAATAATTAATGTATTATTTAAAATAAATGCCGGTGAAGTTGGATCCCAAGCTGTGTAGCCGCGTGCTTCAAAAGTTGCACGAATACCGCCGCTTGGAAAACTTGATGCATCAGGTTCCTGCTGTACCAATTGTTTTCCTTCAAAATTTTCAAGTACGCCAAGTGAAGTATAATCAATGAAAGCATCGTGCTTCTCAGCAGTGGTTTCTGTTAATGGATGAAACCAGTGCGTGTAATGAGTTGCTCCGTTATCAAGCGCCCATGCTTTGAAACCGGCAGCAATCTCATCCGCAATTTTGCGGTCAATACGAGAACCATCTTCCATTGATTTAATCACTGAGCGAAAGGCTTGTTTGGATAGATATTTCTCCATTTTCTTTTTGTCAAAAACACTGACACCAAAGTATTCAGAGGTTTTATCCGCAGGAAAAGCGACATCTACGGGTTTCCTGTCCATTGTTTTTTCAATTGCTTTAAAACGTATGATTGCCATTTTTTTTGTGATTAATTTTATAATTAAAACTTATTTGATTTTTTTCTTGCCGACAGTACCGGAGTGAATTTCAATTTTATCTTCACTCCGTTCTGTCAAACAAATAATATTATCTTGATAAAGGTGTTTCAGCGTTTTTGTCCATCTTCATTCCAGAATAACCATCAATACCCATTTCAGGAACATCTAATCCGTAAAGTTCAACATCAGGTTTTACTCTATTGCCAACGAAAATATCTAATAATTTAAACATGATCCAGCCGGCAAGACCAACAAAAATAAGGTTTGTAGCTACTCCTATTAATTCAGCAACAAACTGTCCGCCGTCACCATAAAACAAACCGGTTACTCCCCCTTTAATTCCATTCAAGCCATCACCATAAGTGCCATCAGCAAATAAACCAAGTGCCAGAACACCCCAAATACCGTTTGCTCCGTGAACTGCAATAGCGCCAACAGGGTCGTCAATTCGGAATTTTCTTTCAACTAAGAAGGTTACTTCAACAACAATTATCCCTGAAATAAGACCAATTAACAATCCACCGGCAGGTGATACAAAAGCACAAGGAGCTGTAATAGCTACAAGACCTGCAAGTAAACCATTACACATCATACTGACATCCGGCTTCGTACCTCTGACTTTCCATATCCATAAAGTTGCAGCTAAAGCGCCGCCACATGAGGCAATCATAGTATTAAATGCAACCACTGTGAAACGTAAGTCAGTGCCCGCAAGTGTTGATCCAGCATTAAACCCAAACCAACCAAAAGCCAATATAAGAGTTCCTAATACAGCCATTGGGATGCTGTGTCCTGGAATAGCATTTGGAGAACGATCTTTGTTGTATTTTCCAATACGAGCGCCAATCATGCGAGCGCCGACAAATGCAAGCACTCCACCTGTAAGATGCACAACAGAAGATCCGGCAAAATCAACATGACCATGACCTAACCCAAAGTTAGTTCCTAACTGAGCTAACCAGCCACCGCCCCATACCCAGTTACCATAGATAGGATAGATTAATCCTCCAACGATAAATCCGGAGATGGCAAATGATGCAAATTTCCAACGTTCAGCCATAGCGCCTGTCGGAATTGTAGCTGCTGCATCCATAAACACTGCCTGGAATACGAAGAATCCTAAAACACTTACGTCATATATCCCATTCATAAAAAACCCTTTTGTTCCGAATAATCCAAATACATGACCAAAAAGATTTATTGAAACTTCCTGATTTAGTCCATCAAATCCACCAAGTGTTCCTAAAGATCCGACACCACCAAACATGATTGCAAACCCACACACAAAGAATCCTAAAGCTCCTGCGGGATAAACAAACAAGTTCATTGCCATTGTATGTGCTACGTTTTTAGCTCTAGTCAAACCGGTTTCAACCAAAGCAAAACCTGCCTGCATGAAGAACACTAAAAATCCACCAATTAACAACCAAACCATATTGATACTAATTTTATTTTTTCCAACCTGATTAGCAATTTCAGTAGTTGTAGGTGCACCGGGTTTAGCAGAAGTAATATCTGAAATTGTTCCGGTTGTATTACCGCTTGGATCAGGACTTTTGGGCGCCTGTGCCTCCGCATACCAAACTGTTCCTATTGTCAGCATGAATGCCATTACGAAAAATATTATTTTGCTTTTCATTATTTTTTAAGTTTTTTAGGTTTATAAATATGTTTATTTTGAGTCTCCAGGACCTTTTGTTGATTCATCACCTCGTGCTCCATTGCTGATTCTGACAGATTCTTCTACATTATAACTAAAGATCATTCCATCACCAACTTCGCCTGTGAATGCTGTTTTTTCAATACATTCAATTGTTTTTTGAACATTCACATCCCTCAAAACAATGGATAAAAATATCCGTGGGATGTATTGTGTGTCATAGACTGTACCGCGGTAACTGTGATGTCCGCGCATCAGTTCATTACCTACTCCGGATGCTTCCCAGTAGGAGAAGAAGTCTATTCCGATCTTTTTCAATTCGATCTTGACCTCCTCAAATTTTGATGTTCTGATAATTGCTTCAATTTTTTTCATGTTTTTAAATTTTGTTTTTTTATTAATTTGTTATCTTTTCTAGTGAATAATACATTTATGTATAATTTCATATTTATATAACAGGTAGTCCAAAAGCATACCAAAAATTTCAAATTATATAATAAAAATTAAAAATACCCCTTGAAAACCAATACTGCATTATAAAAGGTAGTATAAAATTTTTTTTAATTATTTTGAAGAGATTGAAAAAATATACAAAGTGGTAAGAATGAATAGAATATTCCTACACTATTGTAGGATTTCTTTGAAAATAAAAAGATGAAATAGAATGAATGCTTTTATTTTCAGGGTTCTTGAGGATTTTTATTAATAAAAATTATTTATTAAAAAATTAAGATAGTTTTGCTTTAAACATTCAAAGAACAAAATAAGGGAGCAAATACAATATATAATCGTATTAACTCCCTTATATAATTGAAAGGATATTTAGATTAAACCTTTTATTTAATCTTTGATATACAAGGAATCATCTCCACTTTCTCTTGTTCGGATTCGGTATGATTCCAAACATTCATAAACAAAGATTTTTCCGTCACCAATTTCTCCGGTATAAGCATGTTTTAATAAACAATCTACCGTTTTTTGAAGGTTCTGATCACGAACTACAATATTTAATGTTCTTCGTGAAATAAACTCAACATCTTGACCTCGCATGGTTGTTTTACGTTTTTTTTCGTTGCCCACTCCAAATGTTTCAGAATAGGTAAAGAAATCAATGTCAATAGCATTTAGCGCTTCTTTCACTTCTTGAAATTTAGAGAGTCTTATTATTGCTTCAACTTTTTTCATAATATTAAATTTTTAATTGTTAAATATTTTTTTGTTTAGTGAAAGGGTGATGCAGTTTTTTATATTGTTTAACTTTTTTTGAAACCACATCACCTTTTCTATTTCAAATCTTTTTTTAATGAACTATAGCTTATTTTAAATTACTAATTAATTTGTATAGGCTTCTGCACCATGTTCCCAAACATCAAGTCCACCAGGTCCGGTTTCGCCTTCAGGCTCAACTCGGAGTTTAAACGGATATGGTAATTTCATTACAATATACATTAAAATAAGAGAAACAGCCAACGTTGCTATAGTAATAGTAAAACTGCCAATTGCCTGAGCTTTGAATACATCCCAACCGCCACCATAGAAAAGACCTCTGACAGGCGCTGTATTATCTGCACCAAAAGGACCTGTAGCTCCATATTCGCCACTTGCAAACAATCCAAGAGATAATGTTCCCCAAATTCCAGCAAAACCATGAACTGATACTGCACCTACAGGATCGTCTATTCTTAAATATTCCATTAAATAAACTCCTCCAAAAACAACGAGACCAGCTATCCCTCCAAGTATAATTGATCCAAGTGGAGATACCCAATAACAAGGAGCTGTAATAGCTACAAGCCCTGCTAACATACCATTCAATGCAAAACCAGTATCAAATTTTCCCTTAAAAGGTCCAAACCAAAGTGCACAAAACATTGCAACTAACGACCCGGCACAAGCAGCTAAAGTTGTATTTGCTGAAATTCTACCAATTCCTTCAAAATCCATAGCAGACAATGTGCTACCAGGGTTAAAGCCATACCAGCCAAACCATAATAAGAATGCCCCAATAGTAGCCAAAGGCAAACTATGAGCAGGAGGTAAACCGCCTTTTAATTTATTGTCACGTAAGAATACGCGCCCAATACGTGGACCTAATACAATTGCTCCAGCCAATGATACCATTCCTCCAATTGTATGCACAACAGATGATCCAGCAAAATCGCGGAAAGGCTGTCCTAAAGAAGGTAAAAAATTGCCTGCACTACCCATTAAAGCTAAGAAACCATCTGGACCCCAAGCCCAATGACCAATAATTGGATAAATAAAAGCTGTTACACCAATACTATAAATGATGTCTCCACGAAAACTTGTACGACCAATCATTGCGCCTGAAGTAATTGTAGATGCTGTATCAGCAAAAGCAAACTGAAAAATCCAATGAGCTAATAATGCGACACCTGTTGCTTCATAAGTATGTGGAGCTCCCTGTAAGAAAAACCAATGGTAACCAATAAATCCATTTCCATGACTAAACATAAATGCATAACCTATTGCATAAAATGAAAGACCACAAATAGCAGTATCTAAAACACATTCTACAAGAATATTTACTGTTTCTCGCTTTCTGGCAAAACCAGCTTCAAGCATAACAAAACCGGCTTGCATACCAAAAACTAAAAATGCTGCAACAAGCGTCCAAACGGTATTTAAAGTATTTATTACCGATGTTTCATGAGCAGTATATGTTTCAGCTGCATTTGCATCTGCACCTAATATTCCTGGTAAAATCATCATGCAAAAAATTACAGCAACTAAGCCGATCATTTTCCCTGCTAAAATTGTAATACCTAATTTCCAGTTTTTTGGCTTTGACATGTTTTCGCTCATTCGAGCAAAAAACGAACTCCTCTGCGGGCTGATTGTTCTTCGTTTCATCTTTTTAATTTTTAGTTGTTAATAATTACGTTTTTGTATAATTTCATATTTATATAACAGGTAGTCCAAAAGCATACCAGATTTTAAAAAATAGTATAGATAAAATTTGAAACACCCCTTGAAAACCAATACTGCTTTAGAAAAAAATAATATTAAATTATTTACAATTATTTTTTTCGTAGCTAAAAAACTAACAAGGAAGTAAGAATAAATAAAAAATCCTACAAATTTGTAGGATTTAGAAGGCGAGCAAAAATTTTTCTTTGAAACGACTGTATTTACAGGTATTTCAGAAAAAATAATTTAAACCGTTTTATTTTTTTTAAATATTTTTGGATCAATATTATACTTCTTGAGCCTCAACCCCATCATGCGTTCAGTGAGTTTGAGTTGTTCGGCTGCTTTAGTGATATTTCCTTTCGATATATTCAACGCATCTATAAGCATTTGTTTTTCAACATTTTCAAGTGTCGCTTCAAGACCGCCTTCCACACGTGTATCTGTAGAAGCCGCACTCTGCAAGGTGGGCGGAAGATTATGCGAACGAATCACTTCGTCAGTACTGAGAATACCAGCGCGCTCAATGCAGTTTTCTAGTTCTCTAATATTGCCAGGCCAATGATAGGTCATTAGCAAATCAATGGCAGAAGAACTAATGCGCTTAATCTTTAATCCATGAATTTTATTATATTTTTCAATAAAGTGATTTACCAGCAAAGGAATATCGCCCCTTCGTTCGCGCAGTGGAGGAACAAGTATCGGAAACACATTCAAGCGATAATAAAGGTCTTCTCGGAATTCATTTTTTAATATCATTTCTTCCAGATTGCGATTGGTGGCAGTGATAATCCGAACATCAACACGAATGGTTTCGCTACCACCAAGGCGTTGAAATTCTTTTTCCTGCAAAACTCTCAATAATTTCACTTGAAGATTTGGTGAAAGATCGCCAATCTCATCTAAAAAAATTGTTCCTTTTTCAGCCATTTCAAAACGACCTTTATGCAACTTATCTGCTCCGGTAAATGCACCTTTTTCATAACCAAACAATTCGCTTTCAAGCAGCATTTCAGGGATTGCAGCACAATTAATTTTAATTATTTCCTGCTTGCAACGTTTGCTTTGGTCGTGAATTGCTTTTGCCACCAACTCTTTTCCAACACCACTTTCTCCACGAATCAAAATAGTTGCATTGGTTGCAGCCACTTTTGAAATCAAGTCATATACAGCTTGCATATTCCCCGATTCGCCCACTAGAAAAGGAATACGGTCATTGAAGCTGAAAAGTCCTTGTATTTTTAATTTCTCATAATTCAATCGTTCCATTTCTTCAATTCGATCCTGACGAGACCTAACTAACCGTGCAATCATGGTTGCCATGATGGTGAGCAACTGAAGCTCGTTTTTAAATGAACTATCAGAATAATAATTAAGTTTTATGCTGAATGTACCAATAATATCATTTTTAACTTTTATTGGCACACAAATAAACGAATCATCATCTTCATGTTTTTTTGATGACTTGGTTTTATTGAGATAACGCGGTTCATCTGAAATATGCGGAATAACGTATGGTTTGCCGGTTTTAACTACTTCGCCAATGATTCCTTCACCCACTTTATATTCGCCTCTTTCTTTTTGTTCTTTCGTCAATCCGTAAGCAACTTCAATACAAATTTTAGATGAATTACGATTCAGAACAGTGAGAATTGCCTGACGAATACCAAGTTTTTTCGCCATGTCTTCCATGATTGGCATAACCGCTTCTTCCACGTCAGAGCTATTGGCAACAGCTTCGCTGACCTGAAAAAGCACCGATAAATTGTCCAAATGATTCATCATTTTATTAAAATATAAAACGACCCAACCCGGGAAAACTAGCCGAGAGGGTCGATATTAAACTACTATTTTTTAAAAAAATTTAGATTGCTTGTCCTCCTTTTTCACCTGTTCTTATTCGAATACATTCTTCTAACGGAGTAATAAATATTTTTCCATCTCCTACTAATCCGCCGTTTTCAGAACGTGCTGCATTTATAATTGTATCAACAGTAATATCTACGAATTGATCATTTACGGCAATCTCTAATCTAATTTTAGAAATCAAATTTGGAATAACTGCATTTCCGCGGTAAAGTTCTTCTTTTTTTTGTTTACCATGACCGGAAACTCTACTGACTGTAATTCTTGTTATATCAGCTGCAATCAGGGCTTCACGCACTTGATCCAGTTTATTTTCTCTTATGATAGCTGTTATAAGTTTCATGATATATTTTATTTAATATTTTATTATTATAAATCTTATTTTTCAAAATATATTAACTTGGACTAACCATTCCATAGCCCTTTTCACCATGATAGGTAAAATCAAGTCCGTGCATTTCAGCTTCTGGTGTTGATTTGAAACCAAAGAGTTTATCAACAACCCAAACAATAATTATAGTTAAAACAGCTGCATAAGCAATTGCAATTAAAACTGCTGTAACCTGCACGCCAAGCTGATTCCATAGATTCCATCCAGGAAGTGTAGCCGCAGCTTCTTTCATCCAACTATCACGAATAAAAAATGAAAGACCAATAGCACCTGTTATTCCTCCAACACCATGAATACCAAACGTATCTAAACTATCATCATAACCTAATTTATTTTTTACTGTAATTGCAAAATAACAAATCATTGTTGCAATCACTCCAAGCGCCATTGCACCAGATGGAGTTACTACGCCTGCTGCAGGAGTTACTGCTACCAAACCTGCGAGGATACCACTGGCAAAACCAAGTGCAGTGGCTTTTCCATGAAGTAATGCTTCAATCAATATCCATGCAACAGCACCGGCAGCGGCGGCAGCTTGAGTTGCTGTTAAAGCTTGCGCTGTGCTAAGACCACTAGAAACGCTACTTCCTGCATTGAACCCAAACCAACCAACCCATAATAAACCAGCGCCCATCATGGTCATGGTCAGGTTACTTGGAGACATTACAATATTTGGATGACCTCTTCTTGAACCAAGATAAATACATGCAACCAATGCGCTTACACCTGAAGAAATATGAACAACCGTTCCACCTGCAAAATCAATTGCCCCTTTAGCACCCATGTTAAAAAGAAAACCATCAGATGCCCAAACCCAATGACAAAGCGGATTGTACACCAATAATGACCAAAGAATAATAAATATTACATATCCTCTAAAGCTAACGCGTTCAGCAAAAGCGCCGGCAATCAAGGCTGGAGTGATGATTGCAAATTTTCCTTGAAACATAGAAAAAACATATTCAGGAATTCCTGCTGGCATAATTTTATCATCAATACCTTTTAAAAAGAAATAATCATTGCTCCAACCAATCCAACCACCAAGAATATTTGGACCAAACGACATCGCATAACCCACGGCAATCCAAAGAACCCCAACAACGCCCATGGCTACAAAGCTATGCATCATGGTTCCTAAAACATTTTTAGTTCTTACTAAACCACCATAAAACATGGCTAATCCTGGAATCATTAAAAGCACAAGCGCTGTAGAAGTTAGCATCCATGCTGTAGCGCCGGTATCAACCTTTACCGGAGTTGCAGCCATCACGCAACTGCCTGTTAAAAGAAACAAGGCAGATAAAATATATTTTCTGTATTTTACTAATGTTTTCATTTTTATTAATTATAGTTTTAAAATTATTTTTTGGTTTTATTAATAAATGAATTAAAGATACTCCATTTATTTTTAATATTATTTTTTGTTTCAGATGTTTTCTGAAAATTTCGTTGAACCACGTCTATTTCATTTTTGAAATGACCGGACGAATCATAAATAACCCTTAAATAACACGTCTTCATAATAAAAATTTAAATTAATAAATAATTTGACACGACAAAAATAAAAATTAATTTATTACACAACAAATTTTTTAGTGATTATTTTAATAAAATATATAAAATATATAAAATACCCCCTATATTTTAATAGCATACAAAAATATAATTATACTTTTTACAATAAAATAACAGAAAATATGAGTGCGATTTTAAAAAAATAGAGATTTTGTCAGCTCAGAAGAGAAATTTTGACAAAATCGTTTTGATTGAAGTTTTTCAACCCACCGAAATCCAACAATTGCATTGGTCAGAAACAATTCATCTGCCGAAAAAATATCATCCGGATGGATGGTTGTTTGAATAACTTGTATTTTCTTTGATTCAAGTATTTGAATGATTCTATTTCGCATCGTTCCTTCCACGCAACCCTGATCAAGAGCCGGAGTTGAAACAATATTATTTTTTACAATAAAAAGATTTGAACTGATTGCTTCTGCTATAAATCCTTTTTCATTTAATAAAATACAATCATCCAGCGAATGCTCTTTCTTATAAATAGAAGCCATCACACTTACTAAGCAATTAGTGGTTTTTACTGAAGATAAAACGTTCAATGATTTTTTATTTTCATTATAAAAATCCACAGCAAGTCCGGAAGCATTGAAAATAAAGTTTGTTTCAGCAATCGGCGTTGCCTCAATCAGGTAATCAATATCATTTGTTTCGGGCAGATATAAACCAGCACCTTTTCTAAAAACAGTAAGACGTAATCTTCCGCCACCACTGATATTATTCGCTTTGATGATATTTTCAACTTCTTTTTTTAACCATTCTAAAGAGAAAAAAGTTGGACAATTCATTTTCAGAATGTGCATTCCTTTTAATAATCTTTTCAAATGGTCTTCAATAAAAACAGCTTTTCCTTCACAAATTCGGATGGTTTCAAACAATGCATCACCATACCGGAACGCCCTGTTATTATTCAGAAATAAAGAAATATTGGCGGTTAGTTTCCCATTATAAATTATAAACTGATTCATCCATGCAAAAGATAAATGATACTTTTTACAAATAAGATTAAAAGACTTGGCTTTAGAGCAACTGTGAAAACAGCTCCGAAAATTGCGCCCCAGAAATGTGCGCTGTGACCGATATTATCCATTTTCTTTTTTGCCATAAACGCTGAATAACCTAAATAAAGAATTCCGAAAACAATGGCTGGCATTGGAAAAGGAATTAGAAAAATCATGATTCTTTGTGTCGGATCAAAAATAAAACCGGAGAAAACCAATGCCGAAACAGCGCCGGAAGCGCCGACTGCATTGTAAAAAAAATCTTTCTGATGCCTGGCGTAATCTGAAACGACTGATATTGCTAATCCTCCAAAGTATAAAAGGAAAAAATAAAAGTAAGCTTTAACTCCAAAATAGAGATGAAAATAACTTTCGACATATCCTCCAAAATTGTATAAAACATACATGTTTACAAGCAAATGAATAAAATCGGCATGAATAAAACCATACGAAAAGAAGCGATACCACTCATTATTTTCTTTGATCAGATATGCATTGAAAGTAAGTTTGGACGAAATATTTTTATTATAAAAAGCGGTTAAAGATATTCCAACAGAAAGTATGATGATGATTAGCGTCATAATTTTTAATGTTTTGTTTCATTACAAATATCAAATTCTACTTGCAATGTAACATGAGCAATATGATATTGTTCAATCAAAATTCTTTCAGCTTGTTTGCGAATAGCATCGGCTTGGCTTAATTGAATATCCTGATTAAATTTTAAATGACCTTCAAAATAAATATCATTTTCACTGAGATTCCAAATATGAATATGATGAATATCCTTTATTTCTTGGATATTCAAAATATCATTTTTAATTTTTTCAATATCCATTTCTTTTGGAGAAATCTGCAAAAGGATGTTGATGCTTTGAATTAAAACCGGAATTAATTCTTTAAAAATAAATGCACTGATAAGAATTGTGAGCAAAGGATCAATCCAATGAATATGAAAAAAATAAATCAGGATACTTCCAACTATCAATGCTAATGAAGAAAAAACATCTCCCAGCAAATGAAGATAAGCTGTTCGGATATTCAGATTATGAGAAGAATCTTTTTTTATAAGAAAAACTGCTGATAGATTTGCCAACAGCGCAATCCCTGAAATAACAAGCATTAGCGAGCTGCTCACAGTTTCCGGATGCAACAATCGTCTGCATCCAACAATAAAAATATATACACAAATAATCAACAATATGGATGAATTGATGAATGCTGTAAGGATTTCAACGCGTTTATACCCAAAGGTTCCGCTGAATGTAGATTTTCGTTTGCCAATTTTAATTGCAAAATAAGAAGCCAAAATCGTTATTGAATCACTGAGATTGTGCATTGCATCAGTGATTAGAGCAAGACTATTTGAAAACATACCTCCGGCAAATTCAATACCTGTAATGAATAAATTCAACAATACAGCCATCAACATATTTGAGTTGCGACTATCAACAGAATGATGATGATGATTGTGTGCCATTAGGTTTTTTTAAAAATAAATTCTACTGTAGCGCCTTTATTAAATAGACTTTCAAAGAAATCAGAGATGATAAAAATTGGGAAAGAAATGATAAAAAAAAGTATTTGAAAAAAAATATTAAATCGAGAATAATTGGCTGAATAATCTTTGTTCCCTTTTAATGTTTCAAGCAGCATCTCACGTTTTTTGCAAACTAAATTTAGTATTCCTTGCAACATACTGAAAGGATTTTGTTCGATTGAAAAAAACTTTCTGCTGACCAATTTAAATCCGTAACCTTCCATAAGTGGCACAAAGTCTTCAGGAGAAAAGAAAAATAAATGTCTTGGCGGATCAAGATGCGTCCATTTCCCTTTAAATAGCTTGCTTTGAAAGCTGCTGATATTAGGAAAAGAGATAATTAAAACGCCATCTTTTTTTATTATATCAGAAATAATTTTTAATGTTTTCTGTGGTTGTTTTAAATGTTCAAAAACATGAATCATAGACACAGCATCAAACGTAGAGTTGGGATAATCGTTTTCTTCAATTTCACCAATTTTTAAATTAATCTGTGGAATGCGCGCTGCTCTTCGTGCTGAATTGCTTTCAAGTTCAATTCCAAACAATCCAAAATTTCCAAACTTCAATAAATACAGTAGAAAGCGACCATTTCCACAACCGATGTCAAGTATTTTTGCTCCATCTTTCAAGTGTTTGCAAAGAGAAGATGAACGTCTGTAGCGAAAAAAATCAAGAAATTTTTCAATAATATTAAAAAATTTTTCTTCCTTCTCGCCATAATAAGTAGTATCATAAGCTTGTTTCAACATTTCCTCAGAAGGCTGTGGTGAAAGGAAATAAGCTTTGCATGATTTGCATTGATGAATAAAATAATGATTTCCAAAAATATCATTTGTTGGATAGAGCTGTTTATGCTCAAAACCGTGACAATAACCGCAATAAATTTTATTCTCTGAATGACTGTAATCAGAATCAGGCAGCATATTATTTCCCCTTTTGTTTGTTTACCTCATATAATTTGAACTTTGCTAACCCTTTTCTTTGTAGGAAATGACAGAAAGATGTTTTAAGTACACCCAATCCATACACCGTGCTTCGCTTGAAATTTATTGAGGATGCATCATCAAAATATTTTGTCGGGCATGTAACTTCAGCGATATCATAACCTGCATAAATAATTTGCGAAAGCATTTGATTATCAAAAACAAAATCATCTGAATTGATATGATAATTAACCTTTTCCAGCACTTCTTTTGAGAAAGCTCTGTAGCCGGTATGATATTCAGATAATTTTTCTCCAACTAATAAATTTTGCGAAAGTGTAAGAAAACGATTGAAAACATATTTATAATAAGGCATTCCGCCTTTGAGTGCGCCTTTGCCAAGAATTCGAGAACCAAGCACCACATGGTAAAGATCATTTGCAATCAGATATGCCATTGATGGCAATAGTTTTGGAGTATATTGGTAATCGGGATGCAGCATGACAACAATATCAGCGCCGAGGCTCAATGCCGTGTCATAACATGTTT
>Ga0118677_10007073_pt1 | contig 18703 bp, 14 predicted proteins | sample AliMusrvi5mmetaG_FD_86154 | JGI IMG/M metagenome (GOLD analysis project Ga0118677, IMG submission 86154) | reverse complement strand
ACCATGAAGTTAATATGATTCATCCTTTTCGAGAAGGAAACGGACGGACACAGCGCGCGTTTTTTGCACAGTTAATCAGGAATGCAGGCTACAATATAAATTTTAAGGATATGAATATGGATGGTCTAATGATTGCGACTATACAAGCTGCTAATGGTGTTACAACTTATTTGATTGATATATTTTCCGAGTGTATTGTTTAATATTAACCTGCAGGGATGAAGGGGCAACCCGGAACGACGAGTGCGCAATCCCACCACTACATTAGATGCTAGATTTTAGATGCTAGATGATAGAAAATACCGCTTTGGCTCTCATATTTTAGGTTATTCCTCTGATAGAGGAAATGTCGTAAAGCGACAAAAGGGTTAGGCGTAGCCTACTGACCGCTTGCGGTTTTAACTTTTCGGAGAAAAAGCTGGCGCCAAACGGCGACTGAGAGGTAGATAAAAATTCATTTGACCTTTCCATCAATTAGTGTATAATACTTTTGAAAGCCTGTTAAAAAAGTTTTCATTTTCACAGATTAATCACAAATGATTGGGCGTGTTTGCGGCGAACAGTGGGATGTCGGCAATTAAAAACGTTCACTTTAACGCCATTTTGGAAGCGATGCGAAACCATCGCTGCTTTGCCATATCCGATATCGCCGATGCGACGGGATTAAGTATTCCAACGGTAAAAAAAGCAATTGATTTCGGCGTGAACGCCGGAGTAGTTGTTCCGTCCGATATTGCTCCGTCAACAGGCGGGCGAAAGGCGCAGCTTTATAAAATTAATTCCGCGTTTTGCCACACCTTGTATTTTTTGCTTGACAATGAGGAGCTGCATTTTGTGCTGAAGGATTATGCGGATGCTGTCAGCGAAAAAGCTGTTAGAACCATTGCTTTGCCGGCGTTTCGCAAAGAGATTGAGGCGATATTTAACGCGCTCAATAAAAAATACAAAAACATTTCGGCGGTTTGCATTGCCGTACCGGCGATAACCGACAGCGGTAAAATAATTGACTGGTACTATAATCCTTCCTTAAACGGCTTTGATTTAAAAGAATATTTTGAAAATAAGTATAAAGTAAGCGTTGCTGTTGAAAATGATATGAAGCTGACCGCGCTGGCTGCCGCGGAATATTCGTCCAATAAAGAAGACACCACCCTTGCCACCCTGCAGTTCGGGCATAACGGCATCGGCCTGGGCCAAATAGTCAACGGCAAAATCCTGCGCGGCGCAAACGGCTTCGCTGGAGAGATATCCTTTTTGCGCGGTTCGCCGGAAGACACGGTTTCAATTGAATACTGCGCCAAAATTGTTCGGTCGGCAATCGTTTTTACAAACCCTGAACTGATTGGTTTTTACACTTCAAAAAGCCATAGCCAAATTGATGTGATTATGCGGGAAGCCGTAAAGGGGTTTCCGGCGTACGCCATTCCGAAGGTTATCATCTCGGATGATTATCTGGAGGATATGCTGAAAGGATTGGAAATAATATCAAAAAGCAGCAGGGAAATCAATTGGGCGTAATAATTCAGGCAATAATATTCGGAGGTTAGAAAAAATGCAGACTTTTAAAACAAGTTTTACCGAAATCACGCTTGACGAAACCGGATTCATTTCATCCATCAAAGCGGACGGAAAAGAAATTTTGCTCAAAAGCGAAAAAAGCCCGCTTGTTTCCCTGCTTGCGGAGAACAACATTATGGAGCCCGCAAAAGCGGAAATGAAAGATGACACCGTAACTGTCTTTTTTGAAGGCGGCCGCGAAGTCTGCATAAAAGTTGTTGAAAGCGATGTCTGCGTGACCTTTGAAGCCGTTAAAGTACCGGAGGATGCGGATGCCCTGATGTTCGGCCCTGTATTCGTTACCATTGACGAAGTGGTGGGCGACATCATCGGCGTCTGCCAGGGCGAAGAGGCTGCTTTCGGTATCCAGACGCTGAACATCAAAACCGTGCAAGGCGTTCCGCAGGAATACGCCGGCGTATTGAAGGAAAAATTGAAATACAAGCCGGAGAACACCGAGATATCCGTCGGCGGCTTTGCGGAAACGGCGCGCGCCGCCGCTAGAGTAGAAGGCGGAGCGGTTTTGCAGTTTTCCTGCCGCCGGCGCGACCGGACGGAATACCGGGAGGTCAACGACGTGAAGGACTGCCTGGTGCTGCCCGTCAAAGGCGAAGACGCTTTCATAAAAGGGGCAAAGATCGCGGTTTTCGCTTGCACGCGGCGCGACGCGCTGGAAAGAATCGGCGAAATTGAGGTTGAGCAGGGGCTTCCGCACCCGATCATTGAGGGCGAATGGGGCAAAATTTCCCGCGGTTCCATGCGGTCGTATCTGATCTCCGGTTTTTATGAGGACGATGTTGATTTTGTTATCGAAAAGGCGAAAATCGCGGGCTTTAAATATATCTACCACGACGGACCTTTCCAAAGCTGGGGACACTTCACCTGGAATGAGGACGGTTTCCCCGGCGGGGATGAGCAGATAAAAGAAATTGTCGAAAAATGCAAAGAAAACGGCATTTTGATGGGTGCCCATACCCTCACGAACTTTTTAAACACAAACGATGCTTATGTGACCCCCGTGCCGAGTGAGCACTTGCTCAAACAGGGGCAGTTGTATTTAATTGAGGACATTGACGAAACCCAGACCGACATTTTGATTCAAAAATCACACTATTTCGATACGCCGCTGACCTTAAACGCGATGCAGTGTGAAAACGAGCTGATTTCCTTCGGCTCCTTTGAAGAAAAAGACGGCTGCTATCTGCTGAAAAACTGCCGGCGGGGCGAATTTGAAACAGTAAAAAGCAGCCATAAAAAAGAAGCGCCGCTTTATAAACTCTGGGATTATCCTTATAATACACTGTTCCCTGATTTGGAGCTGCAGGATGAATTCAGCGACAGGATTATAGAACTGTTCAACAAAACAGGCCTAAGCCAGATATCCTTTGACGGGCTCGAGGGCTGCGACTACACAGGGCAGGACGAATACGCGCACACCCGTTTTTCCGTGCGCTGCTTCAACGGCTGGGACCACACGGTTATCAACGACGCCAGCGGCCTGCATCATTTCACCTGGCACATGAACACCCGCATGAACTGGGGCGAGCCATGGGGAGAGGCGATGCGGACGGGCCAGGTGGAATACCGCATCAAAAACCAGCATTTCTTCCGCCGCAACCTGTTCCCGCGGATGCTCGGCTGGTTTCTTATCCGGCTTGCGGAAAAGAAGTTTGAATGCTCGACCCTTGAGGACCTTGAATGGGCACTGTCGGAATCCGCGGGGTTTGACGCGGGATACGGCATGACCATCGGCGTGCCTACGCTGCATTTACACGGCCAGATGGACAAGCTTCTGAGCGCCATTAAATATTGGGATACACTGCGCCTTGCGGATGCCTTTACCGAAGAGCAGAAAGAAGAGCTGAAGAACCCTGCAACGGAATGGCATCTGGAAAAAGAGGACGAAAACATCTACCTGCTTTATCCGATGGAAATTTCAAAACCATATACCTGCAACCTTGCGGAAATGCAGCCCGGCCAGCCGGGAGGCTCGGATTGGTCCGTCACAAACATCATGGAAGAAGGTTTCTCCATCCGCCTTTATAATGAAGGCGAGGGAAGCATTAAAAACCCCGCGTTTAAGACAGCGGGCGGCACCGTAAAATTCAGCTGCACGGTAGGCGAAAACCAGTATTTGCTGTATTCTTTTGACGGCAAGGCCGAACTGACCAATAAAAACTTTGCACCAATCGAAAATGTAGCGGTTTCGGGTTCAGCCGCGCTTCCGAAAGGCACATCCGCCTTGGCTTTTTCCTGCGAACGGGCAAAATACGAAACACCGGAAATATCGGTGAGATTTATAACCAGAGGCAGCCCCGAAAGAATCGTAAACAAGTAAACACCGGAGGTGCAAGGTGAAAAAGAACCGAAACGGCCGCAATTTTTTACGGATGCTCGCGCTTATGACAGCGTTCGCGTCTCTGCTTGCCTTTACCTCCTGCGACCTGAGCAAAATCATGTCTAAAAGCAGCAGCCAGGCTTCGGTAAAATATAAGGCAAGCGGCAGCGTATACAGCTTATACCGCTTTAAAGGCACATCAAAATTGCTTAAGTTTGCCGTTCCCGATTTTTACGCCGGCAAACCGGTCACGGCGCTTATGGACTTTTCTTTGTCAAACGCGCAGTACCTTCAGGAGCTTACAATCGGCAAAAATATCAGCAGTATCGACGTTTGGGCGATAACCAACTGCCCGAATCTTAAAAGCATCAAAGTCAGCAAAGAAAACCGCTGGTTTAAGGATATTAACGGCGTTTTATATACCAAAAGCGGGGATAAGCTGCTTGTGTTCCCGAACATGAACACAACCGGTTTTATTATTCCCGACGGTGTCAAAGAACTTGCCGCGAACTCTTTTTATAAGTGCGGCAATTTAAAAACAGTCAAATTCCCTGCCGGCCTGCAAATTGTCGGCGACAGGGCATTCATGAAGTGCGAGGCGCTCAAAGCCGCCGATTTACCGGATGGCTTGCAGAAAATCGGCAGGGACGGCTTCTCCTATTGCCATGCGATGACCTATGTCTATGTGCCGGCGTCCGTCACTTCCATCGGCGATTACGGCTTTTTTGACGCGACAAAAGTACCCGCTATCAAAATGGGGCACAAGAGCGAAAAAGATTTGACACTCGGTACGGACTGGAAGTATAAAAAAGACGTGAACTTCAATTCCGAGATACCGGTTGAATGGGGGGCTTCCAGATGAAAAAGCTCTTCATAAAAATTAAAACCACCGTTACCGATGTCAAGAAGTATTGGTACTCGCCGCGGGAAGGAGATTATGTATCCTATAAAGAATATGCATATTTATCTTTAGGCCTTTCGGGCAACAGCTGCGCGGGCAGTGTTTTGGGCTACTTCGGCTTTTCCGCAAGCTGCCTTTTGGTGGGGGCAATATACGGCATCAGTTTCCGTGACATATATGTTTTGGGGCTGATAGGCACACCCCTCGGGCTTATTATGTCTCCGATTCATATGATGCTTACCGACAACCTCGGCGTACTTGAGAAGAAAACAATGAAAAAGATAAACATGTTTCTTTTTCCTTTATTTTTCATCGGAATATTTTTTTACTTCATCCCAGAGGCGCCGTTCGAAAAAATATTGCCCTCGCTTCCTCAGGTTGTGGCAACCATCATGTGTATGAACGCAGTCGGGTTTTATTACAAAGTATTTGTTTATAAAAAACTTTCGCCGAAATTCGGTAAATACAGGCCGTGGATTGTCGCCGGCGGCATACCGTCCTTCGTGATGATCGTACTGCTGGCGTACCTGCCGTTTGGTTCCATGAACTACTATACCAGGTTTTGGATTCTGCATTTATTGTTTTCAATTTACGGTAATTTCAGCAGTTTCGGCAGCCAGGCGGGATCCATACAGAATGTTATTTCTCCCAACACAGAGGAGAGAACAAGAATTATGTCTTTTGGAACCATCATCGCGTCGGCCATCCCGTCGATCTTTAATGTCGTCCTGCCGGTGCTGGCGACTATGACCGGAGGATATGAAAATCTAAAAACTTACCGTATTGTTATGCCGGGTCTGCTGCTGCTTTTTATTCCGATGACATACCTTCTGGCTTTTAAGGTGGAGGACAAGGTCGTTATACCAAAGGACCATCATCCGAAAATAAGCTTCAAAAGGGGCGTAAAATCGGTTTTAAGCAACAAATACCACTGGATAAACACGATTTCGGGCCTCGGCAGCAGCATTGCCGCGGGCAGCGTTGCGTTTCTCAATATCATGTTTGTGTACGGGCTGCGCAAAGAGTGGCTTATCGGTATTTATCTCACGATTATAGGCATTGCCTACAACCCCGGTTTTCTTTTGGCTCCGGCGCTTATAAAAAGGTTTGATAAAAGAAATATGAGGATTTTTGCCGGTATCATCAGCTTGTTTAATCTTTTGGGGCAATACTATGCGCTTCGCATCAACAGCGTTGTGCTGTTTACCGCTATCTCCTTTTTTACCATACTGATTTCAACGCCCGCGGGCGTCGCAGGCCAGGCGATGGGCGCGGACCAGTGGGATTACCAGCAGTACAAATACGGTGAACGGCTCGACGGCTTCGCGGGAATTTTCGGCTTGCTGACAACACCGATAACGATGCTGACCGGAATGATTGTTCCGACACTGTTCGCCGCAGTCGGATTTTCCACGGACTGGGATATCCTGTTCGACCCCGTTATGCGCAACAAAGTCGTTCTTGTTTCAATGGCAATTTCCGCCGCGGCAACCGTGCTGAGCACCATCCCGTACTTTTTCTATGACCTTTCAACCGAGAAGCATAAGTTTATCATCGAGGAGCTGAAGAAAAGAGCCGCGCTGGAGGAGCAGGCGAAGCTTAACGAAGCGGAAGCGGCCAAAGCAGGTGAAGTCCCGGTTTTTCAGGGATAATTTCAGTAAATAAAATACCATCTTTGCATGAAAAAGTACCCCGAAGAGAGATGTGATTCTCCTTCGGGGTGCTTTGATCACTTTATGTTTATCAATTGACTATCCCGGTTAGTGCCAATATCCTGTGCAGAATCGAATCCTTAAAATCTATTTTCAACACCGGGTCATGGAGTATGAAGATGCGGACAAGATAGACAGTAATAAACAGGATAATTGAAACAACTGCAATGATATTCAGCACCTTTTGGCTGATGTGAAAATTGAAAACCTCATTGTGCAAAAACAAAAAGAGCAGCGGAATTGCCAGCCAAAACAGCGGGTGATAAGCAAACGCGGCGTGAATATCCCCCCGGCAAAGCGCCAGATAAGCCCTTCCCATGCCGCAGCCCGGGCAGGGGACACCGAAAAATCGGCGAATGGGGCAACCAATGGAAAAAGTGTAAACAACAGCAAACAAAGCGATGGCAGTGTGAGCCATTACCAAATAGAGCGCCTTACGCTTTGTTATCTTCTTCATCAAATCTAAATATCTTTTTTAAGCGGGATGCCGTTTGCGTCTACATTGATTGAGCCGGTGAGCAGCTGAACCCCTTCCACAATTGCCCAAACCTGCACAATAACCGCGCCCATACCGCAGCTGAGCAGGCTGATTAATAGCTGTGCAACCGCCTTGCTTGTGTAACCCAAATAAAAATTATGAATACCCAGGGTGCCGAGGAAAAACGCGAGCAAAGCCGCGACTATAACCGATTTTTGCTCAACGCCCGGCGGCGCGTAGCTTTGCGGCGGCAAAAAGCCGACCCCGCATTTGACGCACATAACGGCGTTGACATCGGTTTGGGCGCCGCAGTTCGGGCAGAACTTATTGCCCACGCCGGCAGGCACGCCGCACTGTGTGCAAACATATACGCCGGGCTGCATTTGAACGCCGCAGTTTCTGCAATACATAATGATTTTCTCCTTTAAAGTAAGTTGTTTATGTTATAGAAATGAGTCTAAAGGGATTTGAGATTTATGGCCTGGCCAAAATCAGCGCGGCTGAAATTTTAGCCAGGGTTTGCTTGATTTGCGCGAACACATTGAAAACTGCGGTCACATAATCGGCGACTGTCTTTTGGTTCCCGTCTGCGGCAGTGGTAAAATGAAGTGTCATCCCGTTGTCTCCGGCAGCCATAAACTGCGGATGGCTGGCATCAGACCAGACGGTGACCTGCTCGGGCTGCTCCAGCAACCAAAAGATAAAATCACAGAATTCGGAACCATACAGTGTACCGATATGCGCGACACCCCTGAAAAACCAGACCTGTTCCGGGAACATGCAGGTGGAAGCATCGACAACTCGGTCGGGTGAAATGTGGTTTTTGCCGCAGCAGACATTCGCCTGGGTATAACCAACCGGCAGTTTTTCGCCGAGCTGAGCCACGGTCGCGCCGGTGCTGGTGCAGACGGTTTCAATCAAACCGTCACTTTGCTTGATTGCGGACAGAAAAGCGGGGATCAGCGCGTCTTCATAATTGGAAGTGAAGTAAATCTGCACGCCGCTGTGCATGGCATTTTCTATAATTTCCCGGCGGTTTACCCGCACATTGTAATGAAAATCATCAATCCTTTTAACCAGTTTGGCGTATTTTGGGTCACTGAGCAGCGCGCTCTTTGCCTGTTCGTAAGCGCCTTCGCGCACGAGTGACCACATGCCCGGCATGGTGCCCAAATTATCGAGCATAACCTCTTTAATAACCCTGTCTTTTAGTGCGCCCAGCATGCCGTTGAGGAAATTCACTGCCTGTTCAAGCGAACCGATTTGGTCAAGCACTTCAATAAACGCGTCAAGGATGTAATCAAGATGGTACTCATTGTTGACATTGAGCCTGATATAATGCTTCAGCGCGTTTTTATCAATGCTGATATTGCCTGTCAAAATTTCGCTTGCCGCGAGCGAACCGGAAAAAGCGGACGAAAGGAACACACAGCTTTCAACATCCTTATAACCGAACAGATGAAAATAGGCGAGCGTCAGCGACCCGCCAAGGCTGCAGGACGTGATATCGACCTTGTCGTGCCCCGTTTCCGCCTTTACCCTTTGTATCATGGCGTCCAGTTCCTTCGCGTGCTCTAACGGGTCAAGGCGCCAGTCATAGTTGAAATAATAGACATGGTCCGCGCCGATCCTGGCACAGGCGGAACGGAGCAGGCCTTCCTCGCTTTTAACGGCGCTGTTCATGAAGTCCGGATAGTTCGCCATGGAAAGCGGAAAGGTTGTTGTCGTTAATGGATATTTGGAGTTTCCGTCTGCGTCGCAGGAAGACGGTTCAAGCAGTTTATTGGCGACGGGAATAAGCCGGTCGCCGAGTTTGTTCCAGTCGCGTGAAATTGCCGCGGCGGAAAAGCCGAGTACAGCAGTAGCCGCAACATCGCCGTAATTGATAACCGGCGGCCATACCTGCAGTTCGTTGGGTGTGCCCGCGTCTTTAATCAGCGGGAAACCGTTCATGCCGCCGACTACCACCAGCGGCGTGTGTCCGCAATCGCATTTTTTGGCGGCGAAAGCAGGCACAACGGTCAGGGAAAGAATAACAGCGGCAAGGATTATGCTCAGCAGCTTTTTCATAATATAGCACTCCAATCAATATTTTATCAGAAATTGTTGCGGATACCTACTAAAACGAAAAGGCTGACAGTGATTTTTTAAGATTTAAAACTGCTTCAAAAACAGAAAGAATTATCTTTTGCATGTCCGGTTTGATAACCGGTGTTTCTGCCAGCGGGTAAAGCGTTTGGCCGTTGTCATTTGTCCCGAAGAACTGCGGATAACGCGCGTCAGTCCAAACGGTCGGCTGTGCCTTTTGCGCCAGCAGCCATAAGACAAACGCATTGTAGTCCGAACCGTAGGGACAGGCTACATGGTGGACATCCTTAAAGAACCAGACTTGATCAGGGAACATGCAGGTGGAGGCGTCAATCACACGGTCAGGCGATATATAGTTTTTGCCCCCGAGGCTATTCTTCTGAATATACCCGGCAGGGAAGGTGCCGCCGAGAGGGGCGCAGGCGGCGCCGCCGCTTGTGCAGGGAGTTTCAACGAGGCCGTCGCTCTGCCCGGCAGCGGACGGAAAAACAGGCATGGATGAATAATCGTAATGCGAACAGAAGGTAACCGTAACGCCCTGTTTCATCAGATTGCTGATGATATCCTGCCGCTTCACTCTTACATTATAATGGAAATTGTCGATTCTCGCGATTAATTTCGCGTATTTTGTTTTGTCAAGCATGGCGTTTTTCGCGGTTTCATAGTTGCCCTCGCGCACCAGTGCCCACAAGCCCGGCATTGTGCAGAGATTATCCTGCAAAACTTCATTAAAGGCTCTGTCAACAAGCGCCTTTGTTCCGGTATTCGCCAGGTTCAGCACCCGGTCTAAAGCACCCGCCGCGTCAAGAACATCAAGCAGGATATCAACAATGAAGTTTACATTTTCGGAGGAAGTAACCGTTTGGTTGACATACCGTTTCAAAACATTTTTATCAATCACAATCTGCTTAGTAAAAATCTCGCTGGCAACCAGGGAGCCGCCAAACGCGGCGGAAAGGAAAACGCAGCTTTCAATGTCGTTGCCGCCGTATTTGGCGAAGTAGGCAAGCGCCTGGTTCGCGCCCAAGCTGCACACAGCAAGGTCAACTTTATTGTGGCTTGTTTCGGCCAGCGCGGTTTTAATCAGCGTATTTAATGCGTCCGCGTTAACCAAAGGGTCCGTGCGCCAGTCATAATTGAAAAGGTAAACGTGGTCCGGCCCTAACGCGTCGCAAGCCGAATGAACAAGCCCCTGTTCGCTGTAGCCTCCGTTGGCAACATCGGGGTAGTATGCCATGGATTTCGGGAAAATTGTGGCTGAAATGTTATACTTTGAATCGCCGTCGGCATTGCAGGCTGCCGGTTCAAGCAGTTTGTTTGCGATGGGAACAACAACATCGCCGAGCTTGTTCCAGTCACGGAAAAATGCCGCGGAAGCCGCGCCGTAAAGTCCCTTCAGCACAACCTCGTTCATGTCAATAACCGGAGCCCAGACCTGCTTTTCGTCCGGCGTGCCTTTGTCTTTGATTAAAGGGTATACATTCATGCCGCAGACAACGACAAGAGGCGTTTTGCCGTTATCAAGGTTCTGCGCGGCAAAAGCAGGGACAACGGTCAGGGAAAAAATAACAGCGGCAAGAATAACGCTCAATAACTTTTTCATATCAATTCACCTCACACCGCTAATGAAGATAAAGTCTTTATGATAGTTGAAAAGGCGTTGAAAACAGAAATCAGGCAGCCGAAGAGGCCGGATAGCTGCGGCGGTGCTTCTTTCAGCGCGTAGAGTGTTTTGCCTTTGTCATCAGAAGCCATAAACTGCGGGTGCAGCGCGTCGGTCCAAACGGTTTGCTGTGTTTTGGTTTCAAGCAGCCAAAATATGAATTCATTGTAATCCGAATTGTACGTGCAGCCGACATGACCGACGTCCTTGAAGAACCAAACGAGTTCCGGGAACAGGCAGGGAGAGGCGTCGATCACATTATCCGGTGAAATATAGTCTTTGCCGCCCAAATATTTTTGCTGGACATAACCGGCCGGCAGGGTTTTGCCGATAGGTGCGCTGGTTGCGCCGCCGCTTGTGCAGCAGGTATCCAAAACGCTGTCGCCGTGCTGGTCAGCCGATGCGAAAATCGGCACCGGCGGGCTGTTGTAGTTCGAACAGATGGCGACCCGCACACCCTTATCCATGGCGTCCTGCAGCAATTCTTTTGTACGCAGGCGCACCTGGTAATGGAAATAGTCGATTTTCTTAATCAGTTCCGTGTTTGCTGTTTTATCAAGCAGTTCGTTTTTTGCCTGCTCATACACATCGTTCCTTACGGCTGCCCATATACCGGGCATAGTACAGAAATTGTTTTTGACAAGTTCGTTCGACAATCTTTCGTAAAGCGCATCAATTCCATTGTTGGTCAGGTTCAGCACCGGGGAGAGAATACCCAAACAGTCAAGCAATTCCAAAATCTGTGTAAATGTACCCTGCGTGCCGTCGGCCGCCTTCGTTTTGCTGTCAATGTACCGGATCAGAGCCTCTTTATCCACTTTAATTTTATGCGTCATCAGGTCGCTGGCAATATAGGTGCCTTCCAGGACCCCGGTAACAAATACCAGGTTTTCAATGCTGCCGGTGCCGTATTTCTCAATATAAGCCATCGTCTGCGCGCCGCCCAGGCTGCAGGCGGCGATATCGACCTTGCCGCAGCCGGACTCGGTTTTCGCCCGTTCGATCATGGTGTTCAGGTCAACAGCGTTTTTCATTGGGTCTTCCCGCCAGTCGTAATTAAAATAATAAACATGGTCGGCACCCAGCTTGTCACAGGCGGTATGCAGCAGGCCTCTTTCACCGCCGCCGGTGCTATTGGCCATATCCGGGTAGTTAGCCAGCGACGCGGGGAAGGTGTCCGTCGTGACGTTATATTTGGAGGTTCCGTCCGCGTTGAAGGCAATCGGTTCAAAAAGGCTGTATGCCGTGGGAATCAGCACATCGCCCAGTTTATTCCAATCCTGATAAACCGCTGCGGAAGCCGCGCCGTAGATGCCCTTAAAGACAAGTGTGGGCACGTCAAATTTCGGCAGGAAGACCTGCTGCTCATTCGGAGTCCCTTTGTCTTTATAAAGTGGGAAAACATTCATGCCGCTGACAACAATAAGCGGCGTTTTGCCGTCATCGGTTACCACCGCGGCAAAGGCAGGCACAGCACCGAGCGTTGCGATAAGAATAGCCAGGATAACGCTGAGAATTTTTTTCATACAATGCACCCCAATCAATATTTATTCTGTGTTTTTTCCGTAGGGGCGCCATACATGGCGTCCGGTGCCTTTTGGTTAACCGTGTATTATTGGAAAATTATGCGAATATCTTTGCTGACGCCATATATGGCGTCCCTACAAAAGGGCTGCCAGTGACTTTTTGAAGATTAACACCCTGTCAAAAACACAAAGCAATATCTTTTGCTTGTTTGGCTTTATCAACGGCGTTCCTGCAAGCGGGTAAAGCGTTTGGCCGTCGTCATGCGTGCCCATAAACTGCGGATGGGCGGCGTCGGTCCAAACGGTCGGCTGCTTATCCTGCCAAAGCAGCCACAAAACAAAGGCGCTGTGCTCCGATTTGTATGGACAGCCCACATGGCCTAAATCTTTAAAAAACCAAACTTTATCGGGGAACATAGAAGCGGAAGCGTCAATGATGTTATCGGGTGAGATGTAATTTTTGCCGTCCAGGTAATTCTTCTGCACATAACCGGCCGGCAGTGTGCTGCCGAGCGGCGCGAAATATGCGCCGGCGCTTGTGCAGGCGGATTCAACGGTATCGTCACTCTGCTGGTTGGCACTCGGGTAAAACGGCGCGGGGTAGGAGTTATAGTTGGAGCAGAAGGCAACCTGCACACCCTGCTTCATGATATTGTTGATGATTGCCTGCCGTTTCACTCTTACATTATAATGGAAATCGTCAATTCTTGCAATCAGTTTGGCGTTCACAACAGGGTCAAGCAAAGCACTCTTTGCAGCTTCAAAGTCGTTTTCGCGGATTTCCGCCCACAGCCCGGGGTAGGTGCAGAAATTCTTCGCAAGCACTTCATTATATATTCGAGGGATGAGTTTATCGATTTCCTTATTAATAAGATTTACCGTTTTACCTAAGCCCCCGACACAGTCGAAAATATCGAGCGCCGTCATTTCAAGGCTGCCGGCGATATCGGAAGTGCCGGTACTTGCCTTCGCGTAAACCTTCAATGCGTTTTTATCAAGGCCTATTCTTTTGTTAAAAATATCGCCCGCAAGCAGGGAACCGTCAAAAACCGAGCAAATGAAAACGCAGCTTTCTACGGCGGCTCCGCCATACTTTGCAAAATAGGCGAGTGCCTGGTTGCCGCCCGAACTTGCTATGGCGAGGTCAACCTTTTTTTGCCCCGTTTCACGCAGCGCTGTCTGAATAAGCACATTCAAAGCATCAGCGTTGACCAACGGGTCAAGCCGCCAGTCGTATTTGAAAAAATATACATAATCGGCGCCCAAAGCGTCACAGGCGGTGTGCAGAAGGCCGCGTTCGCTTGAGGATGATTGGCTGACAAAATCCGGGTAGAAAGCCATCGATTTCGGGAATAGCGGAACCGTTACATTGTATTTTGAATCACCGTCAGCGTTGCAGGCGGCAGGCTCGAATGTTTTATTCAGGACAGGTATCAGAGCGTTTGCTAATTTGTTGATATTCAGCGTGACCGCCGAAGCACCTAAGCCCAATACCGCGGCCAGGGCCAACGCGTTTTTGTCAATGACCAGCGGCCAAACCTGTTTTTCGGTTGGCAGGCCTTTGTCGGCAATCAATGGCAATGACCCCATGCCGCTGACTACCACCAGCGGCGTATGCCCGGGGTCAAAACCCTGTGAGGCAAAAGCGGGGATAATGCTAACCGTTACAAAAATCAGTGCGAAAACGATGCATAATAGTTTTTTCATTTTTTCATCATCCTTTTGAGCAAGTCCAAAACAGATATGCTGTAGGGGGCGGGTTTTCCGCCCCGTTTAGAAAATAGAAGGTTTTTATAGCATGCTTTCGAAGCAAACCCAGCCGCCGCTCTCATGCCTCTTTATGACGTTGAAACCGTATTTATCAAACGCGTCCAGCACATCCTGTTCCCGCAGGTCGATGATGCCGGAGGCAATGAACACGCCGCCGTGATTCATAAATTTCGCGGCATCGGCGCAAAACAAAATGATGATATCGGCTACTATATTGGAAACAACAATATCGTATTTCCCGCTGACTTTTTCAACCAAGTTGCCGTTCAAAACCGTGTATTGCGGCTCCGAATAGCCGTTTAAAATTCCGTTTTCCCGTGCTGTTTTAACGGCCAGTTTGTCAATATCAACGCCGACCGCCGATTTCGCTCCCAATAGCAGAGCCGCGACCGAAAGGATGCCGCTGCCGCAGCCGATGTCAAGCACTGTGCTTTCCGGTGTGATATAAGGTTCAAGCGCTTCAAGGCTAAGGCGTGTTGTTTCATGCCCGCCGTTGCCGAAGGCAAGACCGGGCTCAATGTTAAAAACAACCCTTTCTCCCGCTTCAAAAACATCTTCCCAAACGGGGCGTATCAGCAGCCGTTTGCCTATCGGCATCGGCTTAAAATAAGCTTTCCAGTTATTTTCCCAATCCTCGTTTTTGCAAAGCTTCGTCTTAATGTTGTGCTTTATATGCTCCGCAGTGTACCGCTCGGAAAGGAAGGCGACAGCCTCCGCCGGGATTTCCTCCGGCGAGATATAAACGTGAACAAGCCCCTTGGAGCGGTCTTTGCCCAAAAGAGTCTCGTCAATCAAATCAACATGGGCAATTTCCCAGGTCTCTGTTTCGAGTGTTCGGTAATCTTCAATATAAATCCCGTAAGGCACGACCATCTGGGCAATATCGCCCGCCTTGTCAACATCGTCTGCTTCTACGGTGATGATTATTTCGGTCCAGTCCATTTGAACTCCTTAGTATTTATTGTGGACATCCTCGGCGAAGCAGAGCAAATCTTTTATTTCCAGCACCTTGCCATCATCAAGCATTGCCTTGCCGCTCATTTTGCCGAAGACCTGATGCTGGTCGGTTACAATAACGCCGAGGCTGATTTTTGCGGCTCTGTCAAGCACCGGCACAAAATCCATTTCAAAACGCCCGTCGCTTGAGGTGAAAGTCCAGGGTTTCATATAACTGTCATCCGGTATATTAAAGATTACATCATCCAGTTTGTGCGCAACTCCGTCATAAAACAGAATATTCTCGGAGGCTGCCGCGGTGTTGCCGAAGCCGTAGCCGATGTTGAACCCAAAGGGCTTGCCTTCAATAACGCCGTTGCCGGAACCCCAGTACCAGGTGTTGTCGTAGGTCCAGACGCCGCGGCCCCAGTCCAGGGTGCCGAAGTCGGTTTCGGGGTTAAAAACATAATCTTTGCCGTCAAAACTTGCCTTGCCGCTTGCCCGCATGCAGTTAATTTTTTGGTTGTAGTAAAATGCCTTTTTGTTATCGGACCAGGGAGTGGCTATTACCATGGTGTCCATTTCCGGCTGCTGCAGGGTGATATCACAGGCAAAGGCTTTCTCATCGGCAAAATTCTTGAATGCGCAGGTGATATGCCGCTGCCCCGGGGTAACAATATAATCAATATCAAGCCTTTTATCGTGGTAGGAAACATTGCCCTGAGATGTTGAAGGAAGTCTGAGTTTGCCCATTGGCAAAGCGTTCAGCACGGTTTGCGTTGTTTCCTTCGGTTTAGTGAAATCAAAAAGCGTGACGGACTGCAGGCCGATATAGCCGTCGTCGGAAACGGTCAGCGCAACGCCGAAATCCTTGGCGAGGATGATGTAATAGTCCCATTCTTTTATCCTGAGTTTTGAGGCTTTGATGGCATTGCGGTCATAGATCTGCACGGGTTTTCTCGACCAGCCGGGTTCATTTAAACCGCCGTCCTTATTCAGCAGCGGATGCGAAGCAGTAACTTCATGGTTGCTCATACAATTTCCTCCAAACAATATGAATTGTAAATATGGTTATTTCATTAAATCCGCTTTCGGTTCGGCAGGCGACCTGCCGTGGTTATAAAGTTTTCTGTTATCCAGCGCCCATTGCCGCGCCGTAAACTCGCCGCCATCAACTTCTTCAACAGCCTGCGCGATTTCGTAAATTCTTGAATCCATCAGGTCAAGCTGGGCGAGTATTTCCGCTTCCAAAAACATCGGGCGGACAGCGGCGCCGAAATCCGGCTCGCCATGGTGGGAAATCAGCATATGTTCAAGCAGCATAAGCAGTTCTTTCGGCGTGCCGAGCGCTGTTCCGATTCGCTCGACAGCCATCGCCCCGCGGACAAGATGTCCGATAAGGCTGCCGTCGGTGGTGTAACCGGAAGCGATGCCCGTTTCGGCAACCTCAAACTCCTCTGTTTTCGCGATGTCATGCAAAACCACTCCGGCAAAGAGAAGGTCACTGTCTACAAACGGATAAACCTTGCAAAGCCCCTGCGCGAGGCGAAGGATTGAAAGGGTGTGGTATAAAAGCCCGCCCCTTACAGCATGGTGGAGTTTGAAAGCCGCCGGCCAGTATAGAAGTTTTTCTTTATATTCTTCGATGACCGCGGTTGTTAAATGCTTTAAATCCTTGTCTTTTATCGCCGAAACGACAACCATAATTTCGGCAAGCATTGCCTCGCCTGTGTATTCGGCGCTCGGCACGAAGTCACCGATATTGACATCGTCGCTATCAATAACGGGGCGCATTCTTTCGACTCTGAGCTGTTCAGCATCGTTGTAAACAGATATGGTACCTTTCACTTTAACAAGCTGCCCTGCATCAAATCTTCCCTGAAGCTCTTCTTTATAGTCCCAATACTTTGCGGATATTTCGCCTGAACTGTCAGCTAAAACCAAATCAAGATAGGGAAGACCCTTTGCTGTTGTCTTTTTTTCGAGTGCTTTAATAATGCAAAAGCCCTCAACACCGCCGGCTTTATTAAAAGGAGCTAAATTCATATGATGGCGATTCCTTTCTATCCATAACATTTCTTCTTATAAAACTGTATAATATAATAGCATAGAACTAAAAATAAAACAATAAAAATTCCCTTTTTGGTCTTGACTTTTCCGGTCACCTTGGTAAACTGTATACAGCAACTCGGGGCGGGGTCTGATTCCCCACCGGCGGTGTTACAATGGGGTAAAACCCGCAGTAACAATAGCCCGCGAGCCGTGAAAACGGTTGATCCGGTGTAATTCCGGAGCCGACGGTATAGTCCGGATGAGAGAGAAGCGCAAAAAGCGTTTGCTGCCCCGCGTCTTTTCGCGGGGCGATATTTTGTTTTTTGGAGAAATTTATGGACAAGAAACTAAAGTACAGTGTATTGAAAATGGCGCAGATGGCAATGCTGGTCGCGATTTCGATTGTGACACTTTATGTAATTCCTGTTATGTCATGGTTCCCTGCCGCATCATATTTGCAGTATGACATCGCGGATGTTCCGGTTCTTATCGGCACAATGCTTTTCGGGCCGGGTTCCGGGCTGCTGATACTTTCTTTGGTCAGTGTTATTCAGGGCCTGACAGTGGGTTCAGGCGGCGGCTGGGTCGGCATCGTCATGCATTTCTGCGCATCCGGGGCTCTGGTGTTGATTTCCGGATTAATATATAAAAAATGGAAAACGGTTTGGTCATTGATTATCGGATTAGTACTGGGTTCTTTGGCGATGACCGCTTTGATGATACCGCTGAACTTAACGCTGACAGTCTGGTTTTACGGGATGACCTATAAAGCAGTTAAAGATTTGCTCTTGCCGGCATTCATTCCGTTCAATCTTGTAAAATCCGGGCTGAATTCAACTATCACGGCAGTCCTGTTTTTCCCGCTTAAAGAAATACTGATAAGACTCGATTTACTGCAGCCTCAAAACTGTGCACATAAGAAATGAATAATTCTTTAACTTTTCATATTAGCCTTGACAATGTTGTTGAAAAGCGGTAAAATAAACACATAAATTAAATATTTCCTTATTAAGAGCGGCTGAGGGTACAGGCCCCGAGAAGCCCGGCAACCTGTAAAGGTTTACAACTTTACAAGGTGCTAAATCCTGCGGTATTAACCGAAAGATAAGGTGTTATAAACGCCCGCGGTTGACCCCGTGAGCGTTATTTTTTATAAACAAAAGGAGAAAAACAATGTCACGTCATCTTTTCACATCCGAATCAGTAACCGAGGGGCATCCGGATAAAATCTGCGATCAAATATCCGATGCGGTTCTTGACGCAATCATGGCGCAGGATAAAATGGGCAGAGTCGCCTGCGAATGCACCTGCACCACCGGCATGGTGTTTGTTATGGGCGAAATTTCAACAACCTGTTATATCGATATCCCGAAACTTGTCAGGGAAGTCATCTGCAATATCGGGTACGACAGCGCGGATAAAGGCTTCGATGGCAATACCTGCGCGATTATCACCTCAATCGACGAGCAGTCGCCGGATATTGCTTTAGGCGTCGATAAACAAGGCGCCGGCGACCAGGGCATGATGTTCGGTTTTGCCTGCGACGAAACACCTGAGCTTATGCCGCTGCCGATTTCTCTTGCGCACAAACTCGCGCGCCGTCTGACCGAAGTCCGCAAAAACGGAACCCTGCCTTATCTGCTGGCTGACGGCAAAACGCAGGTAACGGTGGAATACGATAC
>Ga0118677_10007072_pt1 | contig 18710 bp, 6 predicted proteins | sample AliMusrvi5mmetaG_FD_86154 | JGI IMG/M metagenome (GOLD analysis project Ga0118677, IMG submission 86154) | reverse complement strand
CTTCTGAATCGGCTAGCCACTCAGCTTCTGAATCAAGCTCTCATAGTGCGAGTGAGAGCGTATCGCACAGTGCTTCTGAATCGATCAGCCACTCTGCTTCTGAGAGCGCCTCACACAGTGCGTCTGAGTCGGTCAGTCATAGTGCTTCTGAATCAATCTCTCATAGTGCGAGTGAGAGTGCTTCGTACTCCAACTCCATTAGCCACAGTGCTTCTGAGAGTGCTTCGTACTCTGACTCGGTCAGCCACAGTGCGAGCGAGAGCGCCTCTTACTCTGAATCCGCTTCTCACTATGCGAGTGAATCCGCTTCCTTAAGCGCTTCTTTAAGTGCCTTAGCTTCTGCAAACCCCAGCGCTTATGCTGCGCACTCTGCCAGTGAGAGCGCTTCTTACTCTGCATCCGTTAGCCATAGTGCTAGTGAGTCGGTCAGCCACTCCGCCAGTGAATCGGCTTCTTACTCTGACTCTGTCAGTCACAGTGCTTCTGAATCCGTTAGTCATAGCGCGAGTGAGAGTGCTTCTTACTCTGGCTCGATCAGCCACTCCGCTTCTGAGAGCGCCTCACATAGTGCTTCTGAATCGATCAGCCACTCTGCCAGTGAGTCTGCTTCACACAGTGCTTCTGAATCGGCTAGCCATAGTGCTTCTGAGTCAGCTAGCTACTCCGCTAGTGAATCGGCCTCACACTCAGCTTCTGAATCGATCTCTCACTCTGCGAGTGAATCGGCTAGCCATAGTGCTAGTGAGTCCATTAGTCATAGCGCGAGTGAGAGCGTATCGCACAGTGCTTCTGAATCGGCCTCACACTCTGCCAGTGAGAGTGCTTCACATAGCGCTAGTGAATCGATCAGTCATAGTGCTAGTGAGTCCATTAGTCATAGCGCGAGTGAGAGTGCTTCACATAGTGCTTCAGAATCCATTAGCCACAGTGCTTCTGAGTCGGTCAGTCATAGTGCTTCTGAATCGATCTCTCACAGTGCCAGTGAGAGTGCTAGCTACTCTGCGAGTGAATCGGCCTCACATAGCGCTAGTGAATCGATCAGTCATAGTGCTTCGGAATCCATTAGTCATAGTGCGAGTGAGAGCGTATCGCACAGTGCTTCTGAATCGGCCTCACACTCTGCCAGTGAGAGTGCTTCACACAGTGCTAGTGAATCGATCAGTCACAGTGCTTCGGAATCCATTAGCCACAGTGCTTCTGAGAGCGCCTCGCACAGTGCTTCTGAATCCATTAGCCATAGCGCTTCTGAGTCGGTCAGTCACTCTGCGAGCGAGTCTGCTTCACACAGTGCGTCTGAGTCGATTAGCCATAGTGCTTCTGAATCAGTCAGTCATAGTGCGAGTGAGAGTGCTAGCCACTCAGCTTCTGAATCGATCTCTCACTCTGCTAGTGCATCGGCTTCGTACTCTGACTCAGTCAGTCACTCCGCTAGTGAGAGTGCCTCACACTCTGCGAGTGAGTCCGTCAGTCATAGTGCTTCTGAATCAAGCTCTCATAGTGCGAGCGAGAGTGCTTCGTACTCTGACTCAGTCAGTCATAGTGCTTCAGAATCCATTAGCCATAGTGCTAGTGAGTCGGTCAGCCACTCCGCTTCTGAATCGGCTAGCCACTCAGCTTCTGAATCAAGCTCTCATAGTGCGAGTGAGAGCGTATCGCACAGTGCTTCTGAATCGATCAGCCACTCTGCTTCTGAGAGCGCCTCACACAGTGCTTCTGAATCAATCTCTCATAGTGCGAGTGAGAGTGCTTCGTACTCTGACTCAGTCAGTCATAGCGCTTCTTTAAGTGCCCTAGCTTCTGCAGATCCAAGCGCTTATGCCTCTGCAGTTAAATCAGCTAGCGAGTCAGCATCACATAGTGCTTCGGAGTCAGCTAGTCACTCCGCGTCCGAATCTATCTCGCACTCTGCTAGTGAGAGCGCTTCGTACTCTGACTCAGTCAGCCACAGCGCTTCTGAGAGTGCAAGTCATTCTGTCAGTGAATCGGCCTCATATAGCGCCTCCGAATCCATTAGCCATAGCGCTTCTGAGTCAGTCAGTCACTCCGCTAGCGAATCCATTAGTCACTCTGCTAGTGAAAGTGCATCGCACAGTGCCTCTGAATCGGCTTCGCATAGCGCTAGTGAGAGTGCCTCACATAGTGCTTCTGAATCTATTAGTCATAGTGCTTTGGAATCAGCTTCGCATAGTGCTAGTGAATCGGCTTCTTACTCTGATTCTATTAGTCACAGTGCCAGTGAATCGGCAAGCCACTCTGCCAGTGAGAGTGCAAGCCACTCCGCTATTGAATCGGCTTCGCACTCTGCTAGTGAGAGCGTATCGCACAGTGCTTCCGAATCGATCAGTCATAGCGCGAGTGAGTCTATCAGCCACAGTGCTTCCGAATCCGCTTCACACAGTGCTTCAGAATCGATCTCTCACTCTGCCAGTGAGAGCGCTTCTCATAGCGCCAGTGAGAGTGCTAGCCATAGCGCTTCTGAGTCTGCTAGCCACAGTGCGAGTGAGAGTGCATCACATAGTGCTAGCCAGTCGATTAGCCACAGTGCAAGTGAGTCTGCTTCCTACTCTGACTCGATTAGCCACAGTGCTTCGGAATCGATCTCTCACTCTGCCAGTGAGAGCGCTTCTCATAGCGCCAGTGAGAGTGCATCACACAGCGCTTCTGAATCAGTCAGTCATAGTGCTTCTGAGTCTATCTCGCACAGTGCTTCTGAGTCTGTCAGTCACTCCGCCAGCGAGTCTGTCAGCCACAGCGCTTCTGAATCCGTCTCTCACTCTGCCAGTGAGAGTGTGTCACACAGCGCTAGCGAGAGCGTCTCTCACAGTGCAAGTGAATCGATTAGTCATAGCGCTTCTGAATCCGCTTCACACAGCGCTTATGAATCTGCTCATTCTGCTCATTCTGCGATTGATACCCATACAGGAGTTGACCCAGCAGTATTAAATGCAGACTTGGCTGAGCTTGAAACCAAAGATATACGTAACATTGATATTCTGCATTCCGATCCAAGTCTAGGCACAACGATCCTACTTGGCAGTATCGATTTACATAGCGCAGTTATTGCTGCACATTTCCCAGTCTTCTATAACAGCCCAGCTGTGACCCTGAAGCTGTACGCCCCTGAACTGCTTGTCGATCTGGCATATTTAGCGGTTGATGCTCGGATATTGCGTCATAGCGGTATCACTAAGATCAGTGTTGATCTGAGTGGTAACCACAACCAGGTTAGTGTTACCGACCTCTCTAGCTTAGTAGACGTTAGTGGCAATGCCTCAGACCTATTAAAAGACTTACATAGCGCCAAGGTTATTTTGGGTGCAGATGGTATTGGCCTAGAGATCGAAGCAGGGCACATTACCGGCGCTCCATTAGAGCTCAATGAAGCCCAAGCCCATACCTTAATTGGCTATGAGGTGAATTTTGCTAGACATGACCAGCTTCAATTAGACGTCAATGTTCAGGCGGCCCATCAAACCTTAGTGGACTCACTCACCACTTTAGAAGCTTTTGGCATTGATGTGATTGCGCTTTCTGGTACTTATGCAAGTTCAGGCATTACGCTTGAATTTGGTAATGGCGACTTACATAGCCTAGTAGCCAATGGCTTGCCGCTAATTACAGGTGGCCCTGCGTTACTTGAGTTTGACCAGATTAATCAGCTGACATGCGATGTCTACTCCTGGAGTGATGGTTTAGCGCACGGTGATGCCGCTGCCTTGGCGGCAAGTGGTATTACTCAAGTGCGCATTGATGTTAGTGGCCACCACGATAGCTTAAGTGTTAGCACTATTAATGATTTGGTGAATGCAGATGGCTCAGCAAGCGCCACATTAAATTACTTGCATACCGCTACGCTAGATCTGGCCGCTCAAGGCATTACTGTAGAGCTTGAAGTTGGTCATATTGGCGCTGAAGCTGCTCTGCAGATCACCGATGCCCAGGCTAAGACCTTGGCCTCTATGGGTATTTCCTTTGTCAGCGCCGATAACATTAGTGTTGCTCCAGTAGAAGGCCAGTGGCACTTAGCTTCTAGCTTGGCAGATCTGCAAAATCTGCATATCGATACTGTCACGGGTAATACCCAAATTGATTTGGGTGAGTCTTTTGATCAGGTTCTTACTCAGCCAATACCGAACTTCACCGGTTCAGTCAGACTCATTCTGGATTCTGGTGCATTGGGTAGTAGCGAACTCAACGTGGCCCATATGGCCAACATCATTGCCGATGTCCGCGCTCTTGCGCAGCATGGTATTGATGAAATATCGATTGAAGATGCTGGTTTAGTCAATGGCCATGATGACGGTATTAGCGATAGCACGCTCACGAGTAGCGCGGGCAGGGCAGGTCTTGGTTTACTTGAGTCCACCATTGCTGCTTACAACGTGGATGTGCCATCACTTAATAAGATTGCCTTTGTCATTGGTGATGGTCAGGCCCACACCTTAGCGCAAAGTAGTGCCAGCTTTGGATTTGTCGCGGGCAATCAAGATGTCATCGTGGACGCCACTCTTGAGAATGAGCTCAATGCAAGCCTGAAAGACTTGCAGCAACTCAATGCCTATCAAGTGCAGATTCAAGGTCATGATGGTCATCAGCCGATCGTGAATTTAGGGGCAGAAAGCTTAGATGCCGCCGCGGCTGATGCCTTACCGATTTTCAGCAACGCAGTTACCTTAGCCATTGATAGCATCCTTACCCTCAAGTCTGGCCTGTCCAATCTTGAGAATGACATTATTGCTCTGGCTAATGACAGCATTAACAGAATTGACATCACCAAGTTAAGTACGAGCGAGTTGCTAGCCAATTCTGGCGAGGCGGCAGCAGGCTTGCGTAGTCTGGAAGCGGCCATTCAGTTAGCCAATACTACGGGTGGTTTGGATGCCGCCAGCAAACACTTCACCTTGTTATTAAGTGATGGTCAAGTAGCAGCCCTGTCGGCTGCCGATAGTCTATACACCTTCACTTTAGATAATGCTGACACCATCGTCTACGCCAAAAATGAAGCGCATTTAACTTCTACCATGGCTGCCTTGCAACAATTGCATGTCAAGTCAGTAGAAATTTCAGGTATCCCGGTCATCAGCCTAGGTGAGACCTTCGCTGAACTGGCAAAGCATCCATTACCACTATTTGTCACCGATCCAATTCTGGCAATTGATCAAGCTAGTGAGCTCGATATTGATCCAGCCACCAGCGGACAGTTGCAGACCACCATTCAGAATTTGGCTAGCGATCAATTTACGCAGATCACTTTAAATGAGCTATCTACTGCCAATGTGGTCTCACATGCTGCTGGATTGCAAACCTTAGAGGCTGCTATTCATGAGGCTTTCCCAGGTAATAAAAACCCACCAATCAAACTGCATCTCACAGATGATGAAGTGGTTGGCTTGGCCGGGGTAGATAGCTTTAACTTTGTCAGTGGCAATAAAGATACGGTTCTAGATGCTAGAACCGAGCGCCTCAATGCGACTCTCAAACAGCTAGAAAAGATCAATATTGATGCTGTTGCCATTAGTGGTGATGCGGTCAATGGTTTAACCGTCCAAGCAGGACAAACGGATTTACATGGCCTAGTGAATGGTGTTGTGGCTGGGGAAGCATTGCCAACCTTTACTGGTGGCCAGGTGACGGTTGAAACGCTCACCGATTCCGTTGTAGCAGATTTACCAAATCTGGCCAGTGATGCAGTAATCCTGAACACGCATGGCATTAATAACATTAGCGTTGACGTCTCTGGTGATCATGCGAACTTAGATGTTGCCAACCTAGATAGCCTGTTCGATGAGAAGGGTGCCTCAACCACCTTACTCAACAATTTACATACTGCTAGTACTGATCTGGCAAGCCATAACCTTGGCTTGCAGTTAGAAGTAGGTCACAACACCGTTGGCGCTGAACCATTTGTTATTACTTCAGCCCAAGCTCAAACCTTGATAGCAGACGGTCTGTCTTTCGTCTCTCATGACAGTATTGCAATGCAAGTTGGCAGCACCCATTTAAGTAATAGCCTTAAACAGTTAGAGCAATTGCATGTTGATGCTGTTCTATTGACTGGCGATGCTGCACTACATGGCTTAACAATTCATGCTGGTGCTGGTGAGACCGTAGCTGATCTAGTAGCTAATTCCTTGCCTGACTTTATTGGCGGTCACGTTAATCTTGATCTTGATAACGCTAATAATGTTAATGCACTCAGTGAGCTGATCGGCAATAGCACATTAGTTAATGCACTAGTCAATAAGCATGTTGATTACTTAAGTATCCATGAGGCTATTGATCTTTCTGCTGGTAGCGACTGGATGCATCTCGATTCAGTACACAATGTTCATGCAGTGTCTAACAACCACTTGCATATCAATGTGGATATTGCTGGTACACAAGTTAACAATGCCTTTAGCCACTTAGATGAAGCGCTCAAGCAGAGCTTAGTCAGTCTCAATAGCGCGACCGATCTATCGAGCGCAGAACATACCAGCTTGCAAGATGTGCTCAATGGACTAGATCTCTTAAGTGGTTACACCACGCCGGATAAGTTTGGCGATCTGATTGCTGCATTGACCGCTTCAGGTGTCAGCGATATGGTCATCGATTCTGGCCATGTCGAGATTTCTGATGGCTTGGCCTCTGCCTTGGTTTCTTCTGGCATGCTCCAAGCCTTGCCAGATGCCAACTTGGTCATTAACGCGACAGCTGACATTAAGTCATTCGTAGACAATGTTGGTCATTACACCCACCTGTTTACCAACCTGAACTCTATGGCAGACCTAGGTGTTGACCAGATTCAGGCGGGTGTGGCCAATAAGGTGTATATCGACCTTGGCCTGCCAACGCATGATGCAACGGCCATGGCTGACATTAGTCATCTATTAAGTGCACTGGATCCAGCCAATGCCGCGAAAGACTTGGCTGTAAACGGCAGTGGCAATGGTATCGGTATCGGTTTGGTCATTTCTGGTGATTTGGCCCATACTATTGCTCAAAGTGGTGGTTTCAGCGCTGCCGATCTCAATCACCTGCATAATTTGGGTATTACGGAGATTGACGTTCTCACCCCAAGCGCTGATGTGGCCGCAGATACAAGTACATTGGCTCATGCATCAATTGCTGCCCCAGTTGTGCCTGAGGTGAAATTGATTGGTGCTGCCGATCCAATGTTTAATGAATTGGATCACCATAACATTCTTCCTAAATCATGATGGAGTCTATAGATAGTGGACGATAAAGATAAACCCCATCCGACTGCACAAGACACCGGTGCAGATGCGGGTACTAGTGCGCAGCAAGAGCAAACTGCTGCGCAAGATCAGGCCGCCCCAATGAAGGGGATGTCCAATGACGACTACATCAAAGATGGTCGCAAACCCATCAACTCGATTATCTATAACTGCCGTAGATCTTTTTATTTTGTGATTATTGCCACAATCATTATTGATTCGTTAGCCTTAGTCCCGATGCTATTCATGATGGTGGTCATGGATAAGGTTATGAATTCACGTAGTACCGTCACACTCATCTCTGTCACGCTAGTAGTGGTCGGTATTTATGTTTTCTGGTCGGCCTTAGAGTGGATTCGCACACGCATGATGGTGCGTCTATCTTTACGTTTAGATTGGGATCTTTCTGCCGATGTTTTTGATGCGTCGTTCCGCCGTTTTGTCGGTAGAAAAAATATTAACGTACAGCAGCTTCTAGGGGATTTAGCTACCTTACGTCAATTTATGACTGGTAGAGGTTTGTTTACCTTGGTTGATGCGCCGTTTGCAATCGTATTTATTATTGTGGGCGGTATTTTTCATCCCTACCTCGCTTTATTTGCCTTTATTTCTTCGGTCATCATGTTGGTTGCTGCTTATATTAGTCAAAAGATGACAGCGCCGGGTTTAAAGGCGGCTAATGATGCAAGTGCAGAAGCCTCTAGGGTAGCGAGCGCTAGCTTAGTCCATTCTGAATCCACGCTAGCCTTGGGAATGATGGGGGCGATTCGTCAGCGTTGGTATAACGAGCATCATAAATACCTAAAACACCAAGTTAATGCTAGCGAGGCTGCTGGCATGACGACTGCTTTTTCGGATTTCTTTTCCAAGGCGATGGGCTCGTTGCAAATGATGCTGGGCACTTTGCTTGCGATCGAAGGACTGATTACGGGCGGCATGATTATGGCGGCAACAATGCTGATAAGCCGAGCAGTGGGCCCAATTACTAAATTGATTGGTAGCTGGAAAGAAATTGTGACTGCGCACCAAGCTTATGAGCGGATTAATGCTTTATTGGTAGATGATGTGCGTCGTCAGTCGCGTATGCAGTTGCCACCGGTCACTGGAAGATTGGTGGTGGAAAAGGCTGCAGTGGTTCCACCAGGACACAACAAGGCAGTGCTGTTTGATATTGACTTTACGGTTGAGCCTGGTCAGGCCATTGCGATTGTTGGCCCAAGCGCCGCTGGTAAAACCAGTTTGGTCCGGATGCTAGTGGGTATTTGGAAGCCAACTAAAGGATCAGTGAGATTAGATGGCGTCGAAATTTCTGAATGGAATCATGATGAATTCGGTCCACAAATTGGCTATGTATCCCAAGAGATTGGACTCTTTGAAGGCACGGTAGCGGAGAATATTGCGCGCTTAGGTGAGATTGATCCTGTCAAGGTAGTGGAAGCAACTAAATTACTAGGCATGCATGAAACGATTCTGGGCTTTCCAAAAGGGTATGACACTCTATTAGGTGAAACTGGTTTTGCCTTGTCTGGCGGTCAGCGCCAACGCTTAGTCATTTGCCGAGCGCTGTATGGCATGCCTAAATACGTTGTGATGGATGAGCCTAATGCCAATCTGGATGAGGTAGGGGAGTCGGCCTTAGTCCAAGCCGTTAATTATTTAAAGTCCCAAGGCAGCACCATCATCATTACTACGCATCGCCCACGCCTCATTGGTGCAGTGGATAACTTATTAGTCTTGCGCAATGGCGCACAAGTAGGCTTTGGACCTGCCGATGACATGATCAATGCCGTGCGTAATCTACAAGTGGTATCGCAAGGCGCAGATAAGAGCGCGCAATCCGATGTCGAGGATGCCGTTGTGAAAGAGGGCACCAATGATCAACCAGTCAGCACAGATGGTGCTGATGTTGTTGATAGTGCGAATGCAGGTGATGCAGTAGCCGCATCTTCGGATGCGCCCACAGCAGAAGTGCCATCTGAGCCGCAAAATCATCCCGGCAATCCTGGGAGCAAAACATGAGTGACGATATCAAAGACCCCCATACCCATCAACCCAAAGAGGGTGTTCATGGCGAAGATCATGAGCAAGCTGGCGATCACAGTGAGGGTGGTGCCATTGGTCCTGTGTCAAAAGATAAATCGCTCAGTAAGAGTCAGGCGCTGATTGTGCAATTTAAAGAGCTCGATAAAAAAACCGAGGGCTGGATACATTCTTGGAATCCATATCACCCTAGCGCACTGCAGACGCGCAAGATTAAACCGGTGGAAATTGAAGAGTCGCAGATTCGCAAACACGCGACCAAGCTGTTCTTGATTACGTTTGGCTTATTTATTATTTGGGCAACTACGGCACCCATTGATGCGGGTATTTCAGCGCAGGGTACTGTGATGGTCAGTGGTTATCGCAAAACCTTGCAGCATCCTACCGGCGGCATTGTGCAAGAGATATTAGTCAAAGAAGGTGATGTGGTTAAAGAGGGCGATATGTTAATTCGCATCAATCCTTTAAAAGCCGAAGCAGAATTATCAGCTGCTCAGTTGCAATACATTGGCATTTTGGTGACCGAGGCGCGTCTCAAAGCAGAACGCAAGGGCGATGCCAAAATTACCTGGCCACCGGAGTTAGATGCCTGGGGTAATGAGCCTCAGGTTGAAGAGGCCAAAGGCATTCAGAAAAAGCTCTTTGAAACTCGCCGTAATGAAATTGTGGCGGTGATTAGTGGGCGTCGCCAACAGGTGTCGACCTTGCAAGAAGAGGCCAAAAGTAATGCCATTCTTGCGCAAGAGGGTTACGTGTCTCGCTCGCAGGCTAACCAGGTTTTGAGAACGAAGGTTGATGCAGAGTTGTCATTGAATATGTTGCAAGCGACTTACTACAAAGATATCGATAACCAGTTAGCGGAAATTCAAAAAAACCGGGATGCTTTAAGGGATAAATTCCAAGCAGTGTCTTTTGATCGTGATTTAACTTCCATTAAAGCGCCAGTCAGTGGCACGGTGGTAGGTCTCAAAGTGAACACCAAAGGCGGTACCATTTCGGGCGGCACCATTTTGGCGGAAATCGTACCGTCTGAAGTGTCTTTAACGGTTGATGCCCAAGTACCTCCAACAGTGATTGATAAGGTCAAGGTTGGTCAGATTGTTGATATGCGCTTTACAACCTTTAATCAAAATGTGACCCCAGTGATTCCGGGCATTGTGACTTTAGTGGGGGCAGATAAGATGCCCGCAGCTGCTGGTGGCGAGAAAAGCCAAGACTTTTACTTAGCGCAGGTCCAAGCCACCCCCGAGGGTTTAAAGCAACTGGGTAATTTAAAGATCATTCCGGGCATGCCAGTTGATGTGATTTTCAAGACGGGAGAGCGGACATTCTTAGGTTATTTGGCTAAACCATTAACCGATAAGTTTGCCGGCGCCTTTAAGAATTAACCCTATATATAGCTATGAATTCAGCCCATTCGCGATTGCAGCAAATAAAACCGTCTAAAAAGACCTTAATCTAACCCATTACCAGTAAGATAACATGATGATTTATATGAAAAAAACTCAAATTACCATCGCCCTGTCATTGGCCTTTACGTGCCTTGCTGGGGTCAATCATGCCCAGGCTCTTGATTTGGTCGGCGCTTTTGGCTTGGCTCAGCAAAATGACCCCAAATTTCAGTCTGCTAAATCACAGCAAACGGTGACTACATCACAAGCTTTGAGTGATCGCGCTTCTTACTTGCCTGGCTACACCTTCAGTCGCCAGCAGTTGCCAACCTTAAATGCTACCAATACCACTCAGGCTATTAGTCAGCCGATTGTTAATTTGCAATTGGCTGCACAGGTCGCACAAGGCGGCCCTCGCTCTGCATTAGCAAAGTCCACTTTTGATGCATCGACCCAGGACTTGGCAACGCGGATCGTAAATTCTGTCAATCAAATTGTGCTGGCCAATGAAACGATTAAAGCCAATCAAAGTCAAATTACTGCGCTCGATTTTCAGGCGCAAGGCGCCAAACGCAAATATGAATTAGGCCAAGGCACCGTTACCGACATGCTTGATGTGCAAGTGAAGTTTGAGCAGGCCAAAGCAAATGATTTAACGCTGCATGCAAACCTCAAGGCTGCCCAAGATCAGTTCTATGCCATCACTGGTGAGTACCCAGACAAGATGGACTTTATTTTGCCTAGTAAGCATGAAAAGTTTGCGGTCAATACCCTTGAAGCCATCTTAGAAAAAGTAGAGAAAGAAAACCCCAATATTTTAAGTGCGAAGGCGCAAGAAACCATTGCCAAATATGATGTGGTGAAGTCCTCAGGTGCTTGGGCTCCAACTCTGTCCTACACCTGGCAGAAGACCTTGTATAACTCAACCACCTCTTTAAATAATGGCCTGACTCTCTCCATTCCAATCGATGCCAATAATTACATTAATACCTATGGCGCCATGGCAAATGCGCAAAAGAGTTCGAGCGATCGCCTAGCTACTGAAACCCAGGCTAAGTTTGAAGCGCAGCGTCTGTATGCCTTAATTGAGGCGGCGCAAGAATCAATCAAAATCAAATGGAAAGCCAGTGACATTGCCAGACAAAGCGTGACTGCCAACCAAAAGAGCTATGAGGCTGGCGTGAAATCGACTACTGACGTATTGATTGCCATTAGCACGCTCTTTCAGACAAGAGTCGATTACGTGCAATCAGTAACACAGCAAGGCGTTAACTTACTAAATCTATTGCTAGTAAGTGCTGAAGAGCCTGAGAATGCGGTGACACAGACGCAAGCTTTCTTGTTTAGAAAATAAGACGGACTCATTGGTTCGATCATCTATTTAGCGAAATAAAAAAATACCCATGTTTGGTTTCTTTAAGAAAAATGATGCGCAAGAAAAAGCGCAAGCTGAGCGCGCACAATTAGAGCTCAAAGTACTGATTGATGAGATCTCCGCGCTTAAAGAAGAGGTCAAGCAGGGTCATGAATCCAGTGCGCAGAAAACGGCAACTTACGAGCCCAAGGTTAAGGAGCTTGAGTCAGATAAGCAAGACCTCTATTCTCAAGTACAAAAAGTCAAAGCAGAAAAAGATGAGTTGCAAGAACGTTTTAATGCGTTGGAAAAAGACCGTCTAGAGGTTGTTGATAATCGCCAGCTGCTTTGGGAGGAGTACCAAAAGCTCGATGCTTTACGCACCTCTTTTGATCCTGAGCTCAAGGATCATGCTAGCCAAGTTCAAGCAGAAAAAGACGAGTTGCAAGAGCGCTTTAACGCCATGGAAAAGGATCGCTCGGAAATTGTGAGTGATCGCCAGCGTCTCTGGGAGGAGTATCAAAAATTACAGGTTTCTCGTGACGAGTGGCAAGAGCGTTTCAGTAAAATTGAACAAGAATTTGGTGATGTCAGAGCGCAGGGAATTTCTTCTCTGGTAGCGGCCGGTGCAAGTTTTGATGGTCAGAATGTCGATATTGAGCAAATTTTAGAAGATGCTCGTAAGCTCAAAATTCAGATTGAAAGCTTAGACCAAGAAAATAACTTCTTACTCATTCAGATACGTCAAAATCAAGATGTGATTGAAAAATTGACTTCCGAGAATAAGGCAATCAAGGATCTCAATCATTCCCTCAAGGCTAAGTGGTATCGCCTAGAAAAGCGCTTCCCTAATTACATTGATTATGGTGGTCTAGAAGTAGTTTCGGTTGATGGGGTAGCAACAACCCCCAAGATTATTTGGAAAATTACCGACTATTCCAAGGCAGGCTTTGCATTGCCAGAGTTTTATTTTCAAACTACTTTGCAAAATGGCCAGGCCGGTATTTCTATTATTAACGGCGACGATGAGGAATTGCCGAGCCAAGTTCTCATTCCTGCCTCACTCTCCCAGTCTCAAGAGCAAAGAGAGATTTTTATAGAGTATGGCCTGAGTGAATGGAATAAGGTTTCGGCAGCGTGTGACGTGCTTGAGCAGTTAATCGTCAATAACGGAGTGGGCTTAGGCCAGGCCGAAGGTTTTGATTTGAGTTTTTGGAAAAGTTCTCTTATTACTTTAGTACAAAGCATTCAAAAGCTACCAAAGATTTTACGTTTTGATAGCGTGCGCCTCAAGCGTGAGTTGGTTAATTCCAATTATGAGCATCTCTGGCTGGAGTTCCATGATGTACAGCTAGATGCCTACCGCCAGCCTAAGTTGGAGATTCGCTTGGGAGCTGCATTGGTTCAGTCCGAGGGCTTCTCGCGCTTTCCAAAGGTTGAAATTCCACTCGTCGATGGTAAAGATAAGCCATTTGAAAGCTGGTACCCAGAATCTCATGATGATCAAGGCGCTAAGCTTGAGTTACGATTTGCTTTAGATAAACAAGTATTTGATTTAGGTGTGTTTACGAAGTTAAGCGCCTTAGACCAACGCTTGGTACAGTCATTTATCTATCGCCTCCCGGCGATTTTGAATCGCTTGGCAAAAAACAAAGTCTCGATTCATCGTCAATGGCAAGACTGGTATGAATTTGCCAGAGCTACAGCACTAGTAATGCAACATCAACTTACTCAAGCTCGAGCACTGAAGGAGACGGGCAATGCTCAAACTGCTAGTATTGCCAATGCGACAGCTGATATGCCAGCAGATCAGAAGGCAAAAAAACCAATATCTGTTGTTAGTGTGACTAAGAGGGGGGCAAGTAGCACAAGCTCCGCAAAAACTATAGCGACATCTAAAAAGCCTATAGCCTCCAAAAAGAAGACAGCTAGTAGATCGGCAAAATAAGCCTGCAGCCTTCTTATATGCTCACACTCTTTGCTCAGTATTTTGTGCCTAAGACTTCCAAGAGAAGAGCTGAGATTGATGAATGTTTTCTTAAAAATATTGAAAATCCCTTAGTCACGAAATTCATTATTTATTTTGAAAAAGAAGCAGACATGAAGCTGCTTCCAGATAATCTTAAGATTATTAAAAAACTGTTGCCCGAGCGTATGACTTATGGCTTTTGGTTACGCGAGACCAATAAACTGCCTATAGGCTCCTTGTCGATATTGGTCAATTCAGATATTTATCTCAATGAGACTGCGCAGTATCTGATAGTAAAGACGCCTTATATCCAGGAGCACAAGAAATTTATTGCACTGAGTCGCTATAACCCAGATGGCGATGGCTTTCGCCTCAATGAAGATCCTCATTGGACGCAAGATGTCTGGGCGGTAGTCAGATCAAAAGAAGATATTCCTAGTGCACTGATTCAAGAGGCTTCATTTGAGTTAGGGCAACCGGGCTGCGATAACAAAATCGCCTATGTCATGCATAGCTACGGATATGGAGTCACCAATCCCTGTAATTTTGTGAAAACTATCCACTTGCAAGCCGATATGCGCCGATCTTATGATGCGCGCGGTAACAAGCTACTGGGTATTCATGCTTTTGTGCACCCAACGCTCTCCGTTGAGGATGATTCAAAGCTTGATTTTGATTTGTTGATTCGCAATAGTGAGCCCATTCCGAATTTAAGGGTTAATAACTGGATCAATTTTGGTAAAGACTATCAACTAAGTGGTGATCCGCAGCAATTGCTTGAGGTGCAAATCGAATTCAAGCGGGAGGTCCAAAGATATCAGCCTGAATTTGACTTAGCTGATTCAATTTCGCAATACCAATACGTTAGTCGCGAACAATATGATTACATTGATAGTAAGGGTTTTATAGCAAAGGGCTATTTTCTAACCCATCAATACAACGAACAGTATCAGGTATACGAAGACCAGGATTATTATTATTTTGTTGATAAATACTGGCCTTCTGTTCGGCGAATCAAGCGAGAGCTGTTTGTCATTGAGTCTGCAGGACATCCTAATTTAGATAAGTTGTTTTGTACCGGATTTTTGCCGACAGTTTTGGATGTGGATGGCTTGGATTACCATCAATCGCGCCGCTTTGAATCTGATAATTTATTCTGGCAACGACCATGCAGGACTGAAGAGGATGCTTATGAGTATCACAAGCTCTTAGACTCCCCGCAGATTAGCGACAACTATGTAGATGTTTATGTCCCCATCCCGTGGGCAACCATGATTGATCTATATAAATTTCATTCAAACTTGCACAACAAGGCAATTCCTTGGGGGGTTCTGGGAATTCTAGGCATTCGCATTTCTTCTGCAAAGCAGTTCTTGGCTAGCAGAGGTAAGGTGCTACGCGTGCATACCGTTTGTCAGCAGATCTACTGGCAAGATATCTTAGAGTGCTTTAAATGGGTTGGTATCACTGATTTATGGATCGCCCATAAGACCACCCAAATGGATGAGGTCGAGAATATTCGTCTGCACGCTTGGCCACTATTTGCAGTCAATATTGCCGATCCAGAGCGCCAAAGTGGTCTGAAAATCATCCCTATTCAAGATAGGCCATATTTAGCGTCTTTCATTGGCGCTTACATGGCCCACTATATCTCCAGCACCCGACTCAAGATGGCGGAGCTATTTGGCTCTCATCCTGACTATCGCATCAAACTGAATGATATGTGGCATTTCAATGATCTTGTTTACAACGAGCAGTTGAAATTAGAGGTGGAGGAATTTCATTCACCGATGGAAGCCTCTATTACTGAATACAACCAGACGCTCTCAAATTCAAAATTCTCACTTTGCCCGATTGGCGCGGGCTATAACACTTTACGTCTTTGGGAGTCTTTAGCCATTGGCAGTATTCCCGTGATTTTCTCCGATGGCTATGAATTGCCAACTATAGAAGATGAGGGTGGCAGGCCATTTGACTGGACCAAAGCGGTTTTGCAAATCCCTGAGGCGCAGCTGCCTAACTTAGATAGAATCTTGCGCGCAATCGACAGTAAAACCCTGCAAGCCATGGCAGAAGAATGCAAGCGCATCTATGCTCAGGTTATTAGAAAGACCTGTTTTGGCAAGCTTGATAAAGACTTGGAAGTAAAGACAGTTGACGCCATCGCTGGTCGGAAGATGAAAATCCTCATTCCTTATTTTGGAGAGAACGATCGCTATTTCTGGAGAAATAGCAAACACGGATTTTATGACCTTGTAATGGAATGGCATAAGCGAGGCTGGTGCGATATACAAGAGCACAAAGGACCATACTATTGGATTAACAGCATCAACTCCATCCTATTTTTTGATCGCGATCAGGTAGCTGACTTAATTGATAAAAAAAGAGTCACCCCTAGATGGCAAGGTGAAGTACCTTATCAATATGCCTTCTTTACCAATGAGTACAACCTAGAGAACGATCGAAACTTTAAGTTTGAATACTGGTCATATCACCCAGTAGAGCTAGAAGATAAATCGAAATCAATGGGCATGAAATCGTATCAAGAACGTACCATTGACTCTATCTTCTTGGCATCCATAGAAAATGAAACCCAGGAGTACTTCCGAAATAAATTCCAGGGCTGGGAAGCAGCGATAGACGAGTTCTACATTGCAGACAAACTAAACAAAAAAGAAAGTGCTAAATATAGCTTTGATGAATACCTAGAGAAAATCAGTCATGCCAAGTTTGGAGTTTGCATGAGAGGAAATGGCCCTAAGTGCTATCGCGAAGTGGAATATGCCGCATTTGGTACACCACTCATCATTACAGAAGGAGTGGATACAAACTACCCTGTGCCGCTCATCGAGGGTACGCATTACTTCTTTGCAAAAAATAAAGAAGATATAGAAAAATACGTTAAAGAGACCGATGAAACGACTTGGCAAAAGATGTCCCTAGCCGTCAGAAAATGGTATGAGGAGAATTTCACGGCCGAGGCCATTTTTAATCATCTTAGAGACAAGATCGAAACCCTTGACCTCAGTCAGAAAAAACCAAGTACTATACTTATTGAACCAGTCGATCATGAGCAATACCAATTGACCTACGATTCATGCAAGATATTCAACCCCAATATAAACATCGTTAAAACAAAAGAAGAGAATATCTCTGGAATCACAATGAAGGCCGGGGATATCGTGATTAATGAGTTGCCGTATCTTAAGACTAAAGAAGGCTACAAGTACAAGGTAAGTAAAGATGAGTTAGAAGGTCTTAGAGAGGATATTCTCAAATCTAATTTGCAGAAAAATAAGGATTTGGCGACCTTACTTAAGTGGAGGTTGAGAAATTTCAAGGTCAAACTCAAAAAGAATGATAAAGAGCTGCCTATAGAAAATCATATTAACGATCATGGTGTTTTAAGTATTGACGACCCAGATATTAAGCATGAGATTACTATTGATTATGACTATCAAAGAAAGGTGGCTCATAAATATCAAGAGAGAATTATTAGTGGTACTGGGGAAAAGATATTTCCTAAAATACTTATAAGTCGTGCAATATTAGAATACGAGCAGAACGGTATTATTTTCGATCTAGATATAACGACAGAGTACTCAGAATATAGTTCAATGAATGATGACCTAATACCGGATACTTCAATCTGGAGAACACTTAAGGCTTGGGAATTTGAGGGAAGAATTTTATCTAAGGCAACAGTATATTTTAAGGATATGGGCGAATCAATGGTTCATACACATCCCGAATTACAGTTCTATAGTAAGGAGCGCAATGATAATTAACGATAGCAAGGCAAAGCATAAAGAGCATGAGGCTGCAATGGGGTATTGGCCTGGCGCTTTTGATGACAAATACGATGATACAAAGAGGCATTTCAAGATACTTGAAACTGTTTTACCAATTGTGATGGCATTACAACCGAAAACAATTTTAACCATAGGCGATAACAGGGGGCGAGATGCTGCATATTTTAGGAAGATGGTTGGTTGCCATTCAATTGCATCTGATTTAGATATATCAAAATTGATACCAGCCAAGAATGACGGTTTTATAGATGATTGTAAGATTATTGATGTTGAAAAAATCGATTATCCTGATAACTCAATTGATATAGTAGTAGTTAAGGAGTCTTTTCATCATTGGCCTCGACCAATGCTTGGATTTTATGAGGTCCTTAGGATTGCCAAGTGCGGCGTAATACTAATTGAGCCCAATGATTTTGCTATTGATGGCATCATAAATCCTTATGTTCAAGAGAGTAGTTTTTCAGATTGGTATGAAAAAGTTGGAAACTTTGCGTATAAAATTTCTTTGAGGGAAATTTTAAAATCTAGTTGGGCCCTTTATCTTGACACTGTTTTGGCTAAGGGGCTTAATGACCCGTACTCAACCCCCTTTTATTATGATGACTGGATTGTTAAAAAAAATGAGTTAGACGAGCTTGGAAAATCAGGGCTAAGACAATTTAATTTAATGGCGATCTTCGTAGAAAAAGAAAAGAACAGTATCGATATCTCCAAGGTCGAAGGATTTAAGATATATAAGAGACCCATCAACCCCTTTATTGAAGGTTAGGGATATTGAATTAATATGCGGTAAGAATAGAGCTCAAACAGGGAATTCATTGGGCTAAGGGTGTGGGTGAATGCAGGATATTCTGTGAATTAACGGTAAATGCCTATCGATAGATCAGTATTTTACTCAAATTATATTAATTTAAATTTCCCCTTCAA
>Ga0118677_10007071_pt1 | contig 18713 bp, 20 predicted proteins | sample AliMusrvi5mmetaG_FD_86154 | JGI IMG/M metagenome (GOLD analysis project Ga0118677, IMG submission 86154) | reverse complement strand
GGGTTTTTGTTGGTTTATGGGCTCTTGCACCCTATAATTTTCTCACTATGCCAACAAATGCACCAAACCCCGCTCAAAGCAGCGAAGAATCCAGCTCAAACTTTCCTTTCGTAGGCTGGCTACGCGACGTTGCGCCGTACATTCATAGCTTTCGCGAAAAGACCTTTGTTATTGCCTTTGCTGGAGAACTGGTTCAAGAAATTGGTCTTGAGAACCTGATCGAAGATATCGCCATGCTCCACGCGATGGGCATGAGAATTGTCCTTGTACACGGCATACGCCCCCAAATTGAAGAGCAACTCATGCTCAGAAAGATTAAAAGCAAGTTTGGCAAGAGCAGCATACATGCCTATCGAATTACTGACGCCGCTGCACTTGAGTGCGTTAAAGAAGCTGCCGGTGAATTGCGTCTCGATATTGAAGCAGCATTTAGTCGTGGCTTACCAAATACCCCGATGGCAGGATCACGCATCTCTGTAATCTCGGGAAACTTTATTACGGCAATGCCAGTAGGCGTGGTTGAAGGGATTGATTACATTCATACTGGCCTCGTGCGTAAAGTAGATTCGACCTCGATCAAGTTATCTCTTGATAGCAACAAGATCGTCTTGCTTTCCCCGCTCGGATTTTCTCCAACAGGACAGGCATTTAACTTAGCATTCGAAGATGTTGCAGCTTCCACTGCTGCCGCACTAAAAGCCGATAAATTGATTTTCTTAAGCCCACATGCTGGATTGAAAGATGAAGAAGGTGATTACATCACCGAACTTTCCATGCCACAACTTCAAGAATATGTAGGCCAACATCATCAAGAGCTCGACTTGGGTATGAAGAGTTTACTCAACATCTCTGGCAGGGCGATTCGCGCTGGTGTAAGCCGCGTTCACTTCCTCCCATGCAATCAAGATGGCGCCTTATTGGAAGAATTATTTACCCACGATGGTATTGGCATGATGTTGGCGTCTTCAGATATTGAGAACTTACGTGAAGCCAACCAAGATGATGTCGGTGGTATTTTGCAACTCACTATGCCTCTTGAAGAAGAAGGCATCTTGGCTGCTCGCGGACAGGATGTGATTGAGCGCGATATTCAACGCTTTTCAGTGATTGAGCATGACCGCGTATTGTTCGGTTGCGCCGCCCTCTTCCCATTCCCTAACGGCGTTGGGGAGCTTGCCTGCTTAGCGGTTGATCCAGATGTACAGGGATCCGGTGATGGTGAGCGCTTATTAAAACGCGTCGAAATGCGTGCCAAACAAGAAGGCATCAAGCGTTTGTTTGTTCTAACCACAAGAACCGAGCACTGGTTCTTAAAGCGCGGATTCAAAAGAGCTAGCGTTGATGATTTGCCTGAAGAAAGAAAGCAAATCTACAACTGGGATCGCAAATCCATGGTCTTAACCAAAGACCTATAAGATCACATTCACAATTTATTAGCCTCACCAATAGATAATTAGTATTTAGAAAGGCATTACAGATGGCACGCATGGTTCAATGCATCAAACTCAATAAAGAGGCTGAAGGTTTAGATTTCGCTCCACTTCCAGGTGATTTGGGTAAAAAGATTTGGAATCAAGTCTCCAAAGAAGCTTGGGCAGCTTGGCTCAAACAGCAAACGATGTTGATCAATGAGAATCGCCTGAATATGGCTGACCCACGTGCACGCCAGTACTTACTAAAGCAAGTTGAAAAACATTTCTTCGAAGGTGGCGCTGACACTGCTCAAGGTTACGTTCCGCCAGCAGACTGAGAGCTGCATCCCAACAATTGATTTAGCGCAACACTTGCAACACATTCTGAAAATATATTTTCAAGACGTGTTGACTTCAGGAATTTGGAAGCATAGGATTGAATCGTGGGTTGACAGTTATAGTGTTGATTCGCATTGGCGAAAGCCACTTTAAATGAGCGCATCTATGCACTCATGGGCATCGGAACAAATTACCTTCCGATTGTCTGCGCCATGATCATCATGGCAAACAGACCCGATGGGAGATTCATTCCCCCGTCGGGTTTTTTAATTAGAGGATGATCCGCGCAACGCCGGCAGCATTACTCACCAGCAGAATGTTGGCCTTCTCTTTAGCAAACAAGCCAACGGTAATCACGCCAGCAATCTGGTTAATTTGAGACTCCATGCTTTTCGGGTCTGCAATCTTCAAGCCGGCAACATCCAAAATCCAGCCACTGTTATCTGTGACAAAAGGCTCCTGCGCCCCTTTTGCCAATCTCAATGAAACCTTGCCACCCAACTTTTCAAGCTCCCTGGTAACAACTCCTTGAGCCAAAGGAATAATTTCAACGGGCAAGGCAAAGTTGCCCAAAACAGGTACTTGCTTGGAGGAATCGCAAATACAAATAAATTGCTTGGCCATGGAGGCGATGATCTTTTCGCGGGTTAAGGCCCCGCCACCACCTTTAATCATGTGGCCGGCTGGATCAATTTCATCTGCGCCATCTACATAGGCAGGTAAGCCAGTGACATCATTGGGATTGAGAACCTTAAATCCATGCTTTAGTAAACGTTCAGTCGTCGCGTTAGAGCTAGAAACCGTGCCTGCAAAATGATCTTTGTGGGGCGCTAAGGCATCAATAAAGCAGTTGGCCGTAGAGCCTGTCCCAACACCCAGAACTTGCCCGGGGGCGAGCTTAAGCACTTCATCGCGAGCTGCCTCTCCCACCATTTGCTTTAACTGATCCTGATTCATGATGTAGCCAATACCCTTGTAGATTGTGGAGCAAATGCATTATTCCATCTATCATATGATATTCAGAGGCAATCCTAATAAAGAGCGTTCCGTTTCCCTATGACCAGCACTTCAACACTGAGCCAACTTAAGACTTTGACCACCGTAGTAGCGGATACGGGTGATTTTGAGCGTATGCAGGAATTTCAGCCGCAAGACGCCACTACCAACCCATCTCTCATCCTCAAAGCGGCCCAACAGAGCAACTATCAAGCCCTCGTTGCCTCAGTCAAGCAAGCCCATCCGGGCATGAAGCCTACCGATCTGGTGGATTACATCTTGGTCGCTTTTGGATTGGAGATTCTCAAGATTGTCCCTGGTCGCGTATCGACAGAAGTTGATGCTCGCCTGTCATTTAATACCAAAGCCACCGTTACAAAAGCTAAGCACCTGATTCAGTTATATGAATCCCATGGAATTCATCGCAAACGCGTGTTGATTAAATTAGCAGGTACCTGGGAAGGCATTGCTGCAGCAAAAGAGCTTGAGGCTGAAGGCATTCATTGCAATATGACTTTGCTCTTCTCTTTAGTTCAAGCTGCAGCTTGTGGAGCCGCTAATGCAAAACTGATTTCACCATTTGTCGGACGCATTACCGATTGGTATAAAGCCAAACTCGCGAGCAACTGGAGTGATGTCGATCACGGTGGCGCCAATGATCCCGGCGTGACATCTGTCAAGCGCATCTTTCATTACTACAAGCACTTTGGCATCAAGACTGAAATTATGGGTGCCAGCTTTAGAAACACTAGCCAGATTCTGGAATTGGCTGGTTGCGACTTGCTCACGATCAGCCCAGAGCTACTTGCCGAACTGCAGACTAGCAACACAGCGGTCAATCAAAAGCTTGACCCCAGCAATGCTGCCAAGGCCTTGGCTGATGAAAATATTACTGAGCTTAAGCTTGATGAATCGAACTTTCGCCTGCAACTGAATAATGACGCCATGGCAACAGAGAAGCTTGCTGAAGGCATCCGTAATTTCTGCATCGATACAGAAAAGCTAGAAGCACTACTCGCTAAATAATGGAGATTGAGGCTAGTACTTATTGAGTGTCTAACACTCTACATGCAGAATCTTCTTTCGAAAGCAATGATGTTTTGCGTGCATCGTCTCCGTAATGACCGCTACCGACCCATAACTGCCTGATGCGAGAATTCAAGTAAATAGGCTCTGAGCGGCCAATTTGAGCCCCCTGAGGTCCACTTCTGCTGTTACAGGCCATACCAGGGGTATTTAGGTATTTAAGTATTTAGGCAGAAGTCGACTTTAAGAGGAATTCCACTAGATAAAAGAAAACGTACTGAAGTGGATTTGATGTTTCTTGCTACTCCAAGTCCAAAAAAAGCATGCAAGTGATTGAAGCATTGGCTAGGTTGCCCGAAAAAGCGCGAGGCCTCCTTTAATCATAACCTGACTCACCATGGTAAATCCCCCGGAATGAAGGGCCTGTATGTGCTCTTCAATGGACATATATAACTCACTATTATCCTGACCCCCTTCGCCATAATAGTGATCACAAATTAAGTAACTGCCGCCCGGGCACAGGATCGATAGGACTTGACTATGTAACAGTGCCGCATGCTGCTTGTGCCGAAGCTCGTGAACGGCTTGATGAGTTACGACACAGTCGAACTGGCCCAGCCCGATGGCCCAGTCTTCCTCTTTGAAGGAGCGCTCAATATATTGCGGTTGAACATCAATAATTGAGAGCCTTGCTCTTGCAAGTTTATGCATTGCAGGAGAGTAATCGAACATGACATAAGACAAGTCTCGAACCTCCTTTAGCAAGTACTCTGCTAAAAACCCTGGGCCAGACCCAAGCTCCAGAATATGCATTACCTTAGGGTGGATTGCCAATACCTCTTCAACAAACTTTTCAAAAAACTCTAGTCGGACAGGTCGTTTAAAAATTGCCGATTGCTCCCATGAAAAAGCATCTAGCATTAACTGTAAATTGATGGGGCTAGGAACGTCATCAAACATATGAATTAACATTAATTAGATTTTGCATGCCCAACCTTTTGAACCAAATATTATCGGTATGCACAAGTTAAACAGTGCTCAAAAAAATAATCAAGGAGCAAGATATTTAATAAGAAAAAAAGATGAAAAAATTACTACACAAACAATCAAAATTAAAAATAGAACGGCGATTAACTCACTTCTATGCCTTTCTTTCAAAGCTTGCATCATAGGCTGATACTTATCAGTCTCCCACACCTTAGGGTCATAGGGTCCTTTAGTTTTCTTATTACTCATCATTATAATATTCTTAATTGATTCCTAAGAATCCGCAGCAGAATATGCAACTGAACATATTAACGAATTTATTCTTCGAAATTCATTAAGCAAATCTAAATGTAGGGAACTGGTTACCATGGATGCTACCGATTGCTCTTGAAGACGAGTTAAGTGATTTTTTGAAAATTCTCTCTCAAGATTTTTAAAGCTACCTTTTTCATTTAAAAGTTTATGAGCATCTTCAGAATTTTGATTCAGAAAAACCGAAGTGCTTAGCCTGAAGTTTTGCATGATCTTTTCAAACAATGCAGATATTTCAGCTAAACCCGCTTCCGAGAATTGACGAGACTTTTTTAAATTTTTTTCATCTATTTCGTCACACGTCCGCTCAACAGCATCACCAATTTGTTCAAGAGCAATAGCAAAGGAAATAATATCGGTCCACCTCTTAGATTCTGAATCTGAAAGCGCTTCGCGAGAAATCTTGGCTAAATAAAACTTAATTGCGTTGTATAGGTTATCAACATAATTATCTAATTGGTGTATTTCTGAAACTAATTGTGGGTTTCCATTTCTAGTCAGCTCAGACAATATCAACAACATTTTTTCAACCAAATCCGCTTGATGTAGAGACTCTCTAATAGCGCAACCAATCGCAAGACTGGGAGTATCCAGCGCCACAGGATCGAGGTATTTCGAATCACCCTCACTGGGAACCTTCGGCGCTGCAGGGGCAATTTTCTTGAGTATGATCTCTAAGTTGGGTGTAAACCATACGAAAAGTAATGCTAAAAGAATGTTAAAGCTTAAATGAAAAAGAACGACTGAATTAATACTTGTTTGATTAATAAGTACGAACTCTCTTGATATATAGGGAATAAAGGGGGTTAATAAAATAATCCCTGATAGTCTACATAGGAGGTTGCCAATTGCAACCCTTTGGATTACGGCACCAGATTGTGAGGTCAGCATGTACGCCAGTAGCCCGCTACCCAAATTTGCACCAAGCACGATTCCAAACCCAACAGCGAAAGGTAAGGCACCTGAAGTGACAAGAGTGGCGGTAAGCAATACAACCGCAAGACTTGAATAGCTTAGGATTGTAAATACTGCCCCAACAAAAATATTTAAAAAGATTTCACTAGGCAATAGAAAAAGTAGTCGCTTAACAATTTCAGACTCAATCAACAAATGTGTCGAATGGCTTATTAGCTGTAAGGCTAAAGAGATTAGTCCTAATCCAATTAGAATACGGCCAATTTGACCTTGTTTGCTTCCTTTCTTTGCAATAAATAAAATGACCCCGAAAAAAATAAAGCCTGATGATAGTGATGCGAGATTAAACGAAAAAAATACCGCTATTAAACTGCTACCAATATCAGCTCCAAGCATTACCACTAAAGCCTGAGAGAGTGTTATTGCACCTTGCGGTATAAAACTCGAGATGATTAGGCATGTAGCGGTGCTCGACTGCAATAGACTCGTAACAAATAGACCAGAACTTAATGAGGTGAATTTATTCGAAACCCCATGTCTTAATACATTATGTAAATTTGAGCCAAATACGCGCAAAATACCTCTACGGACTAAATGGGTAGCCCACACCAATAGTGCAATTCCCGAAAAAATATTGAGCAAGTCAAGCATTCAAATATCCATTATCCAAATCGAATTGCACCGATTCCACAAACAATCAACAACGCGCTTATTAGGCGGCGGAATGTAAATGCTTCTCTAAAAAAAAGTATTCCAATCAACATGGCAAACAAAACAGATGTCTCGCGAATGGCGGAAATAAATGCCACTGGAGCACGGGACATCGCCCATAAGGTTGCTCCATATGACGCAAAAGTAGCGACTGCCCCACCTGTTGCAACTGGCCATCTACTTCTAGCGTGGGAAATTAGGGCGCCCCCCCTGTAGAAATAGACTGCCAGAGCAAACGGGAAGCCATCGAGGAAGAATAAAGTAGCTATATATTGCCAAGAATCACCAGAAACCCTGACGCCAATTCCGTCAACGATTGAATACAAAGCTATTACACCAGCATTACACAAAGCATATAAAACAGCTTTAGGAGAATCTAGAGCGTGCCGACTTAATCCCAAAGCCAACACTCCAGTGCTAATACCAATAATTCCTAATAAGGCAATTAAGGAAAATGACTCATGCAATAGCAATATAGATGCTAAAGCTATTAAGAGGGGCGCAACTCCTCGCATCAATGGATAAGTCAAGCCGAAATCACCCTTTTGATATGCTTGAATTAATAAATAAAAGTAAGCCAAATGAATGACTATTGAAGCCGCTAAATATGGCAAGGCTTCCATCTTGGCAAAACCAATGACAAGCAGAATCGGTGTGGCAAGCAAGGCCTCCAACACATGCATTAGTGCAATATCCATATCCTTGTCTGGGCTGGATTTAACTAGCGCATTCCATCCTGCATGCAAAAGAGATCCAGTCAGAACAACAAAAATAACTGACCAACTTAAATCACCCATAATTTATTAAAAGTTACACCCATGGCAAAGAATAGGTTTTGGTATTGGTAAAACTTTTAATAGCCTCTTGAACGCCTTCTTTATAGCCTAGGCCGCTATCCTTAATTCCACCAAATGGAGTAAGTTCCAGGCGATATCCAGGCACCTCCCACACATTCACACTGCCAACATTGGCAGCCTTGATAAAGCGGGTCATATCATCGAAACGATTCGTGCAAATTCCTGAAGATAAGCCATAAGCTGTGCTATTAACAATATGAATTGCATCATCTAAATTTTTGAAGGTCATTACTGGGGATACTGGACCAAAGGTCTCGTACTTAACCACTTTCATTTCTGGGGTAACCTGGCTTAACAGGGTTGGTGAATATGATGCGCCAGTACGTTTATTTCCAACTAGTAAGGTTGCCCCCTGAGCAACCGCCTCATTTACTAAGGATTCAAAATGACATGCTGCCTGCTCATCGATAACTGTGCCCATATCCACCGTTGGGTCCAAAGGATCTCCATAAGTCCAATTCTGGGTTTTTAGCTTCATTACTTCAATAAAAGGATCTGCAATTTTTTCGTGGACTAATATCCGTTTAACAGCTGTACATCGTTGACCTGAATTTTTATAGGATCCATTGACAGCTAAATCTGCAGCTTTTTCTACATCTGCATCGTCCATTACAACAATTGGATCATTCCCTCCCAACTCAAGAATTTGCCTTTTATAGGAAGCTTTTGATGAAATATATTTCCCGATAGGTACCCCACCAGTAAAAGTTACTAAGTCAACATATTCATTAGTCAGCATTTCATCAGCGATTTCTTTAGGATCGCCAGTAATCACAGAAAGCATTTCTGGTGGTAAGCCGGCCTCATACAAAATATCGGCTAATAAAATTGCAGATAACGGTGTCTTCTCAGTTGGCTTAAGTACCATTCGGTTATTGGTAGCAATTGAGGGAGCAACTTTATGTATAACCTGATTTAAGGGATGATTAAAGGGAGTAATGGCTGAAATCACACCCCGCAATGGCTCGCGCATTGTATAAACTTTTCTTGCTTTACCGTGATGGGTGAGATCACACGAAAAAATTTGTCCATCGTCTACCAATGCTTGATTTGCAGAAAACAACAAAACATCAGATGCACGACCAACTTCATAGGTGGTATCTTTGATACATAAACCAGATTCAAGAGTGATCAAGCGAGCAATTTCAGGAACACGCGAGGCAATAATCTCACCAGCTGTAGTCAAAATCTTATACCGGTCATAACGCGTTAGCTTTGGCTGATATTCATAAGCAGTCTTGAATGCATGTTTGACATCGTCAATACTGGCTTTTGGAACCGTTGCAATAATTTCACCGGTATATGGATAATGAATGTTAATAGTGCGATCTGTATAAATCTTTTTACCGGCAATTCGCATGCCCTCTCGATGAGGTCCAACTGAATCAGGGTATAACTTATTCATTTTGATCCTTTGTGACTAAACTTATGCAATAGCATTTGAAATCCTTTTTCTGATCCACGCTGAGAATAGCTCTGCCAAAACAACTATGAAAATGATTGAAAGAATAATGGCGCATACCTGTCTAGTTTCGATGCGTTCAACACTTTCCCTCAGGTAGAATCCAACACCGCCAGCTCCAAAATAGCCGACAACAGTTGCGGCTCTAAATACAACATCCCAGGTATAAATAATAATTCCAGTCCACGCCACCCGAACCTGCGGTAGAACTGCATAAATAAAAACTTGTAGCTCATTGGCGCCAGAAGAGCGGATTGCCTCAACCTGCCCCATTCGAATAGATTCGATCGATTCGGCCATCAATTTACCAGCGAAACCAATGCAAAATAAAGTCAACGCAAGGGTGCCGGGTAACATTCCATAGCCAACAATTGCCACCAATAAAATAGTCCAGATCATTTCATGCACTGACCTGAATGTCATCACAATAAAACGAGCTATAGGATAAAGAAACATGCGTGAAGGAGTGATGTTATATGATCCAAACCAAGCCAATGGTACGGCAAAAATAACTCCTAGCACTGTAGCAACATAAGACATCTGGAAGGTATCTACTAGTGCGTGTAAATATTCAGACTTGCTAATATGGTTCAAATCTGGAGGCCAATAACGGTCCGCAATTACAGTGGCAAAACGATCCAATAGTCCACTGAACCTAACGAGATCAATATTGAGATAATCAGGAACATACCAAAAAAATAGTAGGCACAAAATAAGCCAGAAATATTTATATAAACTTTGAGGGAATTTGAATCTTTTCCACTCGGGAAGTTCTTTTTTAAGGTTAGCAGTAATCATTAAATTACCGCCTTTCTCGCATAGTACGAGGCGACCTCACCAACAGCAATGATAATTAAAATCACTACAATTACCGATGCAATTCCACCGTAGTTATAAGCTGCCATTTGGCGAAATAAGGCTAGACCTAAACCGCCAGCACCAACCAATCCCATGATAGTTGAACGGCGAATATTGACATCCCACTCGAAAATGATATTGGCAATTAATACAGGTAAGATTTGTGGCACAACTGCATATATTAGTATTTGAAAGCGGTTGCCTCCAACGGCTTTAATAGCTTCGATTTGGCCTTTATTAACATCTTCAATTGCCTCTGCAATTGTTTTTGATATAAAACCAATAGATCTAATCGCCATAGCCAGTATTCCAGCCATTGCACCCAACCCAACTACTGATACGAATATAAGTCCCCAGACGATTTCGTGAACTGACCTAGACAAAGTCATCAAAAATCGACCAATATAAAAAGTGAATTTTCCCAGTGGTGAAATATTTGCAGCGCCAAGCCAGGCTACTGGAATTGCCAGTATTAGACCTAAAAAGGTAGCCATTGTGGCCATTAATACCGTCTCAAAAGCTGGGACAATTAGATCGGGGATAATCTTATAGTCGATTGCTAGAAACTTTTTGGCAGTTTTCAGAGTGGTCGCCATTGACATGCGGCTCCAGTCTGTATCACCAATCAATATAGCCTCCACGCTCCATAAAATCAGTAGGCTAATGAAGAAGATAATTGAATATCTAATTAGACGGGAACGATTACGCCACTGCGCAATCTTATCAATCTGCCCCTGATAAGATATTAGTGTGGCGCTAGCACCATATGCCATCCTATAAAACCTCCATTGCATATATTTCAGCAAGGACGCTCTTGTCTATTTCGCTAGGGGGTCCATCAAACTTTTTATAGCCATCCTGAAGACCAATAACTCTAGTACAAAAATCTAGCGCTAAATCTACGTCATGAATATTACAGAGAACAGGAATACCTAATTCAGATGCTATCTCCCTGATTAAAGTCATTACCTCACGCGCAATTTTAGGATCGAGGCTAGAAGTGGGCTCATCTACGAGCAAAAGCTTAGGATTTTGAATTAGCGCTCTTGCAATACCGACTCGCTGACGTTGGCCTCCAGATAACTGATCTGTTCTTTTGTCTAGATACTCCACTAATCCAACCCTATCTAACAATCGAACTGCATTTTCAATATCTTTATTAGAGAAAATTCGAAATAAACTTCGTAGGGTGCCGGTGTAGCCCAATCTTCCCGTTAAAACGTTATCAATCACAGATAGACGTTCAATTAAGTTGAATTCCTGAAAAATCATCCCGATATTTCTTCGAGTTTTCTGCATCCCCCTCTCGGATAGCCCTATAAGATTCCTTCCCTCAAACTTAATAACACCTGATGAAGGCTCGACTAAGCGATTAATACACCTAATTAAGGTTGATTTACCGGCACCACTTGGGCCAATGATGGCAAGGAAATCATCATGGGCTACATCAAAGCTAACGCCCTTCAAAATCTCCTTGCCAGATTTGTATGACACCTTAAGGTCGCGAACCTCAAGAATCAAGCCCATTATTTTGTAGCCTCGCGCACAATGTCGTAATCTGAATCTTTCATCTTCACAAATTTGAGAGATTTGACATTATCAAGATATGCTTTTCCTTCGGGCACTTGATCTAAAGTGTAAAAAGTATTGGCTATCTTGATTTTAAGATCTTCACACAAGGTACCCCTGTATACGAATGGGTCTTGTGGGATTAATCCAGAGTACCAGAGATAGTTAAAGTCATCTAGCTTAGCCTTGCCTGATCCAATCACATCCATAAAGCGATGTGTTGCAACAAAGGCGCCGTCAACCTTACCTTCATCAACTGATAATGTCGATAAATCATGTCCACCAGAAAAAACAACCCTAGAAAAATATTGCTTCAGCGGCGGTGTCTTAGTTGATTTTGGAAATATATTTTCTGGGACTAATGATCCAGATGTACTCGCAGGGTCAACAAGGGCAAGAACGCCTCCCTTGAGAGACTCAATGTTAGTAAACTTAGAGCCTTTTTTAGTAATCAGAACTGACTTATATCCAGGCCCCTCTGGTTGAATGCCGTTACCTGTTCTGTAGTAAGTTCCAAATACCTCAATCGTTTTATCTTTGTTCTTTGCAATCACATAGGATTCAGGTCCTAGAACTGCTAAATCCACCCATTTACCCAATAAGGCCTCTACAACAGATGAGTAAGAGGTTGGCATATAAAATTCGATTTTCTTACCTGTATTTTTTTGTAATAAATCCATTATAGGTTTGTAATACGTTAACTCACGGACGCTATCCTGCGTTGGAACCATTGAGAAACGCAACACTTTAGGGTCTTCACATTTGTCCGCTGCGAACACTGACAGAGTTGCGGTGGAAATTAAAACCGTTGCTAAAATTTTTAATGCCTTTTTATTACCAATCATTTCTATCTCCTTTATGGAATAATTGCCGCCCTTAATACCTTCCTATCTCCTGCATCTTTCATAGCCTTGTCAATCTCATTGAGCTTATATTTCCCATCGACGAGTTCATGAAATGGGAATCTAGATTTATTTACAAATACAAAATCCAAAGCTTCAATTAAATGTCGAGGATGGTAATTATGAACACCACGCAAAGTAATTAATTTTTTTAGTATTTGATTAACGTCAATATTCACATATGAATCTGGATTTACCACACCGCCTAAAACATATTGACCGCCAATACGTAGGTATTGAATGCCTGCGGGTATAACCTCTGGATGTCCGCACAACTCAATCACTGCATCTGCGCCCTCAGGTTTGCATAATGTTTTTATTTTTTTAATTAACTCTTCCTCAGAATAATCTTCTGGGTTAAAAACCACATCTGCGCCGAACTTCTGTGCGAGCTCACGTCGAGACTGAACTGTATCCAAGCCAATCACAAGTCGTGCCCCTCTGGCTTTGCAAATGGCTGCAGCATATAGACCTAACAGTCCAAGCCCCTGAATAATGACTGAATCCCCCATCTTGATCTCAGCCTTCTCAGTCACACAGATAACAGTTGCTACACCACAATTGACAGGCGTAGCCTCTTCATCCGTCATGCCATCAGGCAGCTTTAAGATCCACGATTTTGGAAGAATGTAGCAGTACTCCCCAAATCCACCGTGATGATGTGGATCTGTATTGACAGCCATGTGCCCATACTTATCAACCCCAGGGGATTTTTGCGGAATATCCAATACTTCGGTGTAATAGTTATTGCCTGGTATGAAATATTCACTCCAGGTAACTCGATCACCAATCTTGAGTGGATCGCCCCTCATGTCATGAGTAATATCTTTGCCCAATGCAACGATATTTCCAATAATCTCATGTCCCAATACGCCAGGACACGGATTTGGTCGATGGCCTAAATACGAATGAATGTCGGAGCGACAAATGGTTGACATCCTAATTTTGATTAATACTTCATCCGCATTTGGTTCGCGTATGGGGAACATCCGAACCTCAAAAGGCTGATTCGGTTTGTCATATACAGCAAGTCTTCCTTCTTTTGGTAGCGGTGTATTCATAGCATGCAGTAGTTTTAAATACCGTTAATAGCGTAATCAAAAATCTGATAGCTATTTAATGTAGATACAGAGGCCTTCAAGAGATACTCATCATTCAAGGGAAAGTTAATAATGATAGGAACCTTAGCCTCTGATGTTCCACCATGTGTACGCAATCTATGACCTTCCAGGCCTCTCAAATCATGGTCTGATTTTGATCCTCCAATACAAACATCCTCTCTGGAGATGACAGCCACATCTCCCTCCCGATCTGGTGGAAGATCAAATAGCTTGCAGATATTTTCTCGATCCAAAGCCTGTTCGATCCCATCAATTCCGGCTATTGTTTCAATTATTTCCTTTGCAGTCGCCTTACCTCGGCACCAAACTCGCACAAACCCACCCAAGGCTCCATGATGAGCAACAAAGGCGTCGGTGATTGGACAGACAACCTTAGTGTCACCCTTGCCGAATTTGCTATCTAAAATATCTTGGAGCCAAATAACATTTGGCTCACCGTCAGCGTTTGATTTATCACTCATGCCGTGATCTGCGGTTAAAGCGACTACCGCCCCCATATCCGCAAGGCGGCCGAAACAATTATCTAATTGCTGATAAAACCGCTTAGCCTCTGATTCGTTGGGTGCATATTTATGCTGCACCCAATCAGTCAGGGACAGATACATGAGGTCTGGCCGATCACGCTTTAGCAATTTAATCCCGGCCTCTAATACAAAGAGCGACAACTCCATTGAGTACATATCTGGTTGTGACATACCAACCAACTCAAGGACATTTTCTATGCCATTCTCATTCATAGTGCATCGCGCAGCAAACTCAGATGAAAAGGAAATGTTCCCTTTGGAAACATCGAGATTTTTACCCAACTGCTTTCTTAATTTGTCTTTGGCGGTAATGGATACAACTCGAGCACCAGCATTCGCAAATTTGGAAATGATGGTGTCACCACGAAGTAGTTCCGGTCCAGTCATTACAACTGGCTCACCTGTTTTGGTGTCTAAGTAGTAATTTCCAGAAATACCATGTTTTGACGGTGGAGTACCTGTAATGATTGACATGTTATTTGGGCAAGTAAAGCTTGGCATTGTCCCGTCAGCAACTGTTGAAAATCCGTTTTTTATGAACTTTGCAATATTTGGAATCGCCCCTTCGGAAAGGAGATGCTGAAGATATCTAGGATCACCTCCGTCTATACAAACTACAACCGTTGGTTTTTTAGGCCAGCGATATTTCACTCCGTTAGCCTCAATTGTTTTATCCATTGTTACTGGTGTCATATATTTTTCCTTAAAAAGGCTATTCCATAATTTGATGAAATCTATTTCGACTCTCTATTACGTGTTCATACAACAATTTTTCGGCTAAGTTAGCATCACCTCTTTCAACTGCGTCAACAATAGCCTCGTGGTCTACGGTTGATATTTGAATATTTGCAGCGTTCTTCACCAATGTTTCTCTTCTATACAACGTTAGCTCATTAGTAATTCTTTTATAGTTCGCAATTAATGATTTGTTATTTGTTGCATTAGCCAACGTTTCATGAAATGCAATATTTAATGGGAAATAGGCATAAGGATCATTCTTTACCCCAGATGCCTTCATCTCATGAATGATTTCCTTTAAGCGTTTAATTTGTTCTGGCAAAATTCTTTCAGCCGCTAATTTCCCAATTAACCCGTCCAGCGCAGCTCTTACTTCATAAATTTGATCTGCCTCCTCAATTGAGATTTGCCTTACAAAAACCCCTCTATTTTTTTCGTTGTAAACCAAGCCAACCTGTTCAAGCGCCCTTAATGCCTCTCTCACGGGGCCCCGAGATACGCCAAGTTCTTCGGCAATATCTGTTTCATTCAACTTAGATCCCGAGGCAATTTCTCCGGAAATAATTTGCCTCTCTAATTCTCTTTCTACGAGCGAGCTTAATGAGTGCTCTCTCAAGAGCCGAATTGCTTGGTCAGTACTGCTCACGTCTTGACCCTGGCCTTCCAATCCATTCCCATTCATAAATCTGCCGCCAATCTAAATATGTTTCTTGTTATTTTGTATATTGTCTACAATATATAATACACATAAATAGGGGAAAACCCCTGACTCTGGTTAAAAATTGATTAATAGTAGGTAGAGTACGCAAAAGCTTGGTGTACGAGGGTGATAGATGAAAAAAATATTAATTGGGCCACTCAACTGGTTATTCGTGTTTATTTTTCTGATTGGGGCGCCCACCCTATGTCACTCACAAACTACTTGGCCCTCAAAGCCGATCCGTCTTATCGTGCCCTTTCCGCCTGGCGGTGGCACCGATGCTTTCGCTAGGCCATTAGCAGCACAACTGTCAAAAGAGCTGGGGCAGCAAGTCATCGTTGAAAACAAGGGTGGAGCCGGCGGAACCATTGGGGCAGCAATAGCGGCTAAATCTCCATCCGATGGATACACCATTTTTATGGGCGCAGTTCACCATACTGTCGCCGAGACCATTTACAAAAATCTTCCCTACAGCCTTGAAAAGGATCTGATACCAATCAGGGGAGTAGCTTTTGTTCCAGATGTCCTTGTTGTTAACAATAAGTTGCCAATTCAAAGCGTAAAAGAATTAATTCAATACTCTAAAAGCAACCCTGGCAAAGTGAACTATGGCTCCTCTGGAAATGGAACAACCAGACATCTTGCTGGGGAGATATTTAACAAACTTACAGGCACAACACTAGTGCATGTCCCTTACAAAGGCTCGGGCCCTGCAATGACTGCCCTGCTTGGAGGGGAAGTTGATCTGATCTTTGAAGGTTTAGGCAGCGCAGCAACCTATATTCGCGCAGGCACCATTCGTCCATTGGCAGTGACATCACCACAAAGATCTCCAGCATTTCCAGAAATACCAACAATGGCTGAAGCCGGCGTACTCGGATTTGAGTCGATATCTTGGTATGGATTTTGGGTTCCAGCTAGTACTCCCCAAACCATTCAAGATAAGGTCTTCGCTGCAACAACTAAAGCCCTCAACACTCCTGAGATCAAAGCTCTATGGGCCAACCAAGGGGCTGATACTGGACCCAGCACACAAAAACTTTTTATTCAGTATGTTAAAGACGAGACTGATAAGTGGGGCAAGGTTGCAAAGTCAGCTAATGTAACCATTGACTAAGTAGTGGTTAAAAAACCAACCTTCAAGCTAGTATTTTCTTATCCGGTAGCCCACCAAGACTTGAACTGGGACCACAGGATTTTGGTTTGCATTGCTTTCACAGTCTCTTAGTGGCTGGTTTTAGCCAGTTGGATAATTTAGATAATGCGGCACTTCTCGACCCATAGGAGACATTCAAGCTATTGAATTTTTTCCAGTGCAGCCTTTGCAAAAAGAGCGTCTTTAAATCGGGTATTTTTACCATTTGACTGAAGAAATACCATAGCGATATTTCTGCCCTTAATTTTTGCCTCCATAACCAAGCATCTTCCAGCTGCTGCAATATAACCCGTCTTTTGCACCAAGACATCCATGATTTCATTGCGGACAATCGGGTTGGTGTTTACAAATGGCTGCGGTGCATGGATGCCATCAACAACATTGAATTTTTCTGTTGTTGAGAATTCTTGAATCAAGGGGTAGCGCATAGACTCCTGCAATAGGAGAACTAAATCCTGCGCTGTAGAAACATTCTGTGGGGAGAGTCCAGTAGGCTCAATGAAGTGGGTATGCGCCATTCCAAGCTCTTTTGCCTTTAGGTTCATGGCAGCAACAAAAGCCCCCGTTCCCCCTACATATGATCTTGCCAGAGCATTGATCGCTCTATTTTCTGATGACATTAGACCAACTCTCAAGACCCTCATTCGACTTATTTCCGTCCCCACCTTGAGTTTCCATTTTGCGCTTGATTGCCGGGCAATATCTTCACGCTCAATCCTGAGTGGCTCAGCTAGACCTTGACCGGACTCCAAAACAACTATGGAGGCCATTAACTTAGATATTGAGGCAATTGGTGAGATGGCTAAAGAATTTCTATCAACCAACACCTCCCCGCTATCAACATCAACGACATAGGCAATATTGGAATGGAAATCCTCTGCCTGGCGACCCTTTGCAAATACAGGGGCATCAGTAAATGTTAGCGCTAGTGCGCAGGCTATCAATAACTTATACATATGTTTGCTTATTTCACCAATACTTAAATGGGCGCTCGGTTTTAGTATTTTTTCCAATCGTCTTTATCTTCCGCTTGCAGTGTGGGCATGTCAGCCCATCCCATAAAGTGAGATGAGCATTAGAACCGCATGTTTTGCCAACTGCAGTGCCCGACGATTGATCAACTATAACTACAGGATCGGCAATGGAATCAATATGCAGCTGTCATCATTGCATCACTCTCCCGTCTCAGATTTTAGAATCTGAGCAAAGCGACTTTTTGCATATTGAATACGCATTTGCCTTTCTTGATTAGCAACTCCTATAGTGATTCGCTTATCAATCAAGTCTTTGTATACAGCATCAATATTTGTGTAGAAATTGGTATACACAGCTAACAAGGCTGGGGAAGGCAGTTCATTTGTAATATCTCGACATTTCAAGGTGGACTCTTTAAATCTTATCAATACAGCTGCTTGATCGAAGGCAATCTTGTCGCTTGAATTAAATAACTCTTTTGCGTTTGGACTCTTCTCCGTTAGCACCAAAATATGTTCATCAACATACTTCGCATCCTCTGACAGATTTACCTCAGCAATACATGAGGCGATCTTTTTCTGTACTTCATTAACTTTAGCAATCGAGACGTTATTACCAGGCTTGTTAGTCGGCGCTTCATTTGTGGCGCATCCTGATAGCAAAATTGCAAGCAATGCAATACCGCGATAGATATTTTCCATGATGATCCTTTTGTTAAAAAAGCCCCAAAAACTCCTTTGAGTTCAGGGGCAAGGGAGAACACTGTAGATTAAATAGTGGAGAGGCTTAATTCAGATAAGGCGTCAATTCGATGCAACTCTTCTTCCGGAGATGTCAGCAGATGCTGACCCAATAACACGGAAGCAGTGATGATTACTATCGCAATCAATGCGACAAGCCTAGGATGCAATCTAGCAAGAACCAAAACCTCAGAGATTCGATCCGTTGGTTGATCTCCCTTAGAGACAGCTCGTTGCCAATCTTGATAAATGTGTTGTTCAAAATGGGTAGATGACTCTTGCACTTCGATTTGATCTAACACTTTCTTTAAATGTTTTTTATCATTCGCTCGCATGAGATTCACCTTTTTCTAATTCCATCTTGAGTTTCAACTTAGCCCTATATAACAATTGATCGACGCTATTCTTATTCA
>Ga0118677_10007070_pt1 | contig 18714 bp, 15 predicted proteins | sample AliMusrvi5mmetaG_FD_86154 | JGI IMG/M metagenome (GOLD analysis project Ga0118677, IMG submission 86154) | reverse complement strand
CCTGAGACCTCCCAGTCCTTGTCAAGGCCCAGCAGCAAATGATAGTGCCCTCGAAGGCTGTCGATTCCGTCCATCCAACTCAGTACAACTCCACTTCACCCTTTAAAACCCCTGAAGAACCATAACTACTTTGCCTCACACCGCCGCGCCAGGCCGCAGCCAGTAGAGCACGCTCATGCGCACGGCGATGCCGTTTTCCACCTGCTGGTTGATCAGGCAGCGCTCGTAGGTCATGACGTTGTCGTTGAGTTCCACGCCGCGGTTCACGGGGCCGGGGTGCATGACGTACAAGCCCTCATCGCGCACTCTTGCGAGGCGTTCATCAGTCATGCCGTAAATTTTGTGGTACTCCGCCACGCTGGGGAAGAAGGGCTCGCGCTGGCGCTCCATCTGCACGCGCAGAAGGTAGGTGACCTCGGGCTTCCAGGCCCACAGCTCTTCCCAGGACTTGAGCAGGGTCACGTCGCCGGGGGTGTCGCGGGGCATGAGGGAGCCGGGGGCGAGGTAGGCCACTTTCAAGCCAAGACGGCGCAACAGCAGGCTGGTGCTGCGGGCCACGCGGCTGTGCTTGATGTCGCCCACGATCACGACGCGGTGCCCTTCGAGCGGGCCAAAAATCTCCTTCAGCGTGAAGGCGTCCAGCAGCGCCTGCGTGGGATGGGCGTGGAAGCCGTCGCCAGCATTGATGACGGAGGCCTGCGTGTTGCGGGCAATAAGATCGGGGAGGCCAGCGTTTTTGTGGCGCACGACGATGTAGTCCACCTTCATGGCTTCCAACGTCTCCACGGTGTCGAGCACGGACTCGCCCTTGGTCACGCTGGAGGTCTCGATGTCAAAGTGCGTCACGTCGGCAGAGAGACGGCTGGCTGCCACTTCGAATGAGGAGCGGGTGCGGGTGGAAGCCTCGTAAAACAAGGTGAGCACGGTCTGGCCCTTGAGGGTGGGGACCTTCTTCACGCTGCGCTTGAACAGATCCTTGAACGGGACGGCGTTGTCGAGCACGAACTGGATTTCAGCATCCGTGAGCGAGGCGATGTCGAGCAGGTCCTTGCGTGGGGTCATTCGGAGGGGGTGGTCGAGGGTTGCACAAACACGGTGTCCAGACCATCGAGTTCTTCAAACTGCACGCAGATTCGTTCGCTGTCATCCACCTCGTGATAGAGGCCCACGTAATCAGGCTGGATCGGCAGCTCGCGACCGCCACGGTCCACCAGCACGGCGAGCTGGACCTTGCGCGGGCGGCCGAAGTCGAGCAGTTCGTCGATCGCCGCGCGGATGGTGCGACCGGTGTACAGCACCTCGTCGCAGAGCACCACGTGCGCATCATCCATATCGAAGACGATGTCGGAGCCCTCCAGTTTCGGCAGGACCTTCATCGTCTGCAGGTCGTCGCGATACTGGGTCACATCGATGCTGCCCAGCACGATGCTGGCACAGGGCTTGCCTGCCATGGCGGCGGCGAGTCGATGAGCCAGTGGCACGCCGCGGCGGTGAATGCCCACCAACGCCAGTTGCCTGGCACCCTGACTGCCCTGGCAGATCTCTTCCGCAAGCCGCTCAATGCACGCCGCCATGCCGGCTTTGTCCATGAGGGCGGGGGGTGGCGGGAGGGTGGCTGGCATTTGCCCGAATCATGAACGCTGATGCCGCCGGGGCAATAAGGAATATTGGGCGAATGAGGGACTCACTGGACGTGAATCAGTCCGTAGCGCTTCAATGTCGAGCCCGTGGGGGCCGGGGCCGTCCAGAAGCCATAGGCCTGATCCCCCACGATCAATAGCTTGCAGGCGCTCAACACCGTGGTGCCGGGAATTTTGAAGCTGCCGGTCCACAATCCAGTGGAAGCCACCAGCGAGAGTTTCAACGCATCCGCTGTGACCGGGATGGTGAGCGTGTTGCCGGCGTTGACAGTGATGCCCAGGGAAGGCGATGCCGTGACGCCGTCGCCGCTCCAGGAAGCCGTGGCATTGAGCGGCGTGGAGCCCAGGCCCATTACTCGCACGCTGGAAGGGCTGGGTGCAGCGTACGCGATGCCGGAGGCGGCAAGGGTGCTGTAAAGGAAGCCTGCGGGAAATTGTTTGTCCGTGAAGGATGCAGGGCGCACCCAGGTCACGGTGGTGGCATCAATGGTTCGAGCTCCCCCGTTGACAGCCATCGGTACCGAAATGCTGCCTGCCGTCGTGACTCCGTTGAGGACCGTGACATAGAGCGAGGCAAAGGCCGGCAACTGGCCAGTGGCCCCCATCACTCCGTTCCAGGTAACCACTGAACCGTCTGCCAGCGAGAAAACGGCGGTGGCGCCCCCCGTGCGGGCAGTGGTCACCACGGCGTAACTGTTGCCAATCGGCGCGGCGGCGGCGGCAATTTGCACGTGAAAACTGCCGGCGAGGCTGGCGTCTGCAAGTTTGGTGGCGCTCCACGGCGAGCGGAAGGCATTGACGGCGGCGACATGAGTTCCGGCGATCTTCAGATCGCCGGTGATGCCGGCGGCGCCAGCTCCCACTGGCGAGAAGCTGGTGATGGTGCCCGTGAAGTCCACCGGCGAAGCAGCCTTGCGGCTGATCGAGACGCCGATTGTCTCGTCTGGCAACAGCGTGCCGGTGAACGGATAGCTGGCTCCTTCCATCACCAGTGTGCCGGTGTAGCTGCCGTTCACGGCAAACGTGAAGTTGATGGCGCCGCGCACACCGTTGGTCACATCCGGCACGAGCAGGGCATCCCAGCGCCCAGTGAGAAGAGCGGGTACGGGATTGACCAGGGTGATCAACAACGGCAGCGAGGGATTCCCCGAATCATCATTTGAACGAACATACAATTTGGTGGTGCCATACGGCAGGGAGGCAAGGCTTACCGTCCAGGCAGCGGAGGTGGGTCCCCACAACCCGTCCAAAGGTACGGCCGTGAGGGTGAACACGTCAGCAGCGGTCCACGCGCCGTTGAGATCCGTGGTCCATTCCACGCCCTGAAGGCCCTTGGCGTCAGCGGCCGTGCCGTTGACATCGACCGCCGCGCCGACGGAAGCACCCTGCTTTGGCGAGGTCAGCACGAGGCTGGGCCGGGTGTAGTCCACCGCGCCAGACACGGTTACAGCGTACAAATCATAGTCATACAACGGCAGATCGACCGGGCCTGCACTGGCGTGGGTGATCGTGTTGCTGCCAGTGATATAGACAGTGCGAGGGCCGGAAGTCGAGACTGGACCAAAGGTCAGATCCACTGCCAGCACATCCTTGATGGGGAAAGTGCCCGGAGTGACGCCGGGGTCGTTGGTAGCGTCCACAAAACCTTCGGTGCTGATGGGCGAAGGACGGAGCCCCAGATCATCCGTGGCCGCCATTGTCACCGTCACAGTGAGTTTCGTGGCCGTCCATGTGAGTTTGACGCCCCCCGTGCCCAGGGGTTTTGTCCCATTCCAGCCATTCCAGCAATAGAACGCCGTGGTGTTGCCTTTGACGTAGGTGTGGATGTCTCCCAGGACAAACGAGATCAAGGCTCCGCCGAAGGTCGTGGAGAAGCGCGTCGTCGCATCAATGTCGGCCAGCACAATGCCCGTGATATTGGCCGTGATCGTGGCGGTGGTGGAAAGCGTGGGGACCACAGAATAAACGGCACTGGTGGAATCGGCCGGATTCGTGAGGGTCTTGACCACGCGCTCGGAATGGGTCTCTGAAAAGCTCACCGAAGGCGTAAAGGTGGAGGTGAGCGCCAGGGGGTCCGCCACACTCGGCAGGCTTTGCGCCTTTTCTTCCATCACGACGAAGATCAGGAGAAAACCGGAGAACGCGGAAATGCCCAGTCTCTTCATAACGGGAAGTACCATGTGCGGGAACGCGCTCATCAAAAATAGAAGACCTTGGCCGGGACTGGCGAACATCGCCCTGCTGGAAAAGCATCGACAAAGCGATGCATTGTGAGGAACATTAGGGTATTCCAGCCAGAAGTGTCAATGTCTGTTCGACAGGCCTGGCACCGCAGAGTGCCAGCCCTTCCTTCCGCACGCTCGTCATTCCATGACCTCCACCTCAAAACTTCACCTGTTGAGCTACGCCGTGGCCGTGGGGCTGCTGCTTGGCACCGAAATGCCTGTCCAGGCCCAAACACCGAATCCGCAGCAGGTGGTGTCCGTGATTGCGATCAACAATTATGTTCGCGAGGACTGGCCAGCCCCCGGAATGGTCGCCTTTCGAAGGCCTGGCACCACTGGAGCGACGGCTGTCAATTTCACGGTCTCGGGCACTGCCAGAATCAACCAGGACTATACAGCCACCGCGAACGCGACGCTTACGATTCCTGACGGTGAGACCGAGGCGTGGCTGAGCTTCACGGGGCTGGGAGTCAGCCTGGCCAGGCCGATGGAAACCATCATCGTGACGCTTCAGCCTGGCACGGGCTACACTTTGACGACTGCCACCGGGCAAAAGGCGGTGACGCTGAACCTGTACAATGGCTCCCCCAAGCCCGGACCGCATGCCGCCGCACGCTTCTTGTTTCAGGCCGCTTTTGGGCCTGATTCCGATTCCACCGCCGATGCTGACATCATTCCGCAAAACGTGCAGTTGGTCATGTCACAGGGGTTCGATGGCTGGATCAACGACCAGTTGCACCGGCCGGTCGGCCTTCAGAAGCCTTACATCGACTATGGCATCAGAATCAAGAAGCCCGTGGCCAAAGTAACCTCGTGGTGGAACCGCGCGATGGGACTGCCTTCACTTTACCCTGGAGGCAAGACACAGATGCCAGACCCACTGCGCCAGCGCATGGCCTTCGCGCTGAGCGAAATCGTGGTGATTTCAGACACGGTGGACGGCCTCTCCCAGCAGGATCAGGGCATGACAAGCTACTACGACATGCTGCTGAACCGCTCGTTTGGCAACTACCGCGACCTTCTTTACGACGTGGCGATGCACCCCTGCATGGGCATCTATTTGAGCCATCTGGGCAATGTGAAGGCGGATCCCGTGGCCGGCACTTTCCCCGACGAAAACTTCGCCCGGGAGATCATGCAACTCTTCAGCATCGGTCTGTGGGAACTGAACAACGATGGCACGCGCAAGCTCGACACTGGCGGCAACCCCATCCCGACCTATGACATCCATACGATCACACAGTTTGCCCGGGTGTTCACCGGCCTCAACTTTGGCCCGCCGATGGACAAATACGGCGAGGACTATGTGTACCCCATGGCGATGACCGACAGCCTGCACGACCTCGATCCGAAGACCCTGCTCAACGGCGTGACGATTCCATCGCGCGCAGCGAGCGATCCCGACACCGGCACGGCAGGGATGCAGGATGTAAACGCCGCGATCGACTGCTTGTTCAATCACCCGAGCTGCCCCCCCTTCATCTGCAAGCAGTTGATCCAGCGCTTTGTCACCTCCAACCCCTCGCCCGCCTATGTGGGACGTGTGACGGCCAAGTTCATCAATAATGGCTCCGGTGTGCGTGGCGACCTTAAAGCGGTGCTCAAGCAGATCCTGCTCGACACAGAGGCGCGTGATCCGGCCATGCTTTCGAGCACGACCTTTGGCAAGGTGCGCGAGCCTTATCTGCGCACGGTCAATCTGGCCAGGGCCTTCAACTCCAAGTCGTCCACCGGGGTGTACAACCTTGATTACGTCGGCAACGACAACCTGCAGCAGCAGCCCTACAGCGCGCCCAGCGTGTTCAATTTCTTCAAGCCGGGTTACAGCCCGCCAGGCCCCTTGAGCGATGCCGGCCTGGTGGCGCCGGAGCTGCAAATCATCAACTCTCTCACCGCCCTCTCCGCCGCCAATTACTATCAGGACGCCATCACCAGCGGCTTCAACCTCTACTATGTCCCCGCAGGAACGGAGGTCATCGCACAGGTGGCACCGGAACGGGCACTGGCGGACAACGTGCCGGCGCTCATGCGCCGTCTGGACATGGTGCTCACTGGTGGCACCCTGCCCGCCGAGCAGCACCAGATCATCCGCGAAGCCGTCGAGGCCATTCTTCCTGCCACCCCCAATTACAAGGTGGAGAGGGTCAACATGGCTATCTACCTCATTGCCACCGCCCCTGAGTTTGCCTTGCTCCGCTAAATGCCTGCCGCCATGAACCCCCACCTTTCACGCCGTCGATTTCTTGGCAGAACAGGCTGTGCCGCGATGAGTTCGCTGCCGGTGCTGAATACCATGCTCAACCTCAAGCTGGCCGGCAACCTTGCCGCCGCCAGCGCGCCCGCAGACTCCGACTACCGCGCGCTGGTGTGCCTGTTCTTCGGCGGTGGCATCGATTCATTCAACGTCCTCGTTCCGCGGAGCAATGTGGAATACGCGACCTACTTGAAAGTGCGCGACAACCTGGCCCTGGCACAGAACTCCCTGCTGGCAATCAACCCGGTGCAAGACCCAGGGCTGCAATTGGGCCTGCACCCCGGCCTGCCCGGCCTCCAAAGCATGTTCGAAGGCGGCTCAGCGGCTTTCCTGGCCAATGTCGGCACCTTGCTCCAACCGGTGACCGTGGACCAGTTCAACAACGGCGGCGGCACCTTCCCCCTGAACCTGTTTTCCCATTCAGACCAGACCGAACAATGGCAGACGAGCACGCCGGATATTCGCTCTTCCCGCGGCTGGGGCGGTCGTGCAGGCGACGTCTTGCACCAACTCAACAATCCGCAGACGGTTTCAATGAACATCTCGCTGTCCGGCGGCAACATCTGGCAAAGCGGTGAGGATGTGTTTGCCTATACCGTGGGTCCGGACCAGGCCGCACCCCTGAACGGCTACGATCCGACCGTCACCGATCCCACCGACCTCGTCCAAATCCGTACACGTGCGGTGGACCGGCAGCTAGCGCTGTCCTACCAGCACTTGCTCACCGAGGAGTTCGCCAGCCGCAAGCATTCGGCGATGGACACCTGGCAGATTTACAACAATGCAGTTGGCAACGTGACCCTCCCGACGTCGGTGAATTTCCACACGGACACCAACTACCTGGGCTACCAGTTGCAGATGGTGGCCAAGGCCATCGCCGCGCATTCGGACCTGGGCCACGTCAGGCAGACGTTCTACGTCGAGATCGACGGCTGGGACATGCACAGCAAGCTCATCTCCGGGCAGGCCGCGCAACTGCCGCCCGTGGACGAGGCGATCCTGGCCTTCTCCAATTGCCTGAAAGCCATGGGCCTTTATAGCAATGTGACCACCTTCACTGCGTCCGAATTTGCCCGCACCCTCAGTTCCAATGGCGACGGCACGGATCACGCCTGGGGCAGCAACCAGTTCGTCTTCGGCGGAGCTGTCACGGGCAAGAACATCTACGGCCAGTATCCCGATCTCGTCGCGGACGGCCCCCTGGACGTGGGCCGCGGACGCTTCGTTCCCACCACGCCCGTGGATCTGTACTATGCCGAAATGGCCCTGTGGCTGGGAGTGCCCAAATCCGAGCTCGCGACCGTGCTGCCCAATATCGGCAGGTTTTACGACCCAACGAGTATCGGCAGTCCCATGGGATTCCTCGCGTAATCCCACCAATGAAGCGCGGCGCATGGGTGGTTCTCATCGTGGTCACCCTGGCGGTGACCGGAGTGCTGTTGTGGCCGCCAATCAACCCTCCGGCCTCCAGTCCCCCACCACCCAAAGTGGCGGAACCTCCATCCCTGTCTCACAGCCTTGTGAATGCTCCGTCCACGGAGCCCCTGGCATTGCGCCCTCACCCCCAAAGCCTGGCCCTGGCTGATCAATTGAACGCGGCCGGCGTCGATCCCGCACAAGATGTGATCATGCTGCACCGGATCATCACTCAGTATCAGCGGGCACTGCAACACCGCCAGGGCTCCCCTATAGGTGATGACATTGACCTTGCCCGCGTCCTGACCGGCCGCAATCCCATGAGACAGGTGTTCATCCCGGCCACGCACCCCGCACTTTCCAGCGACGGCCATCTTCTCGACCGCTGGGGCACGCCCTACTTCCTGCATCCGCGCGGCAACGGGGCTTTTGAGGTGCGGTCGGCAGGCCCTGACCGGAAGTTGTTCACTGCGGATGATCTCGTCGCCAATCCACCGTCCGCAAGGCCGTAACCTGACAGGAGATGCGCGGCTGACCGGCGCCTCAGCGCCCGCCAACCCCATCGGACAAAATCAATACTGGCAATGCGCGAGTCGATGGTGCAGATTTAGCACCTCATGAAAACAGCGATCCTCCCAGTTGTCATTTGCGGAGCCTTTGCGGCAGCACTTCACGCAGGTACGGCGGACACGTCGGACAAGAATCCCGTCGCAATGCCGCCCTCGGCAGAGGCGGATTTTGGCAGCATCACCGTTGGCGGCAAGTTCTCACAGGACCTGCAAAGCGGCTATCTCGACGCCATCCAGGGCTTGGTGGTCACCCAAAACCAGGCACTCTTTTTGGACATCCGGGACACGCTGGACGACAGCAATCAAAACCTGTTCAGCGCCGGCCTCGGCTTCCGCACCCTGATTGATGATCCAGGTGTGATTGTGGGTGGCAACGTCTTCTATGACAACATCAACAGCTCTTCGAACAACATGTTTAATGAGCTGGGTCTGGGCGCGGAAGTCCTCAGCAAGTGGGTGGACGCACGCTTCAACTACTACCTTCCTGAGCAGGGCCGCAAGCTGATCGGCACCGCACGGACCGCTCGGTGAACACCCGCACCGGCCCCGTTTATACGAACGGTGCCTTTACCCAGCGCGATGTCTTCCGCGATACCACCACCTCGATCACCCGTCTATTTGAACAGGCCGTCCAAGGCTGGAATGCGGAAATCGGCTTCCTCGTTCCGGGTGTGGAGCAGTACTTCGACCTGCGCCTGTTCGGCGGTGCTTACGGCTACGACAATCCAGGCGGCGGCCGCTTCGACGGCTTCAAGGGGCGCGCGGAAGCCCGGCTCACCCGCCACGTCACGCTCGAAATCGAGTACTGGGACGACAGCAAGCTGGTGGGCGGCCACTGGGTTGCGGGTGTCGCCTTCCATGCGCCGTTTGATTTCGGCAAACTGCTGCAGGGCCGCAATCCCTTCCAGGAAGAACATCCCGCACCTATGCGCAGCCTGAGCAGCCGCATGGATGAGATGCTCATCCGCTCGCACCGCGTCATGACCGACCCTTCCTCACCACAGCCAGGGGACACGACCACCACCACGACCACCCAGAAAATTGGTGTCACCGATGTCACCCCCATTACGCCGCCGTCCCCGCCGCCACAGGGAGGGGGTTAGACCGGCCAGCAAAGACTCACTTTCCACGAGGCGCGGATGATGCAATCATCCGCGCCTTGTTTGCGTCTGGCTTAGCCACCGCTCCGTATTTTCTTCCTCAATGGCCGACGTCGCAACGCCCCGAATCTACAGCCAGCGTGAACTGCTGGCGCGGTTGACGGCGCTTGCGTTGAAGCACTGGCCGGGCTGCCTGCTTTTGATGACCCAGCAGGCGGCGCTGGTGCTGCTGACACTGGCAGGGCTGGGGGGCATAGGCCTGGGCATCGACCATGTGCGGCGGCAACTGGACCCCGCCAGCGCTCCCCCTCATTTTCCCTTCGGGTGGCAGCCGCCGCAGGCATGGTCCCCCATGGAAGTGCTGTGCTTGATCAGCGGTGCCATGCTTGGCCTGGCGGTCCTGCGCGCCTGGCTGTCGTACTGGGCGGCGGTGACCAACAACCGGCTGGGGCAGGGGCAGATTGTCGTCGGCCTGCGCTCCAGCGTTTATGCCAAGATGCAGCGGCTGAGCTTTCGCTTTTTCGACGCCAACACCACGGGCCCGCTGATCAACCGCGTGACGGGCGACACACAGGCCGTGCGCCTGTTTGTGGATGGCGTGGTGGTGCAGAGTGTCAACACCCTGCTGGCCTTTGTTTTCTACCTAGTGTGCCTGGTGCGCATCGATCCGGCGCTCACCATCGCCTGCCTGGCGCCGCTGCCGGTCGTGTGGTTCACGGTGATCATCTTCTCCGGCTGGTTGCGGCGTGACTACAACACCAACCGCGACTTGGTGGACAAGCTCGTGCTGGTGTTCGAAGAACTCATGCGCGGCGTCATCGTGGTGAAGAGCTTCGCGCTGGAACCCTGGGCGTCGCAGCGCTTCACCGAGGCGAATGCGGCGGTGCGCAACCAGAAGCGCAGCGTGTTCTTCAAGCTCGCCCTGCTGCATCCTGGCGTGGGCATTTTGAACCATGCCAGCATGGCCCTGCTCCTCGCGTATGGCGGCTGGCTCGCCATTCACGGGCGCATCCCCATCGGCACCGGGCTGGTCGTTTTCGCAGGCGTGCTCCAGCAGCTCGCCGGCCAGGTCAATGCAGTGGCCGGCATTGCCGATAATTTGCAGCAGACACTCGCGGGCGCCCAGCGCGTGTTTGAGATTCTTGACGCCCGGCCTGATGTGAGCAATGCCAGCGCAGCCGTGCCGCTTGCACGGGCCACGGGCCACGTGCGGTTTGAACAGGTGAGCTTTGCCTTCAAAGAAAACAACACGGTGCTGCACAATATCTCGCTCGATGTGAAGGCGGGCGAGTGCGTGGCAATTGTGGGCCCCACCGGCGCAGGCAAGAGCGCACTGATCCATCTCGTACCGCGCTTCTATGATCCTGATGCCGGCCGCATCACCCTCGACGGCCGTGATGTGCGCGACTGGCGGGTTGATGATGTGCGCCGCCAGGTGGGGCTGGTGTTTCAAGAAAGCTTCTTGTTCAGCGCCAGCGTGGCGGCGAATATCGCCTTCGGCAAACCCGACGCGACCAGGGAACAAGTCCAGCATGCGGCAAAGCTGGCAGCTGCGCATGAGTTCATCGAACGTCTGCCCCAGGGCTATGACACCCTGCTGCATGAGAACGGCGGCAACCTGTCCGGCGGCCAGCGGCAGCGCCTCGCCCTCGCCCGCGCGCTGCTGCTCGACCCGGCCATCCTGATCCTTGATGATCCCACTGCGGCGGTGGACACCGAAACGGAAGCCGAAATCCTCAGTGCTCTGGGCACCGCGATGCAGGGCCGCACCTGCTTCATCATTGCGCACCGGCTGGGGGCCGTGAAGTACGCCGACCGCATCATCGTGCTCGACCAGGGCCGCATCGCCGCGACCGGCACACACGAAACGCTGGCGGACGCACCCGGCTACTACCGTGACGCCTTGCTGGCGCAGTCTCTGGGAGGCACGGCATGAGCAAGCCTTCCGACCAGATGAAACGCCAAGGCGTCGCCGGCATCGTCAACCGCGAAGTGCTGGAGCGCGCCCGCGAGAGCCAGCCCGCAGATGAACTGGAAGATCTCAAGCAGGCCCCCTTGTCCTTCCACCTGATCAAGCGCCTGCTCGGTTTCACCCGACCGTACAGGCGCAAAATGGCCTGGCTGCTCGCCACCGTGTTCCTGCGCGGCATGCAGCTGCCGCTGCTCGCGTGGGCCATCGGGGCGATCATCAACGGGCCGGTGGCGCATGGCGACGAGCACGCCCTCAAATTTGCCGTGGCGGCGTTCCTGAGTTTTGCCTTTCTCACAGAATTCAACTTCCACTTCCGCATCAGGCTCTCTCAGGAAATTGGCGAACTGGTGGTGCATGACATTCGCGCCGCATTGTTCCGGCACTGGCTGCGGCTGACCATGAGCTACTTCCAAAGCCGGCCCGTGGGCAGGCTCATCAGCCGTCTCACCGGTGACGCGGAAAACGTGCGCGTGGGCGTGCAGAACGTACTGTTCGTCTCGCTCGTGCAGGGTGGCCAGATGCTCGGCTGCGCCGTGCTCATGGCGGCCACTGATGTCTGGCTCTTCCTTTGCGCCCTGGGAATCGCTCCGCTGATCTGGCTGCTCAACCGGGTGTTCCGCCACCGGCTCAGCGCCGCCTATCGCGCGCAGAGCGACAGCTTCAGCCGCATCTCGGCGACCATGGCCGAAAGTGTCAGTGGTGTGCGCGTCACGCAGAGCTTCAGCCGGCAGGAGGTCAATGAAGAACTGTTCCATGAACTGGTGGCCGATCATGCGCGCTACAACTTCGATGCAGCTAAAGCCGCCGGCACTTTTCTGCCGCTGCTGGAACTCAGCAGCCAGTTGTTCATCGCCCTGCTGCTGCTGCTCGGCGGCTGGCGCGCCCTGCAACCTGACATTGCCATGCCAATAGGACGCGTGATCCAGTTTTTCTTCCTCGCCGGCCTGTTCTTCCAGCCCATCGTCACGCTGGGCCAGCTTTTCAATGATGCACTTACCGCGATGGCCGGGGCGGAGAAACTGTTCCACGTGCTGGACACCCAGCCGGCCTGGGAAGACGCACCCTCCGCCGCACGTCCGCAGCGCCTGCTCGGCAAGGTCGAATTTCAGGACGTGTGGTTCGCCTACCAGCCAGAACGCCCGGCCCTGCGCGGCATCTCCTTCAAAGTCGAGCCCGGCACCTGCGTGGCGCTGGTGGGCACCACCGGCAGCGGCAAAAGCACGCTGGCGAGCCTGATCGCCAAATTCCACCTGCCAGTCCAGGGCCAGGTGCTTCTGGACGGCATCGACACCCGCCACCTGCACAGCGATGCGATCCATCACAGCCTCGGCGTGGTGCCGCAACAGAACTTCCTTTTCCTCGGCAGCGTGCTGGACAACATCCGCGTGGCACGCCCCGGCTCAACGCGGGAGGAAGTCATCGAAGCTCTGCGCCAGCTGGATTGCCTGGACCTGATCACCGCCATACCCCACGGCCTGGATGCGCAGGTCGGCGAGCAAGGTGCCGGTCTGTCCCTGGGCCAGCGGCAGATGATCTGTTTTGCACGTGCCCTCATCGCCAACCCGGCGCTGCTGATTTTGGATGAAGCCACCAGTGCCGTGGATCCGCTCACCGAGCAGCGCACGCAGCGGGCGCTGCTAGCCCTGCTCAAGGGCCGCACCAGCTTCCTGGTTGCGCACAGGCTGAGCACCATCCGTCATGCAGATCTGGTGCTGGTGCTCGATCACGGCCAGATCATCGAACAAGGCCCTCCCGAAGTGCTGATCGCGCGCGGAGGTGCCTTTGCGGACCTGTGGGCAAAGGGCTCTCATTGAGCCCCGCGCGGGGCACCCGGACGCGCCTCCGTCAAAACGATCTGCCTGTTATAATCATCGGTCGGGGTCGATAAGCGTAGATCATCGCAACTTCGCCGTTCGGGCTGCGTTTTATCCGCCCGCCATTATCATGTCTTCCGCCGCCCTTTCCGCGCCCTCGAGCCTCTTGGATCTTCTCACACACGCCGCCACCAACGCGGGCTGCATGAATGCACTGCGCTGCCGCGAAACCTTGCAGGAAGCCTCAGACAAGCGTCTGGGGCTGATCGACGCCCTGCTGGATGCCAAGCTGGTGGAAGAGGAAGCGTTTTTCGAGCAGCTCGCCAGCGCGCTGCGCATGACTTTTCTGCCGGACGGAGCCATCGAGGCGGTGGACGGCGGGCTGCACAACAAATTTCCGGCCAAACTGGCGCTCCGGCACCGGCTCTATCCCTTGCAGGTGACCGGCATGGACGTGACCGTGCTCACCTATGACCCCTTCAACCTGGATGCGCGCCAGGCCGTGGGCCAGGAATTGCGCAAGCACGTGCACTGGCAGATTGCCAGCCGGCACCGCATCCTGGAAGCGCTGCACCAAGGCTACGGCGTGGGCGCGGAGAACTTCGAAGAACTGCTGGAAGGCCGCGAAGATCTCTCCGGCGACGACATGGCCCAGGAGGTCAACGTGCTGGATGAGGCGGACGAAGAGGCGACGGTGATGAACTTCGTCAACCAAGTCTTCCGCGAAGCTCTGCGTGAACGCGCGACGGACATTCACGTGGAACCGCTCGAACGCGACCTGCGCATCCGCTACCGCATCGACGGTCGCCTGCTGGAGGTGCCTGTGCCGCCCAACATGCGCCTGCTTCAGGCCTCACTGATCTCCAGGCTCAAGATCATGGCGCACCTGGACATCGCGGAACGCCGCCTGCCGCAGGACGGCCGCATCAACCTTGAGCTGGATGGCGACCCCATCGATGTACGCGTCGCCACCATTCCCTCAGTCAATGGCGAGTCCGTTGCGCTGCGGTTGCTCACCCGCCAGAAGTTTGACATGAGCAAGCTGGGCCTCGACGCGGCAACGGAGGCAACCATCCGCAAGCTCATCGCACTGCCCAACGGCATCATCCTGGTCACAGGTCCCACCGGTTCCGGCAAAAGCACCACCCTCTACACCCTGCTGCGCGAGCTCAACACCAAGGACCGCCGCATCGTCACCATCGAAGACCCGGTGGAAAACAAGCTCGACGGCGTGGTGCAGATCGCCGTGAAATCCGAGATCAACCTGACCTTTGCCGTGGGCCTGCGCTCGATTTTGCGCGGTGACCCCAACGTCATCATGGTGGGGGAAATGCGCGACCAGGAGACAGTCGAGATCGCCATCCGCGGTGCTTTGACGGGCCACCTTGTGCTGTCCACCCTGCACACCAATGACGCTGTGAGCGGCATCTCGCGCCTGCTCGACATGGGAATTGAGCCCTTCCTGGTGAGCAGCTCCGTGCGCGCCTTCCAGGCCCAGCGCCTGGTGCGCACCCTCTGCCCCTCCTGCAAGGTGCCTGCCCATTATGAGGACAGCTTCCTGCACAGCGTGGGTTTCCCTGTGGAACTCAAGGACGGGCTACGTTCCGCAGTGGGCTGCCGCAACTGCCGCAACACCGGCTTCATGGGCCGCCTCGCCATCATGGAAATCTGCGTCATGACCCAGGCCCTGGCTGAAAAGATCAACACCAACGCCAATGTCGCGGAAATGAAGGCCCAGGCCGCAAAAGACGGCATGATCCCCATGCGTCAATACGGCATTCACAAGGCCGCCCAGGGCGTCACCACCCTGGAAGAAGTGCTCACGGTCACGGCTGCCAGCGAGTGAGTAAGATCAATAAACATGCCCTCCTTCACCTACACCGCCCTCAATCCCACTGGCCAGCAAGTGTCAGGCAAGCTGCAGGTAGGCACGCGTGCCGAGGTCTTCCGCAAGCTCGAACAGCAGTCGCTCACCCCGATGAAGGTGATCGAAGACGCCTCCGCCGCCGCCACGGCCAAGGGCAAGGCAAAGGCCCAGGCTGCCGGAGATTTCGAGCAGGTGAAGCTCAAGCGCGCGCAATTAATCACGTTCACCGAAGAGCTGGCGGACCTGCTCGACGGTGGCCTGCAAATTGACCAGGCTCTGCGCGTGATGGCGGAGCGCGAGGACTCGACCAACGTCAAAAAGATCGCCGACATCCTGCGCAACGAACTGCGCGAGGGGTCCACGGTTTCCAAGGCCCTGCGCAAAGCCTCGCCAAGCTTTGACGACATGTACATCAACATGACTGCGGCGGGCGAAGCCAGCGGCTCGCTGCCCGACATCCTGCGTCGCCAGGCGATGAACCTGAACATCCTGCACGAGCTGCAAAGCAAGGTGACCCAGGCCATGATCTATCCTTCGATGCTCACGGTCGCCTGCATTGGCATGATCATCGTGTTTACCACCGTGGTGGTGCCGCAAATCACCTCGCTGCTGGGTTCCACCGGATCGAAGCTGCCGCTGGCCACGGAGGTTCTCATCAAAGTCTCCGGCTTCCTCGGGCAATGGTGGTGGCTGATGCTGGCCGTGGGCACCGTCAGTTTTCTCGTGTTCCGGGGCTATGTCAATACACCCGTGGGCCGCATGTGGTGGGCTTCGGCACGCATGAAGGTGCCGCTGCTTGGCCCGGTGATCTCCACCCGCCTGTATGCGCAGTTCGCCCACTCGCTGGGCAACTTGGTGGTCAACGGCGTGCCCCTGCTCAACGCCCTGAAGCTGGCAAGCAAGGCCATGACCAATGTCTTCATGCAGAGCCAGCTCTCCAAAGCGGTGGCACTGGTGGGCGAGGGTGCCTCCTTGTCCAACGCCCTGCGCAAGGTCGGCGAGTTCCCCACCTTGCTGGTAGACATGGTCGCGGTGGGCGAGCAGACCGGCATGCTGGGCCGCTCCCTGGAAAAAACCGCCGCGCGGTATGACAAGGAGCTGGATTTGCGTATCAACCGCCTGACCACTTTCATCTCGCCCGCCATCATGGTGTTTATGGCCGTCATCGTCGGCACCGTCGCCTACTCGATCGTCACCGCCGTATTCTCCACGTCGCAGGGCATCCACTCGAACGTATAATTCATACCCTCTTTTCCAACCATGAAAACACACCGCACCTCCGCTCACCGGCTGCACGCCGGCTTCTCCTTGATCGAAATCGTCATCGCCATGACCATCGTCGCCATCCTGGGTGCCACCGTCATCAAGCTCATGTCCGGCAACATTGATGTCGCCAAAGAGCAGGCGGTGCAGGCAGACATTGATGGCATGAGCACCCAGCTCCAGGTCTATGAAAGCCGGGCCGGTCGCATGCCCACCACCGAGCAGGGCCTCAAGGCTCTGTGGCAAAAGCCGACCTCCGAGCCCATCCCCGAGCGCTGGATCGCCCTGCTGGAAGAGGAAAAGAAAGACCCTTGGGGCCAGTCTTATCACTATGCCTATCCCGCCACCCGCTCGAAGAAGGCTTTCGACATCTGGTCCGTGGGCCGCGACGGCCAGGATGGCACGGCCGATGACATCGGCAATTTCAAGAACAACTCGACCAAATAGCGCGACTTCGTCCACGGATCGAGGGCCCTGGCTGCTGGCGTTGAACAACGAGTTTCATGATCCAACCACGCACAATGCCCGCAGCCGGCAGGCCGGCCGGAGAGAGAGCCTTCTCGCTCATCGAAATCGTCATCGCCATGACGATTCTCGCCATCCTGGCGGCGGCGGCCATTCCGTCGCTGCGGGGCATCCAGCGTGAACGCCTGGCGCGCGAGCCGATCAAGGAACTGGTGCGCGTCGCCAAGGAAGCGCGGCTGCAGGCGATGAAGGAGCAGCGGCCCTACCAGGTGGTCCTCCACAGCGGCGGCTTCACCGCCATCCGTTACTTCAGTCCCTACCTGAACTTCGCCGACTTGGCGGAATTCACGACTGCGGCCAACCAGGTGGCGGACGACCCCTTGATTCCGGACAACGACCCCACCATCAACGGAGCAAGCGTGCAGGGAGCCAACTCCCAGGGGACTCCGGCATTTGACAGCCCGGGCAACCTCCCACCCACCGCCAGGGCGCCCAAAAAAAAGGAGTGGGTGGAGAAATATCAACTGCCACCCAATACCACCTACAGCGTGAAATTCTGGCATGAGACCGAGCCGACCGAGATTCAAGGCGAAACCCTCAAACTCTGGGTGTTCCAGCCCAGCGGCGTCTGTGAACCGCTCAAACTCCATCTCGTGCGCGACAACGCCACTTTTGACATCGAGTTCAGCGCCCTGAGCGTGGACATCGTCAAAGAATCCTCGGCGGTGCAATGACGTGATCGAATGACGACCAAGCACCAGCGCCAATTTGACACTAAAGGCCCGGGACACCGGTCCTCGGGTGCGTCAGTGGTCATTCGTCATCCATCATTCCGCTCCGGCTACATCCTCCTGGAACTCATCATCGCGCTGACCATTTTCGCCATCGCTGTGCTGGGCCTGACCAAGTCGTTGAACACTTCGCTCGAGGTCGCCAACATCTTGAATCATGACTATGCAGTGCGGCTCGGCCTGCGTTCTTTCATCGAAGAAGTGAAACGCAAGAGCATCACCAACATGACGATGACCACGAACGATCCCGTTCTGGATGCCACCTATACCAGCGAGGTCGAGCCGGCTCAAATCACGCTTGCCACCACTGGCGAGGTGCTCACGGACATTTACCAACTCACTGTGAAGGCCGCCTACAATGTCAGCGGCCGCCCGCGCGAGGAATCCGTGGTGCTGTTCCTCTATCAAACCCAGGCCGAGCAGGCCAGGAGGCAGGACAGATGAGAACCTGTAAAACAAAGCCTCTCCGCTCGCGGCCCCATCGTGGCTTCTCGCTGATCGAAGTAGTGATCGGCATGACCATCCTGGCCATGATCACCACCACGCTGTTTGGTATCATCAAAGGCAGCGTCAAAGGTGCCTCGGACATCGAAAAACTGCAGCGCGAAAATGACCAGGTGAACCGGTTCCTGGACCAGTGCCGGGTTACCATCGACACCATGCCCGCCTCCGCCACGCTGAAGCTCACCATGATGGACGCATCCTCGGGCCTCCAGGAATTTAACGTGTCCGGGAACTCCACATGCTTCCCCTTCGGTTCCAACCCCATTTCATACAACGACACCACAGTCGGCCTGCGCCCTGACGTCGCCAAACCCATGACCGAAGGTGCCAACCCCGTGCCCCGTTACATTCTGGGCATCACGCGCAAGGACATCATCCCGCAGACCAGCAACATCACCGTCTCGGTGCAGCAATCGGGCGCGGGCCAGGACGCGGCTGATGATCAGGGGCGCTTCTGGATGCCGCTGCTGCCGGGGGTCGTGGCACTGCAATGGGAGTTTTACAAGAACTCCACCAAAGAGTGGCTGCAGGAGTGGACCGTCACCCAATGGCCGGACTTGATTAAGCTGCACCTTACCATGGAAGGCCGCACACAGCCGCTGACGATGAGCTTCGCCCCACCGGAACTGCAATTGCGCCCAGCCACCCAAAAAGCCCCCGCGACGACCACAGGCCCAGTTTTGGCCGGCGCAGCAGGAGGGGCAGGAGGAGCCGGCAAAGGCGGCGGAAAAGGAGGCGGCGGAAAAGGAGGCGGCGGAAAAGGAGGCGGCGGAAAAGGAGGCGGCGGAAAAGGAGGCGGAGGCAAGGGTGGCGGAGGTAAAGGTGCCCCAACCC
>Ga0118677_10007069_pt1 | contig 18715 bp, 31 predicted proteins | sample AliMusrvi5mmetaG_FD_86154 | JGI IMG/M metagenome (GOLD analysis project Ga0118677, IMG submission 86154) | reverse complement strand
GGATGATATGCCGAAGATACTTTCTAAGAAAGGCCTTAAAAATGACAAAAAATGACGAGTCTAGGCTTGCTGATGCAAAGGCAAAGTATCCCGATGCTGGAAGAACACTGTTGGCTCAGATGACAGGTCTGACACCTTCTCAGGTGAGGGGATGGTTGGAGAAGACGGGGCTGGCGAATAAGCCGGTGAGAAGTTTGCACGAACTGACAAGAAGTATGGATTTGAAGGACATCAAGGGGATAAAAGTTGGTGAGTTTCTTCATAAGTTGGATTTTCCTAAAGTCATTCGTGATACGATTAAGCAGCATTGTGAGGATGCTTTTCATCCAGAACATGAATTCCGGAGATTGACTGGACTTAGTCCGGCAGATTTCAATCTCGGTAAAGACATCGGGACTTTCCATGATAACATTTTCAAAATTGATAATGTTCTTTACTGGTCTACAACGAAGAATGTGGCACAAGCCAAGAAAATAAGGGGAACCTGATGAGTTCGAAAAAACTGTCTGTAAGAGAGATGTTGGAAAACGTTTTGAGTGAGCCTCAATTACAACATCTTCGTGATGAGAATCGCCGGCTTCAGGGAATTATTGATTCAAGTCGCAAGGCTGATGGAGAACAATCCGAGATTGTTCAGGAATTGAAGGATGAGATTGAAGTGGCAGTTCCCCCTGTCTTTCTTTATAAGCCGGCAAAGAAGGCCGGGAAGTCGGTCGCGAGTTTGGTTGTTCAGTTGACAGATCTTCACATCGGGCAGAAGACGGAGCCGAGTGAGATCGAAGGGTTCGGAGAATTCAACTTCAAGCTGGCGACTGAAAGAATGGCGACTCTTGCCAAGAAATTGATTGATTGGACAGTGGCGAATCGTTCAGCCTATACAATCAATGAGTGTGTGGTTCTCGGGACAGGGGATTATATCTCGGGAGACATTCATCCCGAACTATTAGTAACCAATGAGTTCCCTTCCCCGGTGCAGTCGGTCAAGGCTGGGTATCTGATTGGAGAGTTCTTACGGGTATTGAGTCAGCACTTTGAGACGGTCAGGGCAGAGATTGTGACCCTGGATAATCACGGAAGGTTGACGAAGAAGCCTCAGAAGAGTCAGGGTGGATTCAATAATTTTGGCTACATCACGGCACATATCGCAAGTGAGTATGTTTCGAGATGCAGTAATGTGAAGGTAATCATTCACCCGGTGGCATCAGTCATCGTAAAGGTGCAGAATACCAAGTATCTCTGTGGGCATGGACACGGGATCATCGGTCAGATGGGCATTCCGTGGTATGGGATTGAGCGGAAGAAAGGTCGTGAGGCTATTGCTCGTTTCCATATGGATGAGTCCAAGAGGCATCACAAGATGGTTCTGGGGCATTTCCATTCGGCTATCAATCAACAGGACTGGATGATTGGTGGATCGTTGTCCGGGACGGATGCCAATGACCATAGTGAGGGTCGTCATTCGAATCCTCATCAGACGGCCTGGTTTGTTCACCCGAAACACGGTGAATTCTCCTGGACCCGGTTCTGGTTGTAAAAAGTTTTGTCTCCTTGGGTTCCCAGGGAGTATAATGCCGTCATAGCTCAGTTGGTAGAGCATCTCATTGGTAATGAGAAGGTCGTGGATTCGATTTCCACTGTCGGCTCCAATATTATGATTCACAAGCAAACATGGTTTGGGATCATTGAAGAACATCCTTTTGGGATGGGATGGTTGAAGACTTCTAGTGGGGATGGGTTATTTTAAAGAGGAAGATTATGTTTGGTAATTTGCCGGGTTGGCTCAGTGGCGACAGCAGCAGCATCGTAAGCTGCCTCGAAAGACGCGGGGGTTCGAGTCCCTCACTCGGCTCCAAGAATGCAAAGGTTGAGGGTTCAAGTCCTGTCTCCGGCTCCATATGATTGACCACAAACAGAGTAAAATATCAATCACTCCTGGGTTTAGGATGAAGTGTAATCAATGTGTCACAGGGGTCTGGTTAAAGGTTGAGACTTTTGAACGCCGAGATTACTGGGCTTGTCCATCGGGGCATGGTGGGGAGAAATGTAAGGGAACATTAGAGATCCAGTTTGCGACAGCCCCAGATGGGATTTTAACGGTTTGGGACACGAGAGATTGTTAGTGTGCAAAAATTAAGGTAAATATTATGCCGTATCAAAAAAATGTTGTTGGGTCTAATGGGGAAAGAGATTGTAAAGAAAGATGGGAAATCTTAAAAAACGAGATTCTTCCTGGAGTTGTATTGGATGTCGGAAGTGCAGAAGGGTTTTTCTCAAGAGAGTCTGCAAAAAATGGTAATTTTGTTTTCTCTATAGAAAAAATGACAGATCGGATTAGTGTTCAAAAAGAATGGGTGAGAAAATATTTGGGTGCTGTGGCGATATGTCAAACCGATCTGACTGTTGAAAAAACAAAAATGTTGTCACAGGTTTGTGATTTTTATGAAAATACTTTACTTTTAAGTGTTTTACATTGGATGCCAGAGCCGGAACAAATCATTAAAAATTTGGCATCTTGTTCAGGGAAAATTTTCGTGGAGTTGCCGGATTATAATGATGTCAGAGCTTGTGGTCAGGGTAAAATAAAGGAGTTCACTCAAGATCAAAAAGGTTGGCTTGAAAAACATAGTGGTAGGAAAGTAAGGTTAGTAGGGGAACCGAAGGCTCACACCTATGAAACAAGAAATTTATGGGTAATTGAGGGAGAATTTGAGAGAAGTCCTGTTCGCTCGTTCTGGGGAGGAGAGTTGAGAAATTGTTACCGGCAGATTTGGAAAGATCAGAAATTAAAAATGTTTAAAGGTGGGAAAGAGTTGGAGTGGACTCCTGGCGTGAATATGGAAACTTTGAAACAATGTGGTGTTGTTTCTCCGAGTAGGGATTGGTGGAAGGCGAAATTAGAGATAGAGTCAATCGGGATTGTAAAACATGACGATTTAAGGATTTGGAATTTAATAGCAGTTTATGGTGGGGTCAAATGGATTGACTTTCTTTTAACAGAAGAAGGAAAAATAAGATTCGACACAATAGCGGAAGATTTGAAGTCATTTTCGACATGATTAAGATTGAAAATAGAAAGATCTATACAGGGGATGGATTTTACATTGGTCGTCCATCACCTCTGGGGAATCCCTTTGAGATAACGTTGAAGAGATCACGGACAGAGGTGATCAGCATGTATCGGGAATGGTTGTTGACCAAGTTGGAGACAACAAACCCAACTCAGAAGGCTTTTATGATACTCGTGGAAAACTACATGAGAACAGGGGAGTTGACATTGATTTGCTGGTGTAGTCCATTGGAATGCCACGGAGAAGTAATAAGGGAATTTATCTTGGAAGTAACATTGAAAAAGAAAGGGCCGAACAATGAGCAGTCAGTCACTTCAGATTGAGCAAAAATGGAAAGGACTTTATAATTCTGTTATTCCATACTACGAGATGTCGAGGGGCTACAGTGGACTAATAAACGCTTCAATATCTGGTAAAAGTCTTCTTTATATTTTTGAAAAACTAGGAATAAAACCTCAAAACATGAGGGTTTTGGATTTCGGATGTGGGACGGGGAGAACATCCGTTTTTATGGCATTAAAGTTTGGAAGTTCAGTGTTGGGAATTGATTATGCCGAAAAGAGAATTCAAAATGGAAAAGAAGAGTTGAGGAAAATAGGTATCGAGAATTTGGTAAAGATGGAGACATTTGATGTTCGAGATTATTTAGTTGAAAGTCATGAGCAATTTGACCTGATATTAACTTTTGAGATTATGGAACATTTGATTCATCCGGAAATTGTGATGCAAAAACTTAAAGGGAAAATAAAACCGGGAGGATGGTTGATTGGGTCATGTCCTTTGGGGCAGAAACCAGAACAACAACATTTGTCCAATTTTCCAACAAGGGAAGACATGGAGAGCCAACTCGGGGTAAAAATTGTTGAAAATGTCCCAACAAGATTTGGATGCCAACTGGTTTATTGTTATCAAAATGTTGATGAGAAAAAAGAATGAGGGTGAAAAAGCCATGGATAGTTCGTCGGGCGGCTTATATGTCCAGGCACAAGTCTTGGCCTGAGAAGAAACTCTGGGCAAAGATCAAGAACAATCAACTCGGGGTAGCAATCCACAGTCAGAAGGCGATGTATGGGTATATCGCTGATTTCTGGTGTCCAAAGGCCAAACTTATCATCGAGACGGATGGCAAATATCATCTTCAGAAGGCAATGGTGGAGTCGGATAAGAACAGGGATGCTGTCTTCGCTTCTCACGGGATTAAGACGATCCGGTTCACGGCTTCAGAGGTCTTTGTGAATCTTCCGGCTGTTGTGGCCATGATTCGGGCAGAAATTTCTAAAAACATCGGCAAATAAATCTTCTTCCGGCGTATAATAGATCAAGCAATATTAACAAATAGAGGATGCATATGAATACAGTACCGGGCATTTTAGACAGATTATCGATGATGAACACTTGTAATGGATGGTATCGTAAATATTCAAATCAGATTGAACTGCATGTCGCCGGGAGGCCAAGGAGATCCGCAGGAAGGATCTATTCTTCCTCCGCAGCAATCTTCTGGGCAGAACTCGACAGACTTCTTCGGGAGATTTATATGATTCCACCTCGTCTCGCCGGAGATGCTTGTTTCAATTTTCAAGCAGATCAAGATGTTCTGGATGTTGTAAGTCGTTGTATCCCCTTGGCTCTCGGTGATACATATCGGATGACGACACCGGAGAGGGTGCCTATTCAGGAATTTATTGACCTGTTCAATAAGCATTTTGATATTGAAATCAAGACACTGGGTAGTCGGATTCCGGTAAAGAATGAGCCGGACGTTGAAGCCCCGGTGACGAAGGTCAATAAGCCTCTTCCTCCAGACCCGGATGATTTGCTGGCAGGAGAGGATGCGGACTCCAAAGAGGATCTGGGAGAGAGGAAGTTGAAGACCACGAATACTCTGAAGTTGGGTCCGGCATTGCATGGGACGATAGGATGTCTGAGGACTAAAGGAGGTCAGGACAGACCAGTGATATTCTTGTCAGGGTTGCGGGCGAGTCCGATGACCGAAGTGAGTAAGACAAGTGTGGAGATCAAGGTTCCGATTGTCTGCAAAGTCAAGTATGTCGGACCCGTTCAAATGCCCCAGGCGTTTGATTTTCCGCTGGCAGGATGTGTTTTGGAGTCTCAGAGCAAAGAATTCTGTGGGATGACAGGGAACTTGACCCCAATTGCTTTGGGATTGGGTGTCAAATGCAAGACATTCGAAAGGTGGTATATCAACATGAATGAGATTGGGAAGTATCGGGACCTGGCAGACAGGATTGCTGAGAATGTCCCGAGTGTTGCAAAGAATGGTGATCTTTTGATGGGAGATCCATTCTCGGCCGAGATGCTGAAGGAGATCAATATGGTATTGATGGCGACGGATACGACGAAGATGCAGACGAGTATTCGTGACTGGGCGGAAATTAGGGGATTCATTAACGACTCACTTACGGTCGGAAGGCCGACGTTCTTGACGGTTGGAGATGTGATGCCAGAACAGCCTGTAGTTCCCGAGGTGACACCAGTAGTTGAGCCTGTGGTAGTTACACCGGATGGACCTGAAGGGTTGCTGGAACTGAATCCAGAGAAGCCTGAGAGGGAAGTTCTGACCTTCAGGGAGATGGAGAGGCTTGCGGAGGCCCTTCAGGATCTGATGGAGTGTGTCGAGAAGGCGAAGAAGGAAGTGGAACGGGCGGAGAAGGATTACGTGTCATTGGTGAGACGAGGTGTGGCGGTCACAAAAGAAGTGCAGAGAATGGAAGCACTTCAGAAAGAACCCAAGAAGAAAGAATCAGAGAAGGGTTGGTTCTCGTGGTTTCGCCGGGGATAATCTTTGACCGTTAGATATGGATGAGAAGGGACAGTCTTGAAATAGGTCTGTCCTTTCTTCTTTCCGTATTTTAAGATAGATTTGGCAATGTTGGTTGAATGCGTCAGTAATTCAGTGGTAGAATGTCTGCTTCCCAAGTAGAATGTCGTGGGTTCAATCCCCATCTGACGCTCCAAAGAGGGGGAATAAGTATGAGCGATCGTGGAACAAGATTGGCAGCGGAAAAGCGTAAAAAGGCAAAGGTTCACAAGTTCGTGAAAGAGACTTGGTCCTCATTAGATGACAAGTCGAAGATCTTGTCGCCGAAGAGTGTGGGGATAATGGCTCATACACCTCATTCCTGTTCGTGCCGGTGTTGTGGGAATCCTCGGAAGCATGAGAAGGGAAAAACGAAGTTGACGATGCAGGAGTTACGGGCTAAAGAAAAAGATGCGTGCGTATAAACTGTTACGAGTTCGGAAGAATCAGACACTTGGTCCGTTGTTTATAAATTGCCGGCAGGTGATCCCTCTCGGCAAGTGGTTGGATGCAGAGGATCATCCGACAAAAGGTTTTGCTCGTCGGAAAGGGTGGCATTGCACATTGAAGCCGGTGGCTCCACATCTTTCAAAGGTTGGCAGGATATGGTGTGAAGTTTCGGTGACGGGGATTGAGAAGTATAATAGGCCTGAGTCCCAGGGAGGGACATGGGTATTGGGTCAGAGGATGAAGGTGAATGCGATAGTAACTCAATGAATTGGAGAATGAGCAATAATTTGTTTATATTCTCACCATTAGTTAAATCGAAAAGCGTGCGTTTAGCTCAGTTGGTAGAGCGTGACACTTCCAATGTCAGGGTCGAGGGTTCAATTCCCTTAACGCACTCCAGAAAGAAGTATTTCCAATGCGTAAGAAAGAGATAGTTGATAAGGACATTCTCTCGAATAGGGAGAAGGCACTTGCACCACGGAAGACGAAGTTCTATTGTGAGTATTGTGACCGGTCATTTGTTGGCCCTGGGGCAAAGTGTCCGGTCTGTAACAAGAGGAGTGGTAAGAGACGATTGAAGAAGTAGATTTTTGGGGATGTAGCACAATGGACAATGCGGCTGTTTCCTAGTTGACTGGTTTGTAGTAAGTTGATATTCTGTTTTCGGAGGATGATTTATGAACAGAATATCAGAAGATGTGAGGATGCAGATAGTCGAAGATCGAGAAATGAGAGGACTGACACTTGGACAGTTACTCAAAAAGTATGGACGATCAAAGTCAACGATGGCGAATATTATTAAAGGGTGTGATTCGTCGAAGGTGTTGCGTTCGGCTCCAGGTCGTCGGGTTGTAGAACAGATAGTGGCAAAAGAGAGACCTGGATTGTCAAAGACCGATATCGGTGAAGCGGCAAGGCAGATGATTTGTGCGAGGTTGATGTTCGGAGGAGTTAAGGTTTTCAAACCAATGACGGAGGACACTCCGATAGACTTGTTGGTTCTGAAAAAAGATGGAAGTGTTGTAAAGTGTCAATGTAAGTATATTTATCCGGTTGCTCGTGGATGTCACGAGTTCTTATTTTGTTCAGTCAGAAAGGGAGGAGCAAATAAGAAGGCTGTTAGGCATTCTTACAGTAAAGAGGAGGTTGACTTCTTTTTAGGATATTGTGCTGATAATGACAGTGTTTATGTTCTTCCTCACAGTGTGGCTGACGGGCGGAACAGTCTTAGAATATGGATATTGAGAGACCCAATAGGAGATGCAGAGAGAACTGATGTTGAAAAATATAGAGGGAATTTTGAACTTTTAAAGTGATGGGGCTATAGCTCAAATGGACAGAGTACCCGATTCCTAATCGGATGATCCCAGTTCAATTCTGGGTAGCCCTACCAAGTAAACAGTTCGGTGCAGGTTCGACTCCTGTCTTCCCCGCCAGATAATTAAAGTTTGTCCCGGTAGCTCAGTTTGGATAGAGCAAGAGTTTTCTAAACTTTAGGTCGCAGGTTCGAACCCTGCTCGGGACGCCAAGGAGAATCATATGAAACAAAGAGCAGCATTGTTTGTCGGCAGATTTCAGCCGTTCCATAACGGTCACAAATGTATCATTGACCAGGCGGTTAATGCCGGCAAGAGGGTGATTATCGGTTGTAGGGACACTCCGATTTCGGACAGTGACCCATATACCTACGATCAGAGACGTGAGATGATTAACCGGGTATACGGAGACAAGGTCGAGGTGATGTTGTTCCCAGATATCGAGAGTATCAATGTGGGGCGTGGAGTTGGATACGATATCAACTACATGGAGGTTCCCAAGGATGTGCAGGAGATCTCTGCGACAAAGGTGAGGAATGGGCAAGGGGCTGGTAATCTGCATCCTGATGTGGAACAGTATCTGAAGTTGCTGGAGACAACGGTGTGGTTCACTGGGCTACCATGTTCGGGCAAGACGACCTTGGCAAAGGAGTTCCGGGTCAAGTTAATGGCTGCGGGTTACAATGTCGTCCTGGTGGACGGGGATGACCTTCGGACGGGGCTATGTCAGGGACTCGGGTTCGTGGACGGTGGCAGGGAAGAGAATCTTAGACGGGCGGCCTGGACTTGTGAGATGTTCAATCGTAACAAGACTGTGGTTTTGGCAAGTTTTGTATCTCCGACGAAGGAACTGAGGGACATTGTTCGCGGGATCGTGAAGAATGTGAAGATCGTCTATGCTGAGAGCTATCTTAATGTTTGTGAGAAGAGGGATGTGAAGGGGATGTATGCGAAGGCACGGGCGGGGAAGATTAAGAACTTCACCGGGGTAGATGCACCGTATGATATTCCCGCAGGTGAGTCAGCGTTGGCAGTTGATACGCAAAATAAGACAGTTGAAGAGTCCGTGCAATTTTTGTGCGGGTATTTTGGAGTAAAAATATGAGAAACAAAGATGAAGTTCAGGCGATATTGGTGAGTGTGATGCAGTCTATCGGGAAGAACTCAGATTACAAGGTCTGTGATATTACGGCAGAGGCCTGGAGGGAAGTGTTGGTGGATGGCAAGGTGATCTGTCGGATTGAGAATCCAATAGCCTTGGTATTCAGGAAGGGTGGATCGACTCACCGGGTGGTGGCAGAGGATGACAGTGTATACTGTTATGCGGCCCCGGAGACAGGGAAGTCGGTAGTGAGGTGGGGTAACAAGCCGGATTATCCACCGATTCAGTTTTGAAGTATGCTCGATGGTGTAATGGCTAGCACATCAGGTTTTGATCCTGACGGTTTGGGTTCGAATCCCAGTCGAGCATCCAAGAGGAGTATTGTCTCATGGTGTAATTGGTAGCATTTCACACTCTGAATGTGAAGGTTGTAGGTTCGAATCCTACTGAGACAGCCATTTTAAGACTGATAATGTTTTGGATGATTGACAGGAATTTTAAAGAGGTCCTAATGATTTCTACATTCGTCGGGGAATTTGTGAGGAATAAAACATGATTGACATGAAAGAGTTTTTCGTCGGCGAACATTTGGGACATTGTGGGGACAATATCTGTTGTCTTAGTGCGGCGATAGAGTTCGCCGAGAAGATTGACGGGGTCGTATATGTCAATTTCTTCAAAGATGTGGTTGAGGCTTATGATCACCCGAGATTGAAGTTTGGAACGAGAGGTGTGGAACTGCATGTTATGGCGGCAGACAAGCATCGGAATAAGCATCCTGGATTGTTTGTAAACATACTCGGGACTTATTATTCTGAATTTGGCCTTCCGATAGTAGATCCTGAACTGAGATTGCCTGATTTTGTAAAGTGTTCGTCGAAGGTTTTGCTTCAGCCAAATTCGAATTACGCGTATAATCCTCCGGCAAAGTATGTTCAGGACATTGTGAATGAATTTGTCCGGGAGACAGGGAAGACGGTTTATGCGATTGGGAACTTGAAGACTCCAAGAGTATATGAGAATGTAGATTACAGTTTATTGAGAGATGATGTTCCGTTTATGATGAGACAGGTGCAGAATGCGATCTGTGTCTTGACACCCAGGTCGTTTTCGGCAAATTTGGCGGCTGGGTATCACATCCCGGCTTTCATGTGGAGTCCGGAGGATGGAGAAGACTGGCATTTGAATTATAAGGGGTGGAGAGGCGAGAAGGTGAATTTTGGGAAGATGGCGGATGAAACTCTCCCAAGGCTTCGAAACTTTATAAAAGATTTTGGATTAGGAAAGACTTTCGATAAACAGGATGATGTGAACAAAACGGAGGAAGGTAAACAGTAAAGGGAGATAGGTGTAACGTGAGTAGGGCGATGACAGTAACAAGGACGTTGGTTTTGAATGCAGAGAGAAGGGCAATTAACATCATTCCAGTATTTGATGCTGTGAAGAAGGTGTTTAATGGTCGTGCCTTGTTTTTGGACCCGACATCATTTTGCACTTTCGACTTTGATAGTTGGATTGTAAATTGGGATGACGCAATTAGGACCTCCAAGATCGCTGAAACGCAGGTTATTCCTTTAAATGATTGGTATTTGTTGATTCCAGAGGTCATTGTTTGTACTGAGTATCGTGGATTTGGGCAAAAGATTAATCTTCATCACAGGCCAAGTTTTAGTCGTCGGAACATCTGGTTGAGGGATAAGGGGATTTGTCAGTTCTGTGGATTCAAGGGAAAGACAGAAGAGATGAATATGGGCCATATTATTCCAAAGTCTCGTGGTGGAAAGATGACTTGGGAAAATATTGTCTTATCTTGTATTTCTTGCAACAACAAGATGGCAAATCATCTGCCTTCAGAAGTTGGGATGAAGTTGATTCGGAAGCCTATCCAACCAACGGCTAAGGATTTGAGAGTGTCGCCTCTTGAAAGGGTCAGGATGCAGGTCACGAGTAAATCACCAAGAACCTGGGAAGCGTTTCTCGGCAAAATCTACTGGGGAACAGAACTTGTTGAGTAGTCGAATTTCCTTGCGTTAATTTGTAATCATACTATTATATGTCGTATGAAACAAATCAATATTGAAGGCAAAAAGTTCGGGAAATTACAAGTCGCCAAAATCAGTCATAAGAATGCCCAGGGTGTATTCTGGGAATGTATCTGTGATTGTGGAGTCAAAACAGTTGTTCGGGCCACATTACTTCGTAGTGGGAAAACGAAGTCTTGTGGCTGTTTTTCCAAGACAGATCTTAACGGAAAGAAGTTTGGGAAATTAACAGTTTTGAGATCTACCGATAAGAGAAAAAATGGACACGTTTTATGGGAATGTAAATGCGATTGTGGAAATATTGTTGAAGTTCAAAGTTGTAATTTGTCAGGAGGGAGGACAATTTCCTGTGGGTGTTCAACAATTTCCAAAGACTTGTCTAAAAGAAGATTTGGGATGTTGTTGGCAAAAAGGCCATTGGATGAAAGGAATTACAGATATGTGGTATGGGAGTGTGATTGTGATTGTGGAAAAACTGTTAATGTAAAAAGTGGGAGTTTACTATCAGGAGCGACAAGGTCTTGTGGTTGTCGGAACAGTCGAAATCGGTTGGGTGTTGAAAATCCATTGTGGAAGGGATTTGGGGACATAAGCGGTAAGACCTGGAGTGGGATTCGTCGGAGTGCAAGTGTTCGTAAGTTGTCTTTCAAGATTGGAATTAAAAAGGCTTGGAATCTATTTTTAAAGCAGGATCGGAAATGTGCCATTTCAGGAATGGATCTTCAGATGGACGAAGTGGAGAATAGGACGGCGTCTTTGGATCGGATCGATAGTTCCAAAGGATATATATCTTCAAATGTCCAGTGGATTCATAAGGATATCAATCAGATGAAACATTGTTTTGATCAGGATTATTTCATAAGTATGTGTCAAAAGATTTTTGAGAATAATTCCTGATCTTTCCGTATTCTGACAAAATTCCCGCAATGTATAGTCTCAAAGAGGTATAATGAGGTATTGAGGCTATACATTTTAAACTTTCAACGGGAGAAAGATAATGCGTTAGAGATTAAGTCTTGTGGGGAATAGCGGTTCGGTAGTTATCCCTGCGGAATCCAGAACAGAAGGAGATGGGTGTTCTGGGGTGGACATTAAACCAAATCTCACACCACTGGCTTCATAAAATGAAGGATAGGCGGTCCGCTAAATGGTGAATGTAAATTGTCCCGAACTGGGTGGGAAGCCTGGAGTCGTGAGTCAAGGCCAGAACCGATGGCCTTGGTCGTCGCATTAAGATCAGGTCGAGAGTTCGGCCTGGGTAGTATTAAAAAACATAGGGAGATGAAGAGATGAATAAGGTAATAGTGGCGGCGTTTTTGTCGTTGATCGTGATTGCGGTCGTGTTCTGTATCGGTGTGAAGTTGTGGCAAATGGACGTGGCGAAGGGCGAAATCGGATTGGCAACCCGGTATGACGGACAGTTTAATGTCGTCGAGGCGGCTCTCTTCAAAATGCGGACAGTTATCAAGAATAAGCACACTTGTACGGATGAGTGGGCGGATAAGTTCCTCAAGGTGGTCGCCTTACAAGCCCAGGGACGGGCAGGGATGGCTCAAGCGGCGTCGGCCGAGGGAAATCCAGGAGTGAGTAAGGGTAATGCGGCTGTTGGGGCTGTAGTGGCCGGCGGCATGGGGATCAATGTGAGTCGTGAGAGTGAAGCTCTCGGGATTCCACAGGAACTCTATACGCAATTGGCGAATGCGATTGAAGGTCAAATGGCAGACTTTACCCGGCAACAGGATATTTTGACGGATGTCTGGCGAGAACATACGGCCTATTGTAAAGACCCCTATCACAACTGGTTAGGTGTGGCTTTGGCTGATAAGGTGAAGTCGAAACCTGAGATGATTACGTCCAAGGAGACGAAGGATTCGGTGGCATCGAAGCAGATGGACGAGAAATTGATGTAATTTGAGTTCTTGGTTGAGCGGCGGTGTGGGAAGCAGACACACATAATTCGGTACAGGGAAACCTGTCAGATAAGTCGGTGTAAGACCGTATAGCCTCTGGTGGTCGGAGTAGCGTCCGACTCGTTCAATCAAATTGTTTTTCGGGGAGGCAGCGTGCATTGACCGTCCGGGTCCGGACCTTGGCGGGAGAGAAGAATCGGAATCGCTGGAAGGGGAGGGACGTATCCCAACCTGGATATGGTTCGAGTCCATGCCTCACCGCCTTTTTATTTCCGTATTGTGGATAACTTTCTGCAATGTAGTGGTATGAATGAGTTAAAAGAGATCGAATACAAGTGTGTTGTGTGTGACCAGAAGGTCGTGGCATTGAAAGGGACACATCCTACGTGTCCTGACGCATTTTGTGGTGCCAATTGCCGGCCGGTCGTCAAGAAGGAAGAAAAGGGAGAATGAATGTCCCCAAAGAACAACTTCTGAAAGAATACCCGGAGTCGATACTTCAGTGTTATCCGAAGATGTGGATTGAGTGTGGGATGAGTTCTCGGTGGCTCGAATGTCATCACAATCTCGGATATAAGCCGGAAGTCTGGGAGTTTCAAGTCTGGAATGGCAACAGGATTCGTGAGTGGTCTGAAAAGGCAGCAAGCGTTGGAATGGTTGTGTATGACGATGTGGCCTTTGATAAGTGGCTTATTGAAAATAGAGGTCGAAAAGGTTGGGACAAGATATGAGCATAAGATTTTTCACGGCGGATAACCATTTGTAAAAACATTGTAAAGAATGTTCTTGATGTACGTCAACTGTCCTGACAGAATATTGGTATATTTTTAGGAGAAATATGCCATGTTAAGTCAAAAACAAATCGAGGAAGTTGTTAAAGCAGTCTCAGAATGCAGGTCTTTTTCTGAGGTGGAAAGAAGAGTTTGGGTTAGTCGTCAGACTGTTTCAAGGATATCGGAAAGACTTGGACTTAACACGTCTCATTTCACTATGGGGAGAGGAGAATCAAATCCGAGATATAAACACGGAAAGCATTGTGCTCCGCAACTTTGCAAATGTGGTAGAGAAAAAGATTACAGATCTAAAAGTTGTGCAATTTGCACTCATCGTGGTTTTTCAAAATCTGGAGAAAAACTTTTCTCAGATGAAGATGTGATTCGGGCTGTAAAGGACAATGATACTTATTTGAAGGCGGCAAGAAGTATTGGAATAGAAAGACCAGCATTGACCAGAGCCGCAGATCGTTTAGGATTAGACATCTCTCATTTCAGAAAAGGTAGAGGACGACCTTATACACACGAAGAATTGTTTCGGGAAGGACACAAGGGAAGAGTTGCCGTAAATAGTCGTTTTTATAAATTAGATCCATCGAAGTATTATTGTGTTCTTTGTTCTCAGGGACCAATCTGGAATGGAAAGAAATTGAAGTTGGAAGTTGATCATGTCAATGGTGATAAGACAGACAACAGGGTGGTGAATTTAAGATGGTTGTGTCCCAATTGTCATACACAGCAGCCGACGGCAAGGGGAGGGAATTATCATCGGTATCGGGATAAGAAGCAGAATGTGTGAAAAACTTTCCGTATTTGAAGATATGATATGCAATGTATGAATATGAATAAGAAAATGACAATAGAACGCAATCAACCGCTTTTCGGCGGGGGAGATTTGTGCGGGTCAATGGTCGGAAGGAGTTTAACATGAGTGTTAGATTCTGGACCGCTGACCCGCACTATTAGCATCCACCCCAACATAATTAAATATACGAAACGGCCGCAGTTGAAACCTGGGGACTTGAACCCAGACGGGTCATGGGTCAGTCACGAGATTGCTCATCTTCGTGCCGAACAGATGAATACGATGTTGATTCGGGAAGCCAATATGAGGGTCAAACCGGAGGATACGGTTGTCTGTGTCGGAGACTTCGCTTGTCGTGGTGGGGAGAAAGGGTTTATGGGGGCCAAGACTCATCCCGAAGAGATTCTCAAACAATTGACAGGTAAATGGATAATTGTGGCCGGGAATCACGATGAGCAGAACGGTGTCAAAGGCGTGGGTTACTTTATGTCTTGTGAGATTGGGAAGTATCGGGTTGGTGTTCAGCATCGTCCTCTGGCAGATGAAGAGGTTTATCGGGCTTGGCAGGCTCTCCCGCATAACGAGAGAATGGCGAATCCCTGGAGAGACAAGATGTCGGATCGTCACCGGGAGCGGGAGTTTTATCACGCCCAATACTGCCGGGATATGTTTGACTTCATGATTTGTGGGCATGTTCACAATGCTTGGAAGACCAAGAAGGTTGCTGGGATCTGGCATGTGAATGTCGGGGTGGATGTGAATCGGTATATGCCGATCAATGATGTGGAAGTGGCATTGATTTATGAAAAGGCGGTGAAGGGACAATGAAAAATATTAAATCGAGTGAGTTGAAGGCTGGGGACTTCTTTGTGATTGTCAAAGAGAGTGGAGAGATTCACCCGGCGGAGATGCTTGGGTCGGATGACGGTCGGATACAATACCGTTATTTGACGGGATCGAAGATGGAAAAGAGATTTTCGGCGGCATTTGACCGGGATGCATCTTTGATGACATTCGACAACAAGGAGGATGCGATTAGTTTCTCAGAGTCTATTAAATCTGCTCCAAAGGAATAATTGAGATGAGTGATAAATTAATGATTGGATTGGGATCATTGATGTCGGGGGTATTCTTCTTCACGGCTTCGTGCCTGATTTTTGTGGCCATGCACGTTCCCTATAGCAGGTTGTACAATGTTGTTGAGGCTTTGGTTCTTATTGCCTTGGGAATAGATGTACTATGTAAGGTGATATCAATTTGGAAAAGGGGGAAGCGGAAATGATGAATATCAAGTTAAGGATGGGTTTGGGAGTATTGTTTATTGCGATGTTCCTGTTTATGGCTATCTGTTTGACTGAAGTGGTCATTCATAATGCCTGTCACGAGAATAAGTGGTTCAACATTGTCGTTATTCTTGGACTCCTGGGGTTGGTGGTGAAAGAGATTCGTGAGATGCGATTCATTTGGAAGAACAGGGAGATCTGGAAATGAGTATCAAGATACAGGATAACTACGGAAGGACCCGTCCGGTTTTCTCGAAGATCATTTTGAAGTCGAAGACGGCTTGCCGGTTTTGTCAGTCAACCTTCGAGGTGAAAACCCGGAAAGAGCGGCGAGATTACACCCCGGAAGATAAGGCGAAGTTTATGATGTCTTCAGGGGATACGGCTTTCAGGATGGTGACAGCGTCAGGACCTACGGGGACGGCTTATGTGTGTCATAATTGTGTGAGGGAGTTGATGGAGAATATCGCAGAAGAATTGGGTTCCAAAATACTATGAGCATTAAAATCTATAATGGTCGAGGAAGTTATGTGCCGGTCTTTGAAAGAACGGTAATAATGTCTAAGGTGGCTTGTCGATTTTGTCAGGTGAAATTCGACTATAAGAATCGAAAGCGTCGGGAGCCTTACACCCAGGAGGACAAGGCGAAGTTCACAATGCCGGTCGGGACCAGAGCATTAAGGATGATCACTTCGGGAGGACCTACCGCAACGGCTTATGTTTGTGACGATTGTGCGAGAGACGTGATGAAGAACATTACGGAAGAGATTGCCAAGTGATTTTCGTATTGTGATAGTATTCCGGCAATGTTGAGCAAAGGAATGGTGATTTATGGATATTCGTGAAAAAAAGATGTTGGAAGAAGTGGCCTTAAGGAATGCCGTCGTCCAGTTCAGACGTGAGAACTTGGTTAAGACAAAGGTGGCATCAACCCCTGAAGTCGGCCTGTTCTGGTGCGATGTGTCTGGGAATATGTTTTCCCATGCTGTTCCCTTGCCCCTGGCAGAGGAATATGGTGACTTCAAGATCCTGGACAAGGCTCACATTGATGTGTGGGATAATGCCGTTCACTCCAATCCCAAGTGGAAGGGTTTGGAGTATGAGGACATTCCTCGGGGTCGGGTGGTCTATATGATTGATCCGAAGAAGCCGGAATTCATCGTGTATTTGCCGAAGGTCTTGATGAAGTTCAAGAATAAGATTATGGCACGGTTCAATCTCCCGGTGGGTCATGTTCGGTTTGACACATCGCATGAGCATTATCAGATGGCAGCAAGCATGGTAGGAGCAAGGGGTTAGTATGGGTAATTTTTGGTGGATACCGGCGATGATCCCGTTAATCGGGGTCTTGATTTTACTTGTGTGTCCTACTTGGCCTATTGGCAAGTGGCAGGGAGCCAAGAATTCAGAGGAGATCAAGCAAAACTGGATCAAGTTTATGGTCTATGCGGTCGTAAACTTGATCGCCTGTATTATGATTGCCGCTCTTTCCTGGGAAGGGGCAGTGGCAAAGACGAAGTTCAATGAGGTGTGGAATCTCAGGGTGACGGGAATCCGGCATGAGATGGAATGGACGACTCACGAGACTTACACTACGACTACTAAATGTGGAAAGTCCACAATTACAACCGTTCACCATTACACGAAGCATCACGGACCTTTTTGGTATCGGACAGATGAATATGGCCAAGAGAATGAGATTTCCGAGAGTCAATACAATCAATGGAGGGCACAATGGCACGGAGAGGCTAAGACTGGAATGAACAAGGGAACTTCTGCCGGGTTCTCGGACAGTATTGATGGACCGATCTATTCTTGTAACTGGCCGAAGACTTTCGAGACGATCTGGCCTGATGTTGAGGTTCACAAGTATGTGAACAAGATCAGGGTGTCGAATTCGGTATTGAAGTGGGGACAAGCGACGGAACAGCAGATGGCGAAGTATCCTCGGCCGGTAGATCAGGGGAATACGACACCAGTGGTCATTTACGGGGGACTGAAGCTCTCAGGAGATGAGATCTTGTATCTGAAGAGGGTAAGTGCCAGTCTCGGGAGAATGAACCTTGTTCACCCGATGTTGGTCGTTTTTGACAAGGATGTTGGGCAGGGAGTGGTTGAAGATGTTTTGACGGCCTGGCAGGGACCCAATAAGAATGAGTTGATCACTTTTATGGCGTTGGACGGGACAAAGATTAAGTGGGTAGAGGTTCATAGTTGGATGGACAACACGACTTTACACGCTACATTGAGGGATGAGATGGCCGGCAAGCCGTTCTCGGTGCAGAGATACGGGGAGTTATTGAGGGTGGACATACCGAAGTTGTGGTTGAAAAAGGATTTTAGGTCGATCAATGATTATTTGCAGGTGGATATCAATCCTTGGTGGTTCGTGCTGGGTTTTGTTCTTGCGATAATCTTTGGGATAGGTTCTTATTTCGTGATTGAGCATTTTATGCCTGATGAGTCGAAGACCTGGGGAGATGACCCGGAGTTTTGGAGATATCGGGAAGATTTGACAAAGAGGTATGGAAGGAGACATTGAGGTGAAAGATTATACGAAGAAGGCAGTTATACGGACCTCTGAGGAGTGGAAAGAGGTTTATAAAAAGACGGTGGCTGGGGATGGATTTCCTTGTTCCCCGTCTTGTGAGTTGCCGTGTCTGGTATTGGAGGCTGATAATCCGGTTCCTTGGGCAAATAGGGATTTTCAGCAGAGGAAGGTTTTCATTTTCATTACGGCACTTTGAGGGGGGTGTTTCAAGGGTGCTGGTCGCACCGGCAGGAGTCTGTAAGATCTTATCGAAACTTCGGGTTATACGCTAAAATCCCCCGTCTGGCCGCCATTTTTAAGAGGGATATATGAGTTTGCCAGAACATAAAGTGATTAGAGAAAAAGGGTTGGGTAAGGAATATTACGAATGTCGGCTGGGTGCGACACCTGTCATGAATTTCCCGGAATGGATGCAATTTTCCAATCGGCATTATGGCAGAGGCTTGACCAAGTTGGATTTTGACTACGGGTGCAGGCTTACCGGGGACAACAGGAAGAATTTCAAGGAACTGTTTGGAAAACCATCTTTTTGTTTCTCCGGGTCACATTATTTTCATTGTTGGTATATCCGGCTTCCCAATGTTGATTTCATCA
>Ga0118677_10007068_pt1 | contig 18718 bp, 15 predicted proteins | sample AliMusrvi5mmetaG_FD_86154 | JGI IMG/M metagenome (GOLD analysis project Ga0118677, IMG submission 86154) | reverse complement strand
GTTTAGGAAGCTTTTTCGGATTGTTTTACTGGTAATATGGTTTTCTGTTTTCTTTAACACCAATTCCAGATCACAATCCGGTAATAGCTATACCTATGCTTCATTCGCCGAGAAGATTTATCTGCAGCTCGATGGGAAAGTCTACACAACCGATAAAACCATTTGGTTTAAGGCTATTGTTACAGATGCAGTAAACCATATCCCCACTACATTAAGCGGAGTACTGTATGTGGAATTGATAGGCCCTGACGAAAAGATAACAGAAAAGAAGCTGATCAAGATTGTTAATGGTATTGGAGAAGGGTTTTTCCTGTTGAAAGAGGGGTATTCTGAGGGAGTCTATCAGATCAGGGCATATACGGAGTGGAATAAAAATTTCGGTACAGATTTTATTTTCAAAGAGTACATTCGGGTTTATGCTACTGCAGCTTCCTTAAAATCAAAACCAGTAAATGGTCTAACTCCGGTAGAAAATCGGAATGAACCCGATTTACAATTTTTCCCTGAAAGCGGAGAACTGGTTCACGGAATACCGTGCAAGGTGGGTTTCAAAGCATTGGATTACAATGGTAAAGGGAAAAGTGTTGAAGGGAAAATCGTTACCAAGGCAGGGGAGGTCGTCGCTTTTTTTAAAAGTAATCAGTTGGGTATGGGGAGTTTTACACTGTCAGTGGTGGATAGTACGCTTGTTTACTATGCCAAAGTAAAATCACCTTCCGAGGAAAATCTGTCATTAATGTATCCTTTACCGCGGGTTGCCCCACGCGGAAATGTTTTGTCAGTAATAAAGAACGGGGATGAAATCCGATTGGCAGCCACATCCAATTACCTTAAAAATGACACTGTTTACTTAAGGATTTCATGCAGGGGAATGGTTTACTATGATATCAAAGGACGTTTGAAGGAGGGTGTGCTTGCATTTCACTTTCCGGCGAACAGGCTGCCTGAAGGAATAATTGCCTTTACTTTTATTGATAACACAAAGCAACCTGTAGCTGAACGACTTTATTTTAATGAACGACCCGAAAGCAGAATAAATATTTCAGTTTCCACCGATAAGGAGAACTACTCTCAACGTGAAATGACCCAACTAAAGATTGAAACAACAAATAATAATGGGGAAGCCATTAACGCCAATTTATCATTATTGGTTTTGAATAAGGAGCAAATGGGGCAGATCCAACAGACACGTCAGAATATTTTGTCTTATTTTCTGTTGTGTTCCGATCTGAAAGGGGAGATAGAAAATCCGGGATTTTATTTCAGTAACGGTGATAACAGGTACAAAGATCTCGATGCGTTGTTGCTTTCACAAGGATGGAGGAAATACAACTATACTAAACCTGCAGAGAAGATCCAGTTTCAACCCGAAGGTCAACTTACAGTTTCGGGTTCGGTGGGTGGACTTTTTAAGAAAAAAAGAAAGAGGTAAAGTTAACAATGATCTCTTTTGGTCAAAGCAAGTCTGTTCAGACACAAAGTACTGATAGTTTGGGAAGATTCAATTTCAATATGGAAGATGAGTTTGGCCAGAATCTTAATATTTTGATTCAAAGTGCCAATAAATCGGGTATAAAGAAAAATTATACGATAGCCCTGGATAAAAAAGAGTCTCCGCCAGTTTATTTTGACCGGACTCAATTGGTCGAAAAAGTTGACAGTGTAGTGCATGCAATTGTTGAAAAAAATATTGAACGCAAAAAGGTGGATGAAACATTCCCAATCTCCTCAGGAGGTATTCTTTTGGACGAGGTAGTTGTGGAAGGCTACAGAATGACCCCTGAAAGGAAGAAGGTAATGGATGAATACGGCAAACCTAAGGTAGTTATTGAAGGGGAAGCCATTCGAAAGAAGGAAGAGAAATGGTCCTATGGATTGTATAGTGTTCTGCTCTTCAATTTTCCGGATAAGGTTATCATTAACAGGGGAGGTGACGGTAATCTGTATGCAAAGGTGAAAAATTCAGAGATGACGCTTGTTGTAATTGATGGCATACCCGTGATTTATTACGAATACCCATTTATTCCAAACATTCCACCCAGTCAGGTGAAAAGTTTCGAGATTATTGAGGGTGCAAGAAATTTTTCAAAACTTTACCTTGAAAAATATCCTCAAGCCAGTCCTTTGGATGCACCAGCATGGGGAGACGTAATCGCAATTTATACCTATGGAGGTAAGGGGATTTATGGCACAAGTGAACCGGTGGGCATTTTGCATGCTGCTATTCCTGTTTTCTCGGCACCCAGTGAATTCTATGCTCCAAAATACGAAAATCTTCAACCAAATGACTGGTATAAACCAGATTTGCGCGCACTGGTACATTGGATGCCGAAATTCAAAACGGATAGCTTAGGAAAATCCGCTGTGACTTATTACAATGCCGACATCACAGGAGAGATGATGGTGGTGGTAGAAGCCATTTCTGAGAATGGAGATATAGGTTATAAGGAGATGGTCTACTCCGTTAAGAAAAGAAATTAAATGAAAACAACCATTCAATCAATTGTGATTTTTCTGATCATAGGAATTTTTGTTTTTAGGTGTCATAAAGAGGAAGAAAATTCAATATTTAGCGGAAAGCTAGTCAGCAATTCAGCTTGCAAGAATGGTTTAAAGAAGGCAAACATGACCATAAGCATTCCTGATACTTTATCTTGTATTGATTATTCATTTGATGATTTAAGCAATAAGCTGGTAATTAAGCATATAAATACAGGTTTTAATTGTTGCCCGGATAGTTTGTTCTGTAAGATCTCATTGCGGAATGATACAATTTCTGTCCAGGAATTTGAAGCAGCGAACCTCTGCAAATGTAATTGCCTTTATGATCTGGATATCGAAATATTTGGTGTTAGTACAAAAAAATATCAGATCAGGTTTATCGAACCATACTCAGTAGGACAGGAACGAATCGCGTTTGAAGTTGATTTGGGAAAGAATAAGAATGGCTCCTATTGTGTGACACGAAAACATTATCCATGGGGATTATAGACCAGAATTATCTTAATTTTAAGGCAACTATTCATAAAGACAATACAACATGAAATTTTTTTCAGTTCGAATGAATTTCCGGGGATGTATTCTGAAGGAATACCATTTCTCACGAGAAAAGCATATGCGGATAGTGTAAAGGTTTGGTTCGGTGCCAGAAAAAGCAGTGAATTACAGCAGGCAGCTGTCAAGGTCACAGTCCAAACAGAAAATTTGGTTCTTTTAGATCAAAAGAGTATCTTTAAGCTTAATCTTAAGGATAATCAGGTTGCAAGCTACAATCATGCTGTTTCATTTATTTTCAAAAAGGAAGCCTCCGATTGGATGATCATTCATGGTCAGGAATCATGGAACAATAATTAGCAGTTTCAAAATTTCGAAATTCAAATTCAGATATGACTTTTGATTATTTTTTAGCCTATTTTATAATTTTATTTGTCGCAACAATTACTCCCGGACCGAATTCTCTTTTGGCGATAAACCATGGATTAAATCATGGTATCGGAAGTACCATCTTTAGCGGACTTGGAAATTTAACAGGGAATCTATTACTTGCTTTGGTTTCAATTTTAGGATTGGGAGCTATTCTAATAGCCTCAGGCATTGTCTTTATCATCATTAAATGGATTGGAATAATTTATCTTTTATTTGTTGGATGTAAATTAATATTTCAGCCGGTCAGAATTGAAACATCACCTGGTACAGAAGATAAACCATTAATAAATAGACGGAAGGGTAGGTTGTTTTTGGATGGTTTTATTATTGCTATTGGAAATCCAAAGGGGATATTGTTTTTTACCGCCTTATTCCCCCAATTCATTGATATAAAGCATGCAACTATAGAAGCATTCCTGATTATATTTTCAACATTGGGTATTGTCGCTTTTGGATGCTACATGCTCTACGGGGTTTTCGGGGTAAGATTAAACAGATTATTTCTCAGAAAGTCCTTCAGGTTGGGATTTAACCGGATTACAGGTTCTATCTTTATAGGTACAGGACTTGCAATCGCCTTATCAAAGAAGTAAAATTAATGAAGATGAAAAAGTTAATCCTGATGTTGAAAAGCAAAAAACGACGGATGGGCGCATTATCAGGTTTTCAAAAGAGGGAAATGACAGGGCAATTGCAGGAGCAAGCAGTGGTGCTATATGCGCTTTTACAGCAGCATAGCAACGTCCTGACCAGTTTAGCCGTGTTTTCAGTGCTATAGGAACCTTTGTTGCCATGCGCGGAGGAAATGAGTATCCGGCACTGATCAGGAAAACAGAACCAAAGCCTTTGCGGATATTCCTTGAAGATGGTTTAAACGACGCATGGAATCCTTTGTTTGGAATTTGGTATGAAGAGAACCTACTTATGGAATCAGCGCTGAATTTTGCAGGTTATGAAGTTGCACATACCTGGGGAAGAGGAGGACATGATGGCAAAGAGGCTACTGCAATTTTTCCCGATGTAATGCGGTGGTTATGGAAAGGGTGGCCTTCAAGGGTACAGCGAGGTAACTCCTTGAATAATATGTTATCTGCCATACTGCTGAAGGATTCTGACTGGCAGGAGATCAATTTGCCGGATGCTGTTACGGGAGAAATATTTGCAGATCAGAAGGGTAATATCCTGTTTCAGAATCAATCAGGAAAAGTTCTCAAATTAGATTCCACGAATCAAATTAGTGCAGTTTTGTCACCATCTTCAGCTGAGCGGCTCATTGGAATAGATGAAAATGATTTGTACCTGAATGATTCAAAGGGAATTATTGCAGGCTACAGTGAGAACCGGAAGATAGTTATTGCAAAAGGCATCCCAAATGCAAAATATCTATTAGCAACCGGAAAAAAAGAATATTATATTACTCAGGACACCGGTGAAAATGGGAGTAATATGTGGCTGATTAAAATTGACGGGACGAAACGAAAGATCAATTCTCTGCCTTTCAGTGGGAATCATATTGCGGTTTATCCAAGTCATCAGTTGTTGATGCAAACCGAACAACATTCCCAGTGGATTTACAGTTATATAATTAACAATGATGGCACTATTGAAAATGGACAACGGTTTTACTGGTTGCACAATACCGAAAACTTCGATTTGATCGAAAATGGTAAAATGACCTTTGATGAAAAGGGAAACATGTACGTTTCAAGTATAATGGGGGTTCAGGTTTGTGATCAGAACGGACGTGTAAGGGCAATACTTACGTTACCCACAGGTCAAATTTCATCTGTTGCATTTGGTGGAAGTCATCATGATGTTTTGTATGCACTGTCCCATGGAAAGGTTTATTGTCGTAAAATGAATGTACACGGGGTTGAATCCTGGATGACACCCATGAATCCGGTTTCACAGGGTGCCGGATGATTATTCCGTTTTCGATAAAGAAGGCTGGTTATTATTAGCACAAATAAAACATAGTCTCTTTAACTCAACAAATCATTTTTGAACAGGATAATATTGATATCTTTGATAAAAAAATAGCCATATCCAAAGTATAACGATAGAAGAGAGCCTTTTTAATCGGGAACCGACTCATTCAATATTTAAACATTCAATACCGGCAAAATGAAACTTACAAGATTTATTTTCTTACTGTTGATTAGTGTTGCGGTAAATGCGCGCACCAGTTCTACCCATTTTCAATCTCAGATTCAAAATCGTTTAGCTGTCTCTTCAATGAGCGAATTGGCGGTTAAGGCCAAGTTTCCATTCACTGATAACCAGAGTAATCTGTCCTTTCCTGAAGATATGACATGTATACCTCAGCCGTTTTATAAGTATAGAACAGATGGCAAACCCGGACGTGAAATCCTCCTAAACTTCAAAGGAGGAGTGTTAACCGGGAAGGCGCAGATTGAAGTGAAAGCAGACGGGGTTACAGAAATTACAAACGTTTCACCAAATGAGGATGGAATTAGGGAATACCATCTCATATTACCCAATATAACGGGAGTAAAAAAAGATTCACGCGTCTCTTTGAATTTGTATCAGGGTAATAAATCTTTAAAAAAGAGTTTTGTTGTGCCGGCACTGCGCCACTGGAATGTTTATCTTTTTTCCCATTCGCATGTTGATATTGGATACACCAATACACAGGCAAATGTTGAAATCCTTCACAAACGTAATATTGATGAGGGGATAAAACTTGGTGAGGCATCGAAGGATTATCCCGCTGGATCCATCTCCCGTTGGAATCCGGAAGTTACCTGGCCACTCGAGCGTTACTGGCGGGGTGCAACTACCGATCAAAAGGAGCGAATAGTAAATGCAATAAAAAGTGGTTATCTGTGTATCGATGCAAGTTATTTAAACCTCAACACCAGCGGCTGTTCCGATGAAGAACTATTTCAGGTATTCCGGTTCAGTCGTGAAATACAGAAGTTAACCGGCATTCCCATTAAAACAATGCAGCAGATGGACATCCCGGGCATGTCATGGGGACTTGTTCCGGTAATGGCACAGCAGGGTATCCGGTATGTTATGAACTGGCCAAACAGTTGTCGCGCCGGACATGGTCGCAGCGTCGACGAAAAGCCTTTTTGGTGGATAGGTCCTGATGGTAAATCCAAAGTATTATTCTTCCAACCTGGAGGTTATGGAAACAGCGGCAGTATGACTAAAGGGGGAAAAACGGGACGCCCGTGGTTCGGTCAGCGCGATCCGGAAAAGGTTCCGGCTGTCATAAAAACCGGAAGTGCAAATGTGAATTTCACAGAGGCATTGTCAAAACGAGAACGTCCCGATTATCCTTACGATTTTTATGTTGTATCGTGGTCACTTTGGGATAATTGTCCGCTTGATGCCGATATTCCTGATGCAGTAAAAGCATGGAATGACCAGTATGCATATCCTCATATTACTATTGCGGGTGGTACAGAGATTATGCAGATGATAGAGCAAAAGTATGGGGACAAACTTCCGGAAGTAAAAGGTGACTTTACCGAATACTGGACCGATGGTTTAGGTACTGCCGCCGGTCTTACAGCTATCAACAGGAATGCCAAGGAGCGTTTGTTGCAATCAGAAACACTTTGGACAATGCTTCATCCAGGGAAAGTGGCACCACGCTCAGCATTTGATGAAGCATGGCGCTTCATTGCGCTGGGTTCGGAGCACACCTGGTGCGCTGAGAACCCAACCGAACCGTTCTTTCAGGACGCAATCTGGAAAGTTAAACAAAGTTATTTTCACGAAGCAGATAACCGCACCCAAACGTTGCTTGAAGAAGCGTTTGCACCTGCCACGGACCGTTCAACCGGTGCGCTGGGTCCTGCTGAAGGTCCGTCTAAAGGTGGAGTGGCAGTAATTAATACCCATTCGTGGAACCATGGTGGATTGGTTACACTCACTAAAGCTGAAAGTCAGCTTGGTGACCGGGTTATCGACAGTGAAGGGAAAGATATACTTTGCCAGCGACTCTCAACGGGTGAACTGGCATTCCTGGCATCGGAGGTTCCTGCTTTTGGGTCACGCCATTACCGTGTAGTGCCTGGTAAATGTCCTGTTTATGAGGGTTGCAGACTTGAGGGAACCACCCTGAGTAACCAACAAATCAGCATAAAAGTTGATCAGATAACTGGAAATATCACCAGGTTTACAAATTTGACAACAGGAAGAAATTTGGCTGATGTGAATGCTAATGGCGGATTAAATGCACTTCGCTGGATGTCCGGTGATAATGATATTGCCCGTCCCGATTCCGGAATAGTAATTTCAGCTGTTGAATCCGGTCCTTTGGTAGTGGAATTGCGCGTATCCTCAAGGGCAATTGGTTGTCGTACCCTTTGCCGATCGGTAAGACTTGTTTATGGTTTGCCATATGTGCAAATATCAGATGTGGTCGACAAGTTGCCATTACCGGCTAAGGATGGTATTCACTTCGGATTTGGATTCGATATTCCCAAAGCTGTGACACATGTCGATATTCCATGGGGAATTGTTGAAGTTGAAAAAGACCAGTGGGCAGCCGGAAACCGAAACTGGCTCACGATACAGCGATGGGCTGATATATCGAACGATAATGAGGGAGTCACCTGGTGCTCACTTGATGCACCACTAATTGAAAGCGGGACAATTACCGCTAATCAGGCAGGAAACTGGAACGGTGAACGAAAACCGTGGCTAACTAAACTCGAACCAGGATCAGCAATCTATTCATGGGTGATGAATAATCACTGGTTCACAAATTTCCCACTCACGCAGGATGGCCCTGTCACTTTCCGTTACCGGATATTGCCTCACGGCGCTTATGATGCCGGTTTGGCCAACCATTTTGGACTGGAGCAGTCGCAGCCGCTAATCGCACTGGCTGCCAATAATAATGCAATTTCCAAATCATTGATTGTAATAGAAGCTCCTTCAACAGTAACCTCGTCAATGCTCAAATCAACAGATGAAGTTAATACAACAATTTTACGGTTGCGTTCAGTATCGGGTAAACCCGAAACGGTCAGATTATCATGGCCTGCAGGCAATCCTAAATCGGTTCATAATTGTGAAACTGAAGAGATAGCCGGTAAAAAAGTTGGAGATGAAATAACTGTTCCAGCAAATGGATTTACCACCTTGAAAATTTTATGGTAACAAATTAACACAGATAATAATGATATTTGAACCCGATTATCATCAAATTCTTGAAGTTTTAAATAATCGGCGACCAGAAAGGTTGCCCCTTTACGAGCACCATATTGATCCCCCTTTTATCTCAAAAGTCATGGGAGAGAACATTTCATCTCATGGATTGAAAAACCACGAATTGGAAGATTATTATCGGAAAGTGATCGGTTTCTGGAAGGAGATGAACTATGATGCCTTTGACTTCGAAGCGGCGATCTGTGATATTTTGCCGGGTCATGGCGCTATAATGGGTGGAATGGCAGGACCCATACAAACCCGTGAGGATTTTGAAAACTATCCCTGGGCGGATATTCCCAGGATATTCCGGGAAATCTACACTCCCCATTTTGAAGCGATCAGGAAAGCCTTACCCCTTGGAATGAAAGCCTATGGCGGATGTGGATATGGCATCTTTGAGGCAAGCCAGGATCTGGTTGGATACGAGTATTTGTGTGTAATGCAGTGTATGGACCCTGAATTGTTTGGAGATATTTTCACAAAGATAGGGGTGCTCTGGCAGATACTTTGGTCTTGGGTAATTGAGAATTATTCCGATATATTCGTCTTTTTCAGGATGGGTGATGACCTTGGTCACAAGACTTCCACTTTATTGGAACCGGATATCATCCGCCGGCATATCTTTCCTCAGTATAAAAAGGTGATCGATCTGATTCACCGATCCGGAAAAAAGTTTTTGCTTCATTCCTGTGGAAATATTTTCCCATTGATGGAGGATATTATCGATCTGGGTATTGATGCCAAGCACTCCAACGAAGATCAGATTGCCCCTTTCCCGGTATGGATTGAAAAATATTCGGACAGAATCGGACTATTTGGCGGTTTTGATCTTAACCTTCTGGTACTTGAAAAACCGGAAACTGTTTATCATACAGTTTTAGAGCAAGGGTCCCAATATCGCAAAACAGCAAAAGGCTATGGTCTGGGATCGGGTAATTCGATTCCCTCATATATACCTGTTGATGGGTTTATGGCGATGATCGAGGCTGTTAAAGAAATAAGAAGAAATGACTTAAGCTAATACATTTATCCAATGCAGTTCAATCAAAAAGTATCTCATTTGAGTAGTTTAGTATTTTCAATGCTTCTGGTATTTTCTGCAGTGGCCATGGAACGCGGGAAAAAGTGGAGTACAGATCAGGCCTGGAAATGGTATAATGAGACACCATGGATATGTGGATTTAACTATATACCGTCCAACGCCATTAATTATACTGCAATGTGGGATAAAACCAGCTATTCGCCTGAGGTAATTGAAAGTGTATTGCCTGTTTTCGCCTCTGAAAATGTAGGTTGCCTGCATTGGGGATTGGTAAATGGCAAAACGCAAACCAATCTTCCCTGGGGTCACCGACCCGGCAATGGATCGTATACCCGAATATGGCAGCACGACTTATATACAACAGATTATAAAATGTATAGCCCCTACGAACTGGAATTGTTCAAAACTACTATCAGCAAATCAAAATCACCGCAAAGTGGTAAGTAACCAGATATTTGATTTTATATTGAAAATTTCGCAGATGAAGCAGCATATTTGGTGTTTTTTTAGTCTGATTCTTTTTGTTCAGGTACTGAATGGACAGGATTTTGCCTCATGGCAGAATCATTCCCTGTTTCTAAACAATGGTGTGGTGACACGCGAAATTGTTGTTGAAAACGGTAATATCTGCACCAAAAGCCTCAAAATAAAAGGGAACGATTTGAATTTTGATTCTGAAAAATCCAAAGAATTTTCCCTCGAAATTGATGGAAAGTTGTGTGACGGAGAATCGGGATGGGAATTAATCTCTTTTATTAGGGCTGGCGATACAAGGCAGGGAAAAGGCGCAACAGTAAAACTTCAGGGAACGAAGGCGTTTTCCGGCATTGAAGCCGATATCACTTACCTCCTTTATCCGGATTTGCCGGTGATCCGGAAACAAATCACACTTTTGAATAATTCAGGGAAAGAGATCAGGATCGAATCGTTTGATATCGAAAAATTGATCCCCGGATTTAGCTTTGTCGAATCAGTTACCTATGCGAATTACGGAAGACAGAAACATTTAAGTACCTACGTGGGCGATTGGGACGATGCGTTAATTGCGGTTCATTCCTATTCCAAAAACGCAGGTATCCTCCTGGGAAATGAATCACCCGGCGTATTAAAGAGGACTGCCTACAATACCGGATATAATAATGTCGAGATAGGACTCACGCATAAAAGGGACAACTATCCTTTTCGAAAGTATATCAAAAACGGAGAACAATGGTCCACTCCTAAGGTATTTGTAATTCCGTATGCTAATTCAGCCGATCCATGGAAGATCATGAACACCTCCCTTACCGATTTTGTGCGCATTCACATGGGACTGCGAATTAATGAAATAAAAAAGCGGCCTGTAATGATGTATAATAACTATATACCATTCAATGACCGTATTAGCGATACTTTGATTATCAATCTTGCTAAAATAGCTTCTGAATGCGGTATAAAGCAGTTCGAGATTGATTGTGGCTGGCATACCACACAACAGAATATTGGCAAAAGTGTTTCCTGGGTCAGCAGTACCGGCGATTGGTTGGTCGATAAAACCAAATTTCCTGACGGACTAAAACCTGTTTTTGATGAAATCAGGAAGGCAGGAATGGAGCCCGGATTATGGATCAGTGTCGGATCTGCAGCCGGCAAATCAAAAGTGTTTCAGGACCATCCCGAATGGGCTGTCAGAAATGAAAAAGGTGAATCTGTTGATCTTCATACCAATGGTGGTGTCGACCTTAATACCATGTGCTTTGGAACAGAATGGACAGGATATATTAAAAAGAAAATTATTGATTTGGTCAATGAGGTTGGATTGAGTTTTGTTAAACTTGATCTAAGTATTGTTACAAGTGCTTATGTCACTGATTATAATAGATCAGGTTGCAGCGCTAAAAACCACCCTTTTCATAAGGATCGCGAGGAGTCGCTGATCGTCATTTACGAAAGGTTATTTCAGCTTTTTGATGAGTTGCACACAGTAGCCCCTGATTTATACATCGATTGTACTTTCGAAACCGAAGGAAAACTGCAGCTGATTGATTATGCATTTTGCCAGCATGCCGAAGGAAACTGGCTTACCAACATCGGAGAACCCTTTCCCGTTGGAGCTTTTCGGATTCGTGATTTAACCTGGTGGAAATCACCTGCTCTGCCCGCATCTTCATTTATTATCGGCAATCTGCGGATGGATAGCCCGGAGTTCATTCAGGAACTTAAAACGCTGATTGGTTCTTTTCCCATCGTGCTGGGCGATCTTAGAAAATTATCAAAAGAAAAGAGATTTGAAATAAGGCAATGGGCAGACTGGATTTCAACGATGCAGAAAAAATACAATTATGATTTATACCGGCAGGATCTGCCAGGCTTTGGAGAACCGGCAGAAGGGGCCTGGGATGGCTGGTCACGTATTAATACCGATACAAAACAGGGCGGAATCGTGGGGATTTTCAAACAAGGGTCGTTGGACGATCAACGCACAGTCTCTGTTCAGGGATTGGCACTAATCAAAGAGTACAGAATAAAACAAGCCCCATTGGGTGAAGAAATTGCAGTAATGACAGGAAAGGAACTCGAGGAGAAGGGATTCAAAGTAAAAATGGTAAAGAATTACGATAGTCAAATATTTGAAATAGAATTAGTTAAATAATAGTATTTAGGACAATTGAATCATGAAAAATATCAACCCGCTATTTGCACTTATTCTGTTGATTTTGTGTTTTACGGCTCAAACAAAAACTTACGCCAAACAGAAAATTCAATCAAAAGACACGATTAAGATCGAATCCATCTTTCCATTTCAGAAGCAACATTGCCATGGTTCCACGATCGTTGAATTACCCAATAAAGACCTGTTGGCAGCCTGGTTTCAGGGAAGTGGGGAGCGCACTTCGGATGATGTGGCCATCAAAGGAGCACGGTATAATCACAAGAGCGGTAAATGGGGTGAACCTTTTGTAATGGCTGATGTACCAGATTTTCCTGACATCAATCCTGTTCTTTTTGTAGATAATCAGGGAAAACTCTGGTTATTTTGGTATACGGTTTTGGCTTACCAATGGAGTACCTCGTTGCTGAAGTACCGTGTAAGCGACAATTACATGCAAAAGGAGGGGGCGCCTGTATGGAGCTGGCAGGACGTAATTCACATGAAACCGGATGGTGGCGGGGCAACTGAAGGGATTACCGCGAATGACTCGTTTGTAAAAAACCTAACCAAAAAATTTGATGATTATTTCGATTATTTAAAACAAACGGGTCAGATAAAAGAAGATGGCAACGATGTGATAACGGATAAAAAATGGGAAAAGGTTAAGGCTCTGTACCTCGATATTGCAAAAGGGAAAAACCTGGTGAGTGAAGGAAAAATCACAAATGATAAAGGTGTTAAAGTCAGTGCGCCGTTGGGTTATCCGCTGATGCGCAGGATCGGGTGGCAAACCAGGAATAAACCGATTCAGATGGGTAAACGGATGATTCTGCCACTTTATTCAGATGGATTAAACCTCTCCCTGATGGCCATAACGGAAGATCAGGGAGTACATTGGAGTTTTAGTGAACCAATCCTGGGCGGCGGCGCTATCCAGCCTTCACTGGCGCTGAACAAAGACAGCTCACTGACAATCCTGATGCGTGACAATGGTCCTGCCCCTAAACGATTGATGACGAGCACCTCCAAAGATAAGGGTGTTACCTGGAGTTCAGTTGTCGATACTGATATCCCTAATCCCGGAACGGCAGCGGATGTGGTCGTTCTGGCAAGCGGAAACCGGGCATTGATTCTTAATGATATTGAGGAGGGAAGACACCGTCTGTCAATTTGGCTTTCGACCAACGAAGGGAAAACATGGCCATTCCGGAAGATATTGGTAAACGGAAAGCCTGGGAGCGCCGTAAGAGGTCACTATCCTGCAATTATCCAGGGAAAAGATGGGCTGATTCATGCTTCCTACACGAATCAGATTGCTGGTCCGGAGGGTGAAGCAGACCTGAAGAATATCGTGCATGCCAGTTTTTCGGAATACTGGCTGATGCATTAAGTTATTTAGTTGATTATAATGATTCTAAACAATATTTTAAGGCATTTGGTGTAATTTGGTGCTTTCGTGTTTTAGTGTCAGAAAAGTGTGCAACTAATTCACTGTTTCACTAAATACGGTCAAAAAACAGATAATAATATCTTTGGTTTATAAAAATAGCGAAAATGAAAACTATCAAACTAATTCTTATCCTGCTTGGTTTTACAAGCATTATTTCAACAGCTCAGACTGCAAAATCACCCCATAAATTGAGAAGAGCCGACTGTTTCTTTGGTATCCATTTCGATCTGCACGCAAGTGAAGACATTACCGATGCAGGTAAAACGCTGACTCCCGATATGGTGGATACTTTTTTAACCAAAGTACGTCCCGATTTTATTCAGATCGATTGCAAGGGGCATCCCGGAATTTCGAGTTATCCAACAAAGGCGGGTTCACATGTGAAGGGATTTCAAAAAGACCCGCTGAAACTGTTCAGGGAGGTTACCGCAAAGTATAACGTGGCCCTTTTTATGCACTATTCCGGAGTTTGGGATGGGAAAGCCGTAAAGGACCATCCCGATTGGGCAATAGTTAATGCAAAGGGGGAAGTAAGTAAAGAGAAGACCTCATTTTTCAGCCCTTACCTCGATACGATTCTTATACCCCAGCTAAAAGAACTCAGCGATTATGGTGTCGACGGTGCATGGATCGACGGTGATTGCTGGGCAGTGGAGCCCGAATACGGGGCTGAAGCTATCAAACGTTTTACACATGAAACCGGTATTACCGAAATACCTAAAAAAGTTGGTGACAAGAATTATCCTGAATGGATGGAGTATAACCGGCAACTTTTCCGTGACCGGTTAAAGAAATATATCGAGGCAATTCACCAATATAACCCGGCTTTCCAGATTACCAGTAACTGGTCCTATTCTTCCATGATGCCGGAACCTGTAAATACGAATGTTGACTATTTGTCGGGTGACGTTACGCCCCAAAATGGTGTTTACCGTTCGGCTTTCGAAGCCCGGTGTATTGCTCCGCAGGGAAAACCATGGGATCTGATGGCCTGGGGATTTTCGTGGAACGGCGGTAAGATGCCCATGAGCGTCAAATCGTCGGTTCAGCTCGAACAGGAGGCAGCCCAGATCATGGCGATGGGTGGCGGGGTTCAGTTCTATTTCCAGCAAAACCGCGATTTGTCACTAAAACCATGGCTGGCAACAATGCTTTCCGAGATCGCTGTTTTTTGCAGGGCACGTCAGCCTTATGCGCATAAGGCAAAGTCGATACCGCAGATTGCCATTCTCTATCCGACCGCTTCCTATCAAAGAAACACCACACGACCTTTTTCAGGTTCCACGGCAATGCTTCAGGGAACTTTGAATATGGTCCTTGATGGTCAGCATCCTGCTGAGATATTGATGGAACACCACCTTCACGGTAAGATGAACCAATATCCGCTCATCATTATCCCTGAATGTGATTATATGGAACCCTCATTTAAAAATGAATTGGACAACTATGTCAATGAAGGGGGTAAATTGCTGATTATTGGTATCCAAGCAGCTAAGTTATTTGAAAAAGAGCTCGGAATTAAATCTATTACAAAATCAGAAGAGACCCCGAAATTTATTGCCGCAGCTCATAAGCTAGGCGGTATTGGGACATCAATGGTCTCTGTCGAATTAAACCCCGAAGCACAGGTAATCGCCAATTTTTATAACAGCAGCGATTTTATTGACAAAGGAAAAATTATTGCTGCCTCGGTAAATAAAGTGGGAAAAGGGAAGGTCACCGGAATCTATTTCAACGCAGGCTCAAACTATCTCGATTATAAATCACCCGTACTTCGTGATTTTGTGAATAGCCGTATTACAGAGTTGTTCCCTGATCCACAGGTAAAGGTGTCCGGATCTCATTTGGTTCATCTGGCTGTGAACCAGGTGAATGGTAAGATGCTGATCAATCTTGTGAATGTTGCCGGGGAACATACTAATCCCAAAGCAACTGGATATGATGAAATCCCTGGATTAAAAAATCTGACAGTTACCATCAAGACCCTGAAAAAGCCCTCAAAAATTGTGTTGCAACCTGAAGGGCGTGTACTTGCTATCGATTTTAAAAATGGAATATCCAAAGTTATTGTTCCCGAACTGCCAATTTATTCGATACTGGAAGTCATACTTTAATTCCAAATTAACCGGTAACCCTTCAAGTGGTTTTTTTACCATTGAAGGGTTACAGCAATAAATTCTAATTAACTACAGTCTGGGGGAAAATCAAAGATTCTTCGCTATGCTCAGAATGACAATAAGTTATGACTTACCTTAACCGCAATATCTAAATAATTGTCATTCTGAGCGAAACGACGTGCAGCGAAGAATCTTTAAATACTTATTGCCATTTTTCCAGACAATAATATTTTTGATTATCAAATTATCAGTAATCAACTTTCTACTCTTTAGGTTTAAATTTATCGTTGTTCACAATTTCGACGATACTTCCATTTTGACGCATTAAGAATAATCCTTTTTATTCAATTTCATGCCGGTTTCCAACCAAATTAATGATAATCTTCAGGAATATTTCTTTATTTTTGACCGTTTTAAAAATTTAACCAATGACATCACGAAGGACATTTTTAAAGAGTAGCGGAACTGCCGCTGCGGGAATTACGCTTGTTTCATCATTATCCAGTACCATTGCCTCCTGTGCTGCAAGCAATAAAGTAAATGTAGGTCTTGTCGGCTGTAATGGAATGGGTTTTGCAGATCTGAAGGCATTTCTTGAAAACCCTGAGGTCGAATGTATCGCATTGTGTGATATCGATGAAAGTGTTCTGAACAGGCGGGCTGCCGATGTTGAAAAAATCCGCGGGAAAAAACCTGCAAATCTTTACAAGGATTGGCGCAAACTGATTGAAAATAAGGATATTGATGTAGTGATTATCGGTACGCCTGACCATTGGCACTGCATGATCATGATAGCCGCATGTCAGGCCGGAAAAGATGTTTATTGTGAGAAGCCGCTGGGTAACAGCATTGAAGAGTGCAACCTGATGGTAAAGGCCGCTAAGAAATATAAAAGTGTGGTGCAGGTAGGGCAGTGGCAACGCAGCGATCCACACTGGTTGAGTGCAGTTGATTTTATCCGCTCAGGTAAATTAGGGAAAATCAGGCTTGTACGCGTATTCTCTTATCAGGGATGGTGTCCTTCGATACCTGTTTTAGCTGATGAACCAGTACCTGCAGGTGTCGATTATGACATGTGGTTAGGTCCGGCAAAGAGCCGTCCGTTTAACAGGAACCGGTACCATTTTACCTTCCGGTGGTTTTGGGATTATGCAGGTGGTTTGATGACCGATTGGGGCGTTCACCTGCTCGATTATGCGCTATACGGTATGGATGTCACAACTCCAAAGTCGATTATGGCAATGGGTGGGAAATATGGTTATCCGACCGATGCTTGCGAAACACCTGACAGCTTACAAACCATCTATGAGTTTGACGGATTTAATGTGATGTGGGACCATGCGATCGGAATTAACGATGGTGCTTATGGGCGCGAACACGGATTGGGTTTTGTGGGCGAAAACGGTACACTTGTAATTGACCGCGGAGGATGGGAAGTAATCCCTGAAGCCGTGAGTGGGACTAAGCGGATGGAAGCGGTGCCATTAGTTAAAGGAACAGGCGAAGGTCTGAAAAATCACGTTAAGAATTTCCTTGAGTGCAGGAAAAATCGGAATCCAAATACCAATGCAAGTGTGGAAATTGGCGCTCATATCGCCAAATTCTCCCACCTGGGGAATATCGCCTACCGTTCGGGTAAAAAACTCGTATGGGACGGGACCAGATTCACAAACGACGAGGAGGTGAACAAATACCTGATTCCTAGTTATCGCGCTCCCTGGAAATTGCCGACAATCTAAACAAATTTTAATATTAAGGGCTGACTTATTAAATTGAAAGTCAGCCCTTAATTTTAAAATTAATCTTTCGTACCACATCCGCCTGATTCTGCGCGATTAGATTTCGGGCAATATTATAGGTTAAAGTTTCGCCTTTTTTTCACATTTAGGAAGTCCGAAAGGTGTTATCAAACAGGCAATAAACCAAATTACAGGTCCGCCTAAAGTTCCTGCATTTAACTCAATAATACCTGAGGTTACCATTGAAAACAGGAATGCCAGGTCTGCCACACCAATAATAGCAATACCTAAAAAATAGGCAATCCAGGAACCTCGTGTCCAAATATACCATCCGACTACAAGTCCCAATAATCCATACCCTGCAACATCTATGCAGAAATTTAGGATCAAATGGGCCTGAGCATTGGCTGTTAATGCGTCAGTTGTATGCTTAAATGCATCATGAGGTGCATTAATCCCACCTGTGAGCATATTCCAAAGTCCTGCCGCCCCTCCCGTTAAATATTGGTGAATCCCTTCAAATCCTACCCATAAGTGTAATACGGCCCATAGAATGAATAAAATTGCCCCAATTTTTGCTGCTTTACCGACTATTTGCCGCTCTTTAATTTGATCTGTTATTTGTTTCATTTTATTCTATTTTAAAATTACATTGCAAAATAAAATCAAATACTTTACTTTTGCAAGTAGGTACATAAATGTACAGTAGTAACACAATGTAAAGGAATATGGAAAACACTGAGGAAACTTGTAAAATAATAAATGAAAATTCTTGCCCTATCAGAGAAGTCCTGGAGATTCTGGGAGGAAAATGGGCTTTTTCAATTGTTTATGCGCTTTTATATGAGAAAAAGCGATTTAAAGAGTTGGAGAGAAGTATCGAAGGCATTAACACCAGAATGCTAGTTAAGGAATTAAAATCTATGGAGGCAAACAAGATTCTGATAAGAGAAGCGTTTGCCACTATTCCGCCCACGGTTGAGTACTCTCTGACAGAGAAAGGGAAGAAATTAGAGCCAGTACTTGCGGAATTATATAAATGGGGTAAAGAATATGCTTAATCCTAAATAAATGATTATTGAGTTAATTACCACCACCGTACGCCGGCCAGTCTGCAAA
>Ga0118677_10007067_pt1 | contig 18722 bp, 14 predicted proteins | sample AliMusrvi5mmetaG_FD_86154 | JGI IMG/M metagenome (GOLD analysis project Ga0118677, IMG submission 86154) | reverse complement strand
CCTGCAAAGAGATCATCCGCCGCGATCGCTCCACGTTACTCTTCACTAATACGCGCCGGTTAGCAGAGACGATCACGCTGCGGCTCAACGAAGATGAACCCGTCTTGCTGGCGTATGCCCATCATGGTTCATTGTCGCGGGAGATTCGTACCGAAGTGGAGCGACGACTGAAAGCGGGCGCCTTGAAAGCGATCGTGGCCACCAGTTCGTTGGAGATGGGCATCGATATCGGCACCCTTGATGAGGTTGTGCTCATTCAATCGCCGCCAGGCATCGCCTCCGCTATTCAGCGCGTAGGGCGCGCCGGTCATCAGGTGGGAGAAGCCAGTCGGGCGACCCTGTTCCCCACCCATGATCACGACCTGTTGCAGGCGGCGGTGCTGGCGCGCGGCATTTTAGCACAGGATATCGAAAAGGCGCGCACCGTCCGTTGCCCATTGGATGTGCTGGCGCAGACGATCGTCTCCATGGTGGGGGTCGAAACGTGGGAGATCAACGAACTCTTTGCCGCGTTGCGCTGCAGCTATCCCTTCCACCCGCTAGCACGCGCGCAATTTGATTTAGTGGTGGAGATGCTCGCTGGTCGTTATGAGGAGACGCGCATTCGTGAGTTGCACCCGCGCCTCTCTTTTGACCGACTGGACAACACCGTGTCCGCCCGGCCCGGTGCGGTGCAGGCGCTGTACGCTTCCGGGGGGACGATTCCCGATCGCGGTGCGTATCATTTGCGTCTGCAGGAGTCAGGTGCGCGTCTCGGTGAGTTGGATGAAGAGTATGTCTGGGAAGCCACGGTCGGGCAAGCGCTGACTTTCGGCACGCAAACCTGGCGCATCGCTCGGATCACGCATAATGATGTGTTTGTCACCCCCGCGACGCACCGGGGGCACGCCGTGCCGTTCTGGAAGGCGGAAGCGCCGCAACGCAATGCCCATTTTTCCGACCGGTTGGGACGCTTTCTGGAAGAGGCGAATGCACATTTGGATGACCCGGCGTTCACCATTACGCTGCGAAAGGAATATTGTCTGACTTCCGAAGCCGCCGAACAACTGCTCCACTATCTGCGCCGTCAGCGAGAATACAGCGGGTGCGCTTTGCCCCATCGTCACCATCTGGTGGTAGAACATGTGGCTGCCGGCCCGGACGGGTATAGCGGCGCCCAGATGATTCTTCACACTGGCTGGGGTGGGCAATTGAATCACCCCTTCGCCCTGGCGCTGGCCGCGGCCTGGGAAGAACGATTTGGCACGCAGGTGGAAATCAATGTTGCGGATGATGCGATCTACTTGCTGATGGCCAGCGATGTATCGGCGAAGGAATTGCTCACGTTAGTAGCCCCGGCGCGCCTGGAAGCGTTGTTGCGTCAACGGATGGAAGGATCGGGGTTCTTCGGCGCGCGTTTTCGCGAATGTGCAGGCCGCGCATTACTCCTTACCCGGCGCAATATACGCGAACGCTTGCCGTTGTGGATCAATCGCTTACGCGCGAAGAAACTACTCGACGCCGTGCAACATTACGGGGATTTCCCCATTGTCTTGGAGGCCTGGCGCACCTGTCTGCATGATGAATTCGACCTGGAAGAGTTGCGCGTGCGACTTTCGGAATGCACCACCGGGGAGACGACGTGGAGCGAGATCTACCTGGACGCTTCCAGTCCCTTTGCGCAGGTGGCGAGTTGGCGGCAGATCAACGAATATCTGTATGCAGATGATACACCCCACGGTCGTACCATGAGCCAGATGCGTCCCGATCTGTTACGGGAGGTCGTTTTTTCTCCCGAATTGCGCCCGCGTCTGGCGTCCACGGTGGTCGCCGCCTTTCTCGCCAAGCGTCACCGCACCGCACCGGGGTATGCCCCGCAGTCCGCGCGCGACTTGCTGGACTGGGTTAAAGACCGCGTATTGCTGCCGCCGACGGAGTGGGAAGCGCTGCTGGCCGCGATGCGACGCGACCATGGCTTATCCGCTGACGTGTTACGCAACGAGACCGCCGGCAAATTGGTTCGCCTGTTCCCCCCTGGTGGTGAACCGTTAGTGTGCGCCACCGAGGCGTTGCCGCGACTGCGCGGACTCTGGAACGCTGGTCTGCACGTGGAGGCGCTTGTCGGGCGTGTGCCGGCCATTGTCGGTGATTCAGGTGAGGAGGTTCCGGAAGAACGACTCACCATGGTACTCGGTGAGTGGTTGCGTGCGTATGGTCCGGTGACTATAGAGTTTCTCACCACGACGCTGGGCTTCCCCGAAGCACGCCTGTTGCCGGTTATCGACGATTTGCTGGATACTCAAACACTCATTGACGGTCATTTGACTGCCGATGACATAGAGGAGTTGTGCGACAGCGAGAATTACGAAACGCTGTTGCGCATGTCGCGTGCTGCCGCCGTACCCGACTTTGCACCGTTACCACTCAATGCGTTGCCGTTGTTTCTGGCGCACTATCAGGGACTCACACGACCGGGTGCACGCGTGGAAGAGTTGGCGGAACGTCTGGCGCAGTTGAGCGGGTTTCCGGCGCCGGCGGCGCTCTGGGAGGAAGCATTCCTGCCCGCGCGCTTGCCGCGCTACGAACTAGGCGGGCTGGATCGCCTGCAGCAGGAAGGCTACCTGCACTGGATTGGCGTCGGTGCGGGGCAGGTGAGTCTGTGCTTGGATGATGATTTGCCGCTGCTGCTGAATCCCGACTCCGGGAATGACGTGTTGCGCGACCTGCTCCCTGATGATCAGGCACGCTACCCGTTGCACGTCCTAACCGCGCGGAGCGGTGCGCGCCTGGAGACGCTGGCGGCGCGGCTGTGGGAGGGAGTGTTCCACGGTGTGCTGAGCAACGACAGCATCGCCACCTTACGCCAGGGGATCATCGGCAATTTTCGCGCGCCGCGTTTTCCGGAGGCGCCGATGGGTCGCGCGAACCGGCGTGTGCCGCGCGGTGGTTTTCAACGTTGGAGTTCAGCGGCGCCCTTCGCCGGCAACTGGTATCGTCTGCCGTTGCCGACCGGAGACGACGATCCATTGGAGCGCGAAGAGCAGGTCCGCGCCCGCGTCAGGCTGTTGCTGGAACGCTACGGCATCCTCTTCCGCGAACTCTTGCACGAGGAACTGCCGATCTGCCAGTGGCCGGCGGTCTTCCGCGCGTTACGCCTGATGGAACTCGCCGGGGAAGTACTCACCGGGCAGTTCTTTACCGGCGTTCCCGGCCTGCAATTTTGCGCGCACGAAGCGTTTCGCATCCTCCAGCGCGCGCTGCCCGACGACGCGGTGTGGTGGGCCAACGCCTGCGACCCCGCCGCGTGTTGCGGGTTGCCTTTGCCAGCGATCAAGGGTCTGCTGCCGCGGCGCGTTCCCGGCAATACCGTGGTCTTTCGCGGCAGCACCCCGGTCCTTTTCGTGCTGCGCCACGGCAAAGAGCTGCGCTTCCTCACCCCACCCGATGATCCGGCGGTACCCGGCTACCTGTTGCCCCTGCACACAGCCATGGAGCGCGCGTTCCGTCCGGTGTCGCGCTTCACTCTGGACGCCATCAACGGCGAGAATCCCTGCCACAGCGCATATCTATCCGTCCTGGCAGCGCAATTTGACGTGGTACCGAATTATGATCGGGTGTTTGTGGGGTTGAAACGATGAAATGTGCCTGCGGTCTACTGAGCGCTCTCCAGGATTGTATAGATGCAGATCCTGCGGGTCGATCGCGCTTCATCATTCCCCGTCCCTCGCTTTTCTGGTATCATGCTACCCGAACGCTTTCTGCTACAGGAGTATGCTCGACGTGCAACCGGCCACTGATCCGCAGACACTTTCTTCCGCGCCAACCTGGCTCGAACGCCTTGGTCGCCCGTCTCCTTTATGGCATCGGCTGATTCTGCTGGCGGGTTGCGTGGTGCTCTATCTGGTGTGGTTAATGTGGATGCCGCTCACGGAAATCGACGAAGCGCGTTATGCGGAGGCGACGCGCTATATGGTCGCCACGGGCAATTATATCATCCCGCACTTTAACGGCCATCAGCGCTATCAGAAACCGATCCTCTACTATTGGGTGCAAGCACCGGCGGTGAAGCTGTTGGGGCTCACCGAGACGGCGGCGCGTTTTCCCTCTGCGTTGCTGGTGATCGTACTCGTGTTGCTGATACATGGCGCGCTGTTGCACTGGCTCACCGCGGCTCATGGGATGGACGACCCACCGGGACAGGCGCGCGCGCGCGGGGCGGCTTTTCTGGGTGCGGCGGTACTGGCGACAATCCCGCTCATAGCCGTCTGGGCGCGCGCGGCCACTACCGATGCCACGCTCACCTTGTTCACCACCCTGACCATGCTGGCACTGCTGCAGGCCGATCTGGACCGGCGCGCTGATGATCGCGGGCGCTGGTGGTACCTGCTGGCCGGCGCCGCCGCCGGTTTTGCCTTTCTCACTAAAGGGCCTGTCGGCCTGGTGCTGCCCGGCCTGACGTGGATTATCTATCATCTCAGTTTGAAGCAGTTGCGCGCCGAAACCCGCCGGTTACCCTGGCTGCCGACCTTCGCCCTCTTCTTCGTCATTGCCGTCCCCTGGTATGTCGCAACCTATTTTGTCGATGGGTGGGGCTTTCTCAAGCGTTTCTTCCTCACTGAGAATGCCGAGCGTTTTCTCTCCAGCGGTATGGAAGGACATGGGTCGAAGAACCGCCTGATGAATTTGGCGGCTTACATTCCGATGATTGTGCTCGCCCTTTCGCCCTACACCGGCTTTCTGCTGGGTGATCTCATCACCCCGTGGGCCGGGCGCGCAGAAGCAGTGTTCCCGACGTCGCTGGCACGCATCCGTCGTTTCTGTTGGGTGTGGATTACCAGCGTCCTCGGCTTTTTCGCCATCTCCAGCACACAGTTGCCCTCCTATTTCCAGAGCATCGTGGGGGCTGTGGCCATACTCATTGCGCTGTCCGCCTACGCCGGGACCACAGCTATTCCGGCGGACGCCGCAACACCGCGTCGGCGATTCGCGTCCAACCTGACGGTTGTTGGACTCGTATTGGTGCTCGGGTCACTCTGGCCGGTTGCCGTCATTCTGCTGCTCACCGGGAAACTCAGTCTCGATGGTCCTATCGGCACATTGCCGTTTCTGGAGGGTCCGGCCCATTTCTGTATCACCGCGTTGGTCGTCGCGGGCGGTCTATTTCTGCTGGGAGGCATCGTGACGGCCTGTCGCCGTCCGTCATCGCTCATCGGGTGGACCACGCTCACCTGGACCCTCATCTTCGGCGTGCTCGCATTGGGCGCCGGTCCGTTGATCGTGCGTAGCGCCTATGGGCTTTCCGCCGCGACCGGGCAGTATCTGCACTGCAGCGCAGCGGCGAATGAGCCGGTGCTCGAAGAAGGTTCACAAGCCTCCGAGAGCATGGTCTATTATGCTCAACGCCCCATCGAATTCTTCAGCGCCGCCGACGACAAATTTACCCGGGCGCTTGAAGTTGATCTGCACTTTCACGGCAGCGCGGTGGTCATCTGCAAAGACCGCATCGCCGACTTGCTGGCAACTTATGGCGTCGTTACCCCCTTGACGGTTTTTGGCGACGCGACATTGGTGCGGGTCACGCGACGAAAGTAAGTGCCTGGCGTGACGCACCTGGGCCGGTGGTATTAAGAGCCTTCGGTGGAAATCACAAATTTCCACCGAAGGCTCTATTTACACGCAATCTCAATCTCCATGTGATCAGAATGTGATGAACGTGCGCTATTGTAGGGATAGCAAATCTCAAGGAGCTGATACGCTTCGAGAGATGACAGCGAAAGGAGATTAGCACGATGAAACACGGAATCTGGTTCATGGTATTGGGCGCGGTGACCGTGATGGCCGTCGGTATGGCGACCACCGCCTTTACGCAGGCCGGGTTGGCTGGCGGCGATCAAGGCGCTGTTCCCCCGGGCGGACCAGGAGGCAATCCTGGAAGACAGATGCAGATGCGGATGCCGCCCGTCCCGCCGACGATGAAAGTCGTCGCGGACAGTCTGTTCGTCCTGCAAGGATTGACCCTGACAAAGTACCATGCCAACACCCTGGAACAAACCGGGGTTGTGACCTTGACGGTCAAAACGCCGGCGCCAGGCAATCCGCCTGCAGGAACTACCGAGAAGACAATGGCAGCACCGCAAGCCACCGAGGCCACCAAAACCGCTAATGATACCCAAGCGCCACCGCCACCACCATTCGCACAGGCGCTGCTGCTCTCAGCCGATGACAAGGATGATCCCGCACTGTTGGTAGTGATCGGCAATTCCTTCCAGCGTATCCGGGTGAAGGATTTAGCGATCACGGCGACGGCGGACCTGCCCGCCCCGGTTCAGAATGGCAAAGACGCCAAAACCGTGCAGCGCACCGGTAACGGCGCGCCGGACGCAACCACCCGTGACACGGGCGATGCGATCCCCAATGGCGTTCCCGGAGGCGCACAAGGTGGCCCCGGGGGGATGCCTGGCGGCATGCACGGCATGCCCGGTGGTAGCATGCCGGGGGGTATGAACCTCCCGATCTATGAATTAGCCAATAACAAACTCTACCTGTTGCGCGGACCTCAACTGCTGGCCATCAACGTCAGTACCGGCGAGGTGACGACAAAGCAACTGCAACAGGCCAATACGCCTCAGGCGCCTACCATGAAGTAGCGCCAACCCTATATTCTCGCGTCGTCCCCGGACCCCTCATGATCCGGGGACGACGGCGTCTACACTATTCGTAAATGACGCTTCCGAATGATTCATAAGAGAATACGTCCAGAGAATCCTTCAACGAAGTCACGCCCCGCAGGCGTCATATGTATAATCATTGCACCACCTGCTTGCGGTCGCTGGTGTTTCCGGGCTAGAATGAAATAGCGAATGACACACCATCACGCGATTGGAGGATTCCTTGCAGACCATCTCCGTGGCGCACAGTCCGGATGCTGATGACGCCTTTATGTTCCATGGGCTGGCGAACGGGAAAGTGGCGACTGACGGACTGACCTTCACCCATGAACTGGTGGATATCGAAACACTCAACCAGCACGCTTTTACCGAGAAGTATGACGTGACGGCGCTCTCCTTTCATGCCTACGCGTATCTGACGGACCGTTATGCATTGCTCCCCTGCGGGGCGAGTTTCGGCGAAGATTACGGCCCCAAAATTCTCACACGTCGTCCCCTCGACCGCACCGCGCTGTCGCAACTCACGGTGGCGATCCCCGGCCGTCTGACCACCGCCGCCCTGGCGGTGCAACTCTACCTGCCGGGCGTGGCCACGGTGTGCTACGATTTCGACGCGATTATGCCCGCCATCGCGCGCGGTGAAGTCGATGCGGGGGTAATTATTCACGAAGGCCAACTCACCTATCCGGACAGCGGGTTAGTTGAACATGTCGATCTAGGCGTGTGGTGGAAGGCGCTGACCGGCTTGCCTCTGCCCCTGGGCGGCAACGGTGTGCGCCGGGCATTGCCGGACGACCTGCAACGCCGGATAGCCCATTGCCTGCGCGCCAGCATCGACTACGCGCTGACCCATCGGATGGAAGCGCTGGACTATGCCTTGAGCTTCGGACGCGGTCTGGCGGTAGACAGCGCGGACACCTTCGTCGGCATGTATGTTAACGACGTTACCCGGGACTACGGTGATCGTGGGCGGGCCGCTGTCCGCGAACTGTTGGCCCGTGCTCATCAGGCCGGCGTTATCCCCGCTCCGGTAGTCCCGACATTCGTGACGTGGGAGGGCGAGAGGTAGCGCCTGTCCCACAGTCCACGCCTTCGCCTCGCGTTGTCTTTTTCCGCCAGGCGTTGTCGCGATGCGGATTCACAACAAGTCGTTTGCATCACGCATCATGAGGAGATATGTTACAATAGCCGTGGAGGGAGTGCATGACGGCTGTACGGCGATTCACTTTTATTGAATGGCTCATTATCTTTCTAACCCTGACGGCAGTGACGACCATTGTTGTCGTGGTTCTTAGGCACGTGCGCGCCCAGCAACGGCTTGCGGGATGTTGCGCGAATCAACGCCAGCTGGCTATCGCCATCCTCGCCTACGCCCAGGACCATGGAGACATTTTGCCCACTTATCACACCATCTGGCGAGATGTTTCCGTGAATGCCGCGACGCTGCATTGTCCCGCGGCGCCAGGTGTGGCGAATGCCTACGTCTATCACGGCGCTCTCAGCGGTCTGCCGTTACGTACCATTGGCAACCCCGCGAGTACCGTCGTGACCGCGGATGGCGCCTCTCTCTGGTCCGGAACGCCAAATATCGCGTATACCGTCCTGTCGCTGTCGCCACGCCATAATCAGCGGGTAGCCGCCGCGTATCTCGACGGGCACACGGCCGTCGGTCCCGCCGCGACGATCCCAATCCGAGATATGACGGTCTCCGGCATCTGCTGGGAACCCCAGGCGATTGATCCACTGGCGCGTCTTTCACTACTCGACGGCACGAACCTTACTGATGGGCAACTGATATGTGGACCCATCCCTGCCACACGCGATCGACAATACTTTGCCGTGCAGTCCCGGCAGGTGTTGACCGGCGACGGTATGTTCAGTCTGACGGTACTCCGCGCGCATCACGATGCGGATTGGTTGCTCTGGATGTCCGTCCTGCCGTGTCGCTATGGGTGCTGGCTGGATGGCGACCTGTGGTCCAACGGCATGTGGGGAAATTTGAGCGGGCAAACGCATTATAAACTGCATGGTGTCGGTTTACCCGCCAGCTGGACCAGTAATGATACGTTCACCTTCGAACGAAAAGGAATGGCGGTGAAGGTCTATCGCAATGGCAGGTTGTATGACATGTGGGGTCACGTCACCGAGCCCCTGCGCCTCTCGCTGGTACTCACTAATTATGGTTCACAAACCTTTCACGGTATCACTATCACCCATGCCAGGGTCAGCAAATTACCGGATTAGTAGAGCTTGTTCCAAAGTCCGTAAAGAAACATCCCGGTCTTTGGGACAGGCACTAAGTAGGGAGTGCAGATGACGACGACGATGCCATTGCGCCGTGCGGGGCGTTCGGGGTTATACCTGTCCGCGCTGGGGTTGGGGTTAGGCCGCTGGGGCGCGCCCAATCATGCGAGCTCCGCAAGTTGTGTCAGCGCTGAGGACGGGTTCAGTATCCTGGAGCGCGCGCTGGAACTGGGTGTGACGCACTGGGATACCGCCAGCGGGTATGGGGAAGGGGAGTCGGAGCGTATTGTCGGCGCTTTCTTCGCCGCGCGCGGAGCAGAGGTGCGCGACCAGGTGACGCTGTCGACGAAATGGATGGGCGCGCAAGGCGGTGGACGCGGCGCCATCCGCAAAGCGGTAGACAGTTGCTTGCGACGCTTGCGCACCGAATACCTGGATGTCTTCATGCTGCACAACCCGGGCATGGATATGGAAGGGCGCTATCTGGCGCCGGTAGAGGAAACCTGGGGTGCTCTTGCCGATCTGGTGCACCAGGGAAAAATTCACTATCTGGGCGTGTCCAATGCCCATGGCATTAACGTGCGCGACGCCGTCACCACCCTGCATGGTACCGGAGTTGGCCTGACGCTGGTGGAAAACTGCTATAACCTGTTGCAACCCGGTCAGGTGGGACGCGGTCTGTGGACGGATTGGGCACACGGCAGCAGCGAGACAGCTTTTCTGCGCGAACTCGCTACACTGGGCATTGGGCTTATACCCTTCTGGCCCTTGTGCATGGGCGCCCTCACCGGAGCTTATCGCAAAGCGCACCTCACCGCGTACCACAGTCTCAATGAAACCTTTCGCGCCCAATTTCTCGAAGGGCGCACCCTGGAGGCTATCGAGGCACTCTGCGGCGTCGCCGAGAGAAAAGGACTCTCACTCGCCGCGCTGGCTATCGCCTGGCTCCTCAGCAAAGAAATCGTTTCCTCAGTCATCACTGGCGTCACGCGTCTGAGCCAGCTCGAAGAGAATGCCCGGGTCGTTGGCGTCACGCTCACTGCGGACGAGATTACGGAGTTAGAGGCGATCGCCGCCACCGCGGAGTCCGTGGATGATTTTTGCCGGCGTAAATTCGGCACACCTTAGCCGCTCGCAGCATTCGCGAAGCGAATACCGCAAGCGCGAGGACCGGTGGATTGCTCCACCGGTCCTCGCGAGTTGCGATGGGCAGTAAAGGGCTACTTCACCGTTATACTGAGGATCTTGTCGCCGACCACGATCTTCTTCGCGTTTTCCAGGCCTTTGGTCACTTTGCCGAAGACCGCATACCCGTCAGGACGATCCAGCGCCGGCGTGGGGCACAGGGTGATATAGAACTGACTGCCTGCGGAGTCCGGATCAGACGAGCGCGCCATGGCAATAATACCCGTTTCATGTTTGAGTTTCGGGTTCAATTCGCGTGTGATGGAATAGCCGGGACCGCCGGAGCCGGTACCGTTCGGATCGCCTCCCTGAATCAACTGGAAGCCCGGCTGGGTTTCGACGCGATGGAACGTCAACCCATTATAGAACCCTTTTTTTGCCAACTTGACGAAATTCGCCACGGTGATGGGCATATCTGCCCCATAGAGGTCGACGAGAATGTCGCCTTTGGCGGTTTTGATGATCGCGTGGCGCGTCCCGGCGGATTTTGCCGCCGCGATCTCCGTGGTGGTTGGCTCACCGGTTTCCGGGAGCGCTACCGGCGTACTCTGTACTCCGCCGGGAAAGAGCTCTTTTTGCGCGTCGACCGGCGGCGTCGCCGGCGGTTTCATCAACACCGCCACGCCGGCCAATATCAGGATGACGACAAACGCCGCCAGCGTGACCATAATGATCGGCATTTTTGACGGCTTTTCCACCACCACTTCTTCGTGGTTGTCAAAATACTGCTTTGCCATAATTCCTACCTTACAAAGATTCTGTCAACTTCCCGCGCAATGCAACACGGAAGACATGGCGAGGAGCGTTACTTGCTTAATGTTTTTCGATGCTGCCGCAGCAATTCCTGCATTTCCCGCACGTTCTCCGATTTCGGCAACAGGCGGGCAGCCTGTTGCACATAATTGACCGCGGCCTGATAGTTCCCGCGCACTTCCTCGGTCGGCATGCCGGCGGTTTTTCCGAAGAAGGCTTTATTCAAACAGGCGCGTCCGGCTTGGATGAGCGCGGTGACCCGTTCGCAATCGGAAGTGGCGATGGGCAGATAGCGATCCCAGAGTTTTCGGGCAGCGTCAAAATCTTTTCGATAGGCCATCAGTGCATCGCTGTAGCAGCAGACATAGGTCAAATTCGCGGGATTTTGTTGGTAGGCGATACGCAGCGCCGACAGCCCGTCGGTGATCCGTGCTTCATCGAGTACGGACTCCCCTTCCGGGTGTTCTTTCGAGTAATGCAACGTTTCGGTCAGCGCCAATCCGAGCCACAACCAGCCGTCGGCATACTGCGGTTTGAGTTTTACCAGCGATTGAAATGTGCGCAAGGCCTGTTCGCCGGCAGTATTTCGCGCCTCGGGACTGAGCTTGAGCGGGGTGGTGGCGAATTCGGGGTTATTTTGTCCCATGAGCAACTTGCCGAGTTCCAGCAAACGCACCGCATCTTCAGTCACCGCCGCCGGGGAACCGGTTGTTCCCGGATTGGGGGTCACCTCACCTGTTGCATGCGCGCCAATACCTATCATGAGACTCAGGATGATTGCGATCAGCCAGCACGGACGGCCAGCCATGCGTGTTTCTCCTCTGTCACCCGCCAGGAATTGAATGATGGTTATCCTGCATTATGACATAAAAAAAGAATGAACCAGGTTGCCAGATATCAAAAGCGACAGATGGATGCTACCCGCCAGAAATGAGCAGCAAACCCCATGGCTCGACTCACTGGTGGGGTTTCTCACGTCCTCGTCTGCCCGAAGGGGCATAAATCGAACAGACAGCAGCGTTCACAAGCGGGATGCCGGGCGTGGCAGACCTGGCGTCCATGGGTGATAATATTCAGGTGGAAGGCCAGGTAGGCGTTAGGAGGTAATAACGCTTCCAGCAAGTCATGCGCGCGCGCGGCAGTGACGCCGTTGGGAATGAACTGCAAACGCCACGCCAGGCGCAGCACATGGGTGTCCACCGGCAAGGCGGGCATCCCCAGTGCGAAGAGCAACACACAGGCGGCCGTCTTGCGGCCGACTCCATGAAAAGATGTGAGGTAGTCGCAGGCTTCCATCGGGGAGCGGTCTGCCAGAAAATCCAACGTAATGGCGCCCTGTTCCACACGCAGGCGCTGCAAAATTGCCTGCAAGCGCGGAGCTTTCTGATGCGCCAACCCACAAGCGTGGATGGCGTGCTCCACCTCCGCGAGTGGTGCGTCTGCGACGTCGTCCCAGGAGGGGAAGCTGGCGCGAAGATGCTGGAACCCTCGCCAACTGTTTGTATCGGTGGTGCTCTGCGACAGCACGGTGAGTATCAATTCATCAACCGGGGTCAGGCAGGCGCCCGGCGCGCGGAAGTGTGAGACTTCCGCGTGATATATCGATTGCAGCCGGTCGGTTACCTCTAACGCGCGTTGTCGTGGCGACATCACCAAAGACTCATTCATCGTCTACGGGTTTCCTTGACTCATACAATTTGCACCCCGGCACTCGCCTTTATCGTGCATCGCGTTCTCGACTTAATGTCGCCCCATCCCCATCATTACAAAATACAACACGCTCATCAAGCTGATTAGCCCCACCGACCCCCAGGCGATCATATTGAAGGCATTGCTGTTTTTATACTCACCCATCAGTCGCCGATTATTGGACAGCAAGGCGATGAAGACCATGATGATCGGCACCAGTACACCGTTGATGACCTGGGAGATGAGGATCAAATTGAACAGTTGTTCCTTGGGGGTCAAGAGCACGATGAGTGACCCGGCGGCAATGATAAAGGTGAGAATGCCGAAGAAGATTGGCGCCTCGCGAAATTTGCGGTCCAGACTGCCTTCCCACCCGAATGCTTCCGTCAGTGAGTAACAGGTGGTCAATGGCACCGCGGCCGCGCCCAACACGCTCGCCCCGAACAAGCCGGCGCCAAAAAGATATGGCGCCGCACCATGTACAAGCGTCCGCAAAGTCTCCGCCGCCTCGCCGGCGTCGGTCAACTGCGGCGTACCAAACCCCTGGTAGAGGACTGCGGAGGTGACGATAATGAAGAAAGCAATGACATTCGCGGAAATCGCCCCGCTAATAACATCGAAACGGCGCAACGGCAAGTCCTGCTTGCGTTCGCCTTTATCCACCACTGAGGCCTGCAAATAGAAGGTCATCCAGGGGGCAATCGTGGTTCCGATCAGCCCCACCGCGGTCTGGAGATAGGTGAGATCGAGACGTCCCACCCACTCAACAGACGGCACTAACATGGTATGGATAGCCGCGTTCCAGTTCGGATGCACGGTGAAGGCCGCAATCGGGTAGGCGAGAAACAGGCCGGCGAAGAGTAACAGGCGCTTCTCCACGGTAATGTAATTTCCACGCACCAGCAGCAGCCAGAGCAGCACCGCGAAGACCGGTACGGTGATGAGCTTATTCACCCCGAAGAGCTGTAGCGCCGCGGCGACTCCGGCAAAGTCCGCGACAGCGCTGACAAAATTGGCGATGCCCATGGCAAACATGGCAAAGATGGTCCAGCGCACGCCGTAATTTTCGCGAATGAGGTCAGATAACCCTTTGCCGGTGACCGCTCCCATGCGCGCGCACATTTCGAATACGACGACCAGCGGGAAGGTAATGACGAAGAGGAGCCAGAGGAGGCGATACTGATACGCAGCGCCGGCCTGAGCATAGGTGGCAATGCCGCCGGCGTCATTGCCGGCACTCGCCGCCAATAAGCCCGGCCCCAGCACAGCCAAATATGCCAGCCAGCGCGCGCGTCGTTTCGTCGGGGTCATCCATTGTCTCCTCCTGGGCCCGGAACTCCTGGTATCCGCGGGCTGCGAACCCGCACTATGAATACATGAATAATGCTCTAGCTAGCCGAAGCTTTCTTCGCGCCGCGAAGAAAACGGGCTAGCCGGTGACGACCTCATGTCCGCTGGCGGAAGAGGCATAAATGGCATCGATAATCCGCATCATCTTCACCGCATCTTCCGGTGGGGACAGCGGTGGCGTATCGTTGTTGATGCACGCAATGAAATGCCGGGTTTCGTTCTCACCCCACCCGCTGGTGTTTTGCACTAACGGCGCGACATCGACAAGGGAACCGCCGGCAGTGGCGAAGATGCGCAACTTGCCGTCGTACATACTCATGCCGCCGCGAGTGCCGAGGAGTTCAAAATAATTCACCTCTGCCGCGATGTTTGAGGCCCAACTGAATTCGAAGGCGACCGAGGCGCCGGTTTCCAACTTGACAAAACCAGCGGCAAAGTCTTCCACATCAGAGAAGCCTTTCAAATCGGCGCCGCCGAAAAGCGCTTTCGCCGTACTTTGATCTTTCTTAGTCGGCGCGGAGATTTTATTATAGGTCGAGGCGGTCACGGATATCGGCGCTGGAAAGCCCATCAAAAAGAGCGTGAGGTCGAAAAAGTGAACGCCCAGGTCAATGAGCGGTCCACCGCCGGACTGCGCTTTATCTGCGAACCAGGAGCCATGCATGGGGAAGCCGCGGCGACGGCGCCAGCCGCAGCGCGCATGGTAGATTTCACCCAGATGTCCCTCCTGGAGATACTGTCGCGCAAATTGTGAAGACTCGGTGAAGCGATTGTTCAGGGCCACCATTACCTTTTTGCCCGAGGCGTTTTTCGCGTCGACAATGGCCTGTGCTTCCCGCGCATTCAAGGCGATGGGTTTCTCGACATGCACATGCTTTCCCGCCTGCACCGCGGCGATGGCGTACGGGGCATGAAAGGCATTGGGCGTGGCGATAGAGACCACGTCGATCTTCGGGTCCGCCAGCAACGCGTCCAGCGTATCAAAAATATGCGCCACCCCATACTTCTCTGCCGCGGCCGTTGCTTTCGCTGGGAGGATATCATACACTCCGTACAACTCGACATTATCGGGGTACATTGCATACGCCGTCAGGTGTTTTCCCACGCCGCACCCGCCACAGCCGATCAACGCGTATCGTAATTTCTTCGCCATGCATGACTCCTTCGACAATTGCTGCTGGTTCCTGGATGCTGACACGGGCACTTGCCCGCTTTTACTGTGCGGCGTTCCTTAGCGAGAATTACCAGACGGGGCCAGAACGCTTCTTACGTGATATTCGAAATCGAACGCACCATCTCTACTGCGCGTTTGCCGGCGTCGATGTCGCTGTTGCAACAGATCAAAATGGCGCGGACTTCGCGCAGATCATCCAGATGATCGGCGATGTCCTGGGGAGAGCAATCCACCATCACCGCGTTGCCGCCGGCCTGCTGGTACAACTCGCGCAGGCAGGACATGGCGGGTGGGCAGTTGGGATCGTTGGAAATCTGCACCAGGGAATGGCGCACTTCCTGACCGATAACCCCTTGCACCGGACGACCTAACATATGATGATGTACAGCGATGGCGCCGAAATGCGCGGCAATCTGTTGTGAATACGGCAAGCCCCATGCGGTACTGATATTCGGGCCACACAGATCCATCGCATCTTCCGAGAGAAAGACCGCGCCGCGCGGCGCCAGCGCTCCCCAGAAAGGCGCGCCATAGCTGTGCAGTCGTTCACCACAGACCGTGCGTAACTCCTCTTCAAAAGCGATAATCGCCTCGGTACAACAGCGCAGCAACGCATGGACATCCTCGGGAAATTCATAGAAATCGGTGAAGAGCTCATCGCCGCGCAAGGCGTTAGCCAGATCTAGCGGGCCATAATGGCCGAAGGTCGCATGCAGGCAACAGTCATCCTGCTGCGCGTGCCAGTACGCCACCACTTCTTTTACCCGGCGTACCCATGGATTATCCGACTGATAGCGCAATTCGGGAAGTTTCTGGTATCCGTCAGGTCCGGTCAGCGGGTGATCGGCCCAACTGGTCCATTCGGCGAATTGCACGGGCAAATCGTAAAGAAATGTATGGTGGATGGCGATGCCGAAGTCCACATTCAGCCAGGGGATAAAATCGTCATCAAGGTCGCCGTTCATCGCCAGCAACGCCCGCGCGCTCTGCAGCATATCCGCCGCCATCTCCAGGTGCCCATCGCGCGTAAAATCGTACTCATAAAGATTCTTCTTTGTCACCCACGAAGGGCGGTTGACAATCAACAGATCACCCGGAAGATCAGAAGCATAAAACTCGTGATACCGTGCGATGCGGCGCTGAAGGCTTTCGTGCATCAGATTCTCCCCAGGATAAGAATTCAGGACTTTCGCTTCCACTTGTTCCCCTCTCCTCGGGGAGAGGGGTTGGAGGTGAGGGTAAGACGCTCGCAAGCGAAAGTCCTCGAATTGTGAAATATCGACCCCTTGTGTTTTCGCTTTTTAGGCAAGCTCTCCTGCTCGCCGCGCCATCTTCTTTCAAGCGGATGATGCGAACAGCAGTTCTCTTTTTATTGACGGGTGAGGGGAAAAAGGGTACGATACACGTGAATAATGGCCGGTAGACCGGCACAAAGACCGGGTTGCGGGAGAAGGGTATGACGATGACGTGGCGAGTCTGTTGTAGTGCACTGTTCCTGGTCGGGGTGCTCATGTTCGCCATGGGCGCCGGGTGTTCCGAACGCCCAAAGACCACGAAAACTCCTGAGTATGCCTTTGATGCGGCGCGTGCCTGGCAGGATTTGAACCATCAGGTGGCGTTTGGTCCGCGGGTACCGGGCAGCGAAGCGCATAAACACACCCGTGATTGGCTGGTGCAACAACTCAGCCTTACTACAAAATCCGTCGACGTTCAACCCTTCACGCATGAGTTGCGGGGCAAAACAGTGACGATGTGGAATATCTTCGCCACCTTCCCAGGCGTTGGCCCCGCCCCACGTGAACGCGTGTTGCTCTTGGCGCACTGGGATTCGCGCCCTACCGCGGATTATGATTCCAAACCGGAGTTCCGCAGTCACCCCATTGACGGCGCGAATGACGGCGCTTCCGGCGTTGCCGTGCTGCTGGAGATCGCGCGGCAACTCAAAGTGCACCCCATCCAACGCGATGTCGTCCTCCTGCTCGATGACGGCGAGGATTATGGACCGGAAATTGACAATATGCTGTTGGGGGTGAAGTATTATGCTGCCCACCTGCCCAAGGAGAAGCCGACGTGGGGAATCCTTCTCGACATGATCGGCGATAAGGATCTGGATATCTATCGCGAGCCAAATTCTGAAAAATATGCCAAAGCCGTCAATGATCGCATTTTTCGCGCCGCGCACGCCCTGGGATATTTGAAATCCGGCACACTGACCGGCTTCGTCGATTCCCCATATAAATACCCCATCGATGATGATCACATACCCCTGATTCAGGCAGGTATCCCGGTGGCGGATCTGATCGATTTTGATTATCTGCCCTGGCACACGACGGCGGACTCCGTGGATAAGTGTTCTGCGGACAGTCTAAAAATTGTCGGCGCCACCGTCTTGTATGCACTACAGATACCATAACCCGCTGTAATCGCGAAGCAATTACAGCTCTGGCTATCCCGCATTATTCATTCGGAGATGATATTTCGGGATAGCGCAGGGATAATGAGAGCGTGACCGCATGAGTTCGCACGAACGACTGATATCCGGAAACGAGACCATGGATGATATGAGCGTAACCTCCGCCCTGCGTCCGCAGCAGTTGGAGGATTACATCGGTCAACCCCAGATCAAGGAAAACCTGCGCACGGCCATTACCGCGGCCCGCGGGCGCGGGGAAGCGCTCGATCATGTGTTGCTCTATGGACCGCCCGGATTGGGTAAGACCACGCTGGCTCATATCATCGCCAACGAGATGGGCGCGGAGTTGGTCACCTCGTCCGGTCCGGCACTGGAGCGCGCCGGTGATCTGGTGGGCTTGCTGACGAATTTGAAGATGGGGGCAGTGTTTTTTATCGACGAGATCCACCGGCTTCCACGCATTGTCGAAGAATATTTATATTCGGCCATGGAGGACTTCTCCGTCGATTTCATGATTGATAAAGGCGCGTTCGCGAAGAGTATCAAACTCCCGGTGCAACCGTTCACGCTGGTGGGGGCTACCACGCGTGCCGGTAAGCTCACCGCCCCGTTGCGTGAACGATTCGGTATCTTCTATCACCTCGATTTTTATCCGTATGAAGAGTTGGTGAAGATCGTCAACCGGTCTGCAGCCATTCTCAATGTGCCGTTGGAGCCGCACGGCGCGCTGGAAATAGCCCGGCGCTCCCGTGGGACACCGCGCATTGCCAATCGCCTGCTGCGCCGCGTGCGCGACTATGCCGAAGTGAAAGCCGATGGCATCATCACCCAGGAGATCGCCGATCTGGCGCTCTGCGCGTTGGGGGTTGATCACCACGGGTTGGACGAACTCGATCGAAAGCTCCTGCGCACGATTATCGACTTTTACCAGGGAGGCCCCGTTGGCGTGGAGGCGTTGGCCGCCACATTGAATGAGGAAAGCGATACCCTGGTGGATATGGTCGAGCCGTATCTGCTAAAAATTGGCTACGTCAGCCGTACCCCGAGCGGGCGCAAAGCCACCCTGCTCGCATATCAGCATTTCAATTTAGCGACCGACCCGGACGCCCCAGCGGAAAGACAACCGGGACTCTTCGAAGAGTAGCTAGCATCACGCGGAAAGATCGGTGGCAGCGCCGACGAGACTTTATCCGCGGGCTGCTAGCCTGCATTATTCATAACATTTCGAATAATGCCACAGATAGCCCGGCAGTCAATTCGTTCATGA
>Ga0118677_10007066_pt1 | contig 18724 bp, 19 predicted proteins | sample AliMusrvi5mmetaG_FD_86154 | JGI IMG/M metagenome (GOLD analysis project Ga0118677, IMG submission 86154) | reverse complement strand
CTTGGAAGGAAACGCACAAAGTCAGTCAGGAAAACCCGTTTTGTAACCCATTGGAAATCAGTGGTGGAATTTCAAGTTAGTGGGGAGGATTACAGGTGTGGCATCGCCCCGACCTTGGCCGGCAGCGTGACTAACAGAACCGTCGTGTCGGCCAGCGCCCTGAGCGGAGCCGCGCCGCGCGGCAGGAGCAGGAAGCGTCCCTTGCCGAAGCGGCGGCCACCGGCACTTTCCAATGCGCCCTCCACCACCGAGAGGATCGCGAATTTCCCTGCCTCCGAAGGCGCTACGGCCTGCCCGGCGGCGAGGGATTTGCGGTCGGTTTGGAAATACGCGCAGGCCGCGAGCGTGTCGCCGGCGGGACGGTCCATTGCGGGTTGGAAATCATTGAAGTCGATGCTGGCCAACGATTGGGCGACGTGAAGGTCACGGGGCTTGCCGTCGAGACCCACGCGGTTCCAATCGAAGACGCGGTAGGTGGTGTCCGAGTTTTGTTGGATTTCGTGGATCAGGAAACCGGCGCCGATGGCATGCAGGCGGCCGGAGGCGATGAAGATCGAATCGCCCGGCTGCGGCGCGACGGCATGCACGCAATCGGCCACCGTGCCGGTGGTGATGGCCCGTTCGAAATCCGCCTTGGTGACCCCGTGTTTCAAGCCGACATAGAGTTTCGCACCCGGCGCGCAATCGGCGATGAACCACATCTCGGTCTTGGACTCGCCCCCAAGCTCCGCCGCCAGATGCACCGGCGGGTGAACCTGGATCGATAGGTCGTCGCGCGCGTCCAACACCTTGATCAAAAGCGGAAACCGCGTGTGACCGACAAAACCCGCACCGAAGAGTTCCTCGCGGCGGGTCGTCCACAGCTCATGCAGCGACGTGCCAGCCAGCGTTCCGTGATCGACGACCGATTGTTCCCGCTCGCGGTCCACGATTTCCCATGACTCGCCGTAGGGAACTCCGGGACCGGGCAGCATGCGGCCATAAACGCGTTCAAGTTCGCGCCCGCCCCAAACGCGTTCCATATACAGCGGCTTGAACGTCAGCGGTTCCACCCGTGCAGCATGGATGGAATGCCACCTTTTGGCAAGACCGGGAAAGACCGCTAGGAAAACAGGCTTCCAGCCTGTTAGGGAAGACAGCGCGTCCCGCCTGTCAGGGAAGACAGCGCGTCCCGCCTGTTAGGGAAGACAGCGCGTCCCGCCTGTCAGGGAAGACAGCGCGTCCCGCCTGTCCGCCAATGAATCGACAGGCGGGACACCCGTCGCCTTCTGCCAAACCGAACGCACTCGTGAACATAACCGCTCTCTGGAAAAAAATCCCCGGATTCTCCTTGGCACGGCGGTTTGGACGGCTACGCTCACCCCTAACGATATCACAACATGAAACACGCATTCCTCCTCACTGCGCTCTTTGCCGGAGCCGTCACCACCCTCACCCCGCGCGCCGCGGCTGCGGACTTCGCCATCCACGATGGCGACCGGGTCGTGCTGCTCGGCGATAGCATCACCGAACAACGCCTCTATACCACCGTCATCGAAGCCTACACGCTCGCCCGTTTCCCGCAGTGGAAACTCTCGTTCCGCAACATCGGCTGGGGCGGCGACACCGCGCAAGGCGGACTGGGCCGCGCCCCGCGTGACATGATGCCGCTCAAGCCGACGTTCGTCACCATCGACTTCGGCATGAACGATCACGGCTACCGGGCATACGACGAGAATATCTTCAAAAACTATATCGAGAAACAGACCGGGTTGGTTTCCCTGCTGAAAAGCGCCAGCGCGCGGGTCGCGTTGGTGACGCCGCAGCCCATCGAGGACAAACGCCCGGATCCCGACAAGGATGTCCGCAACGAGTCGCTGCGCAAAATGTCCGACGGCCTGCGGGAAATCGCCACCAAGGAAGGCGTGCTCTTCGCCGACCAGTTTGATCCGTATATGGCCGTGATGCTCAAAGCCCGGCAAGCCGATCCCGCGGTCACCATCGGTGGCGGCGACGCGGTGCACCCCGGCCCGGTCGGTCACACGATCATGGCGTGGGCCATCCTGAAAGCTCTCGGCGCACCCGCCGCCGTTTCAAGTGCGGAGGTGAACGGCACCACTGGCAAGGTCGTTTCCGCAACCGGTTGCAAGATCACGGACGCGAAAGTCGCCGCAGGCGTGGTCAGTTTCACACGCAAGGATGCGGCGCTGCCGATGCCCATCGATCCTTCGGCCGAGCCGGTGACTAAACTCATTCCGCTGTTGGCGGACCTGAGCCGCTACGAACTGAAAGTCACCGGCCTGACGGCCCCGAAGTATCAACTCCTCATCGATGACAAACCGGCGACCGTGCTCACCGCGCAGGAATTGGCTCAGGGCTGCAACCTCACCCTGACCGCCGGGCCGATCACCGAACAAACCCGACAGTTATGGACCATGGTGGTGGAAAAAAACAACGTCTTCTTCAACCGCTGGCGCAGTGTGCAATTGTACGAACCGCCAGGCTGGGCCAAGACGCCTGCCTTTGAAACCGCCCGCGAGAAGGAATTGTCCACCCTCGACGCGCAAATCACCCAATTGGAAACCAAGATCAATGCCGCCCGCCAACCGCAGCCGCACACGTTCGTCCTGAAGCCGGCGGCACCTTGATGATCCCAACAAGGCATCATCGGTTTTCTGCCGCCCGTAACCAGTCACTCTAACAACGAGCTGGGTTGGAGTGATTCAGGTTGGCATTTCCACCCATCCTTGTCAGCAGATCCGCGGCAGTTGCTCGCCGGCCGGCAGGTCCAGGGCGCGCAGGACACCGAGGGTGGTTTCCAATTCCACCGTGCCGCGCTCTTGCGGGCCGATCACCGTGCCGATCACGATGGCATCGTTCGCGGCCGCATCCGCCCGCATCACGTCCAAGGCGTGCCCGGCCTGTGCAGCCGGCACAAAGGCGATAAAGCGTCCCTCGCACGCCAGTTGCAGCGGATCGAGTCCTAACAACTCGCAGGCCGCCGCGACGCCCTCGGACACCGGGATCGCCGCCTCCTTTACTCGCAGGCGCAGCCTGCCATCGCGGGCGATTTCCGTGAGGGCGGCGGTCAGGCCGCCGCGGGTGCAATCGCGCAGGCAATGGACATCCACGCCGGCGGCCAGCATCGTCAGCACCGGCCGGTGGACCGCCTGGCAATCGCTCAGCGGTGCCGGATCAAACTCCAGTCCTTCGCGCACCGACAACACCGCCGCACCGTGCCGGCCGAGGTCGCCACTGAGCAAAATCACATCTCCCTCCCGCACGGCTTGCGGCCGCACCGGTGCCGCTGCCCGCACCAAACCGATTCCGGCTGTGGCGATGTAGAGGCCATCGGCTTTGCCACGTTCCACCACTTTGGTATCGCCGGTAACGATGCTCACCCCGGCGGCATCCGCAGCGGTGCGCATGTCGGCGAGCACCCGCCGCAGCAGTTCCAACGGCAGCCCCTCCTCGAGCACGAAGGCCGCCGACAGCCAGCGGGGTTCCGCACCGCACATCGCCAGATCGTTCACCGTGCCGCAAACCGCCAGATGGCCGATGCTGCCGCCAGGGAAAAACAACGGGCTCACCACATGCGCGTCGGTGGAAAACGCCACCTTCATCCCTGCCGGATCGAGCACCACCCCATCATGGCGCTCATGGCTCGCCGGATCGCCAAGCGCGGGCAGAAAAACCTTCTCCAACAACTCCCATGCCAGCCTGCCCCCACCGCCGTGGGCCAGCGTCACGCATTCTCCTTCGGCGTAGGGCAGCGGGCAGTGCAATGTCATGCGACACTCATGCACCGGATCGGGCATACCCGTCAACAGGAACACAGCCAGCACCGGAACACGACCGCCCCGGCCAATACGGTTCGGTTTAGGCGACGAGAAACGGATTGATCACGCTGACACCGTCGTAGGCTTGGCCGTGGCTGAGGTCTTCGCTGAACACTTCGCGGCAGCGACTCGCTTTGGCTGCGGCGAGAATGGCTGCGTCCCAGTAGGAAATTCGATAGCGGTCTTTGAGAACCAAGGCCGACTGAAGAACAGTGACCGTGTTTTCCTGAACCCGGAAGCGAAGCCATTTTTGAATCAGGCGGGCCGCGAGCGCATGCGGCAGCGCATCAGGGCGCCGCGCGTGGGTGGCCTGGACATAGAACTCTTGGAGCACTTGCACTGAAAGCACCAGATCGCTGCGGGTCAAGAGGCGGGTGGCGATGGCGGCTTTGGCGGGCTGTGCGGCTTCGAGGTCCAGCGAGTAAAGCAGGATGTTGGTATCAATGAAGGGCATGCCGGGAGTGCAGGGCGTCGCGACTTAGGTTGTGGGCGGGATTGAGGCTGAGGCGTTGAGCGCGCAACTCCGCACGAAGTTCCTCCTCTTCGCGTTGCAGGCGTTGGAATTCCGTCTCCGATCCCTCGCTCTCCGTGAGGCGAACAAGGAAGGATTTGAACATGGCAGAGATGGAACTGGATTGTTCGGCTGCCTTAATCCGGGCCAACCGGTAAAGATCGTCGTCCACCGTAATCGTGATGTTTTTCATGGCACCGCCACAGAATCACGGTTTCACAGTCGAGGCAAGCGGTTTCTTTCATGGCACGCAACTCCCGGAAAGATCTTCAAGGACTGCGGTTTCCGCCGGGTTTGGAACCCCCTCGTGGCTTGACTCTGAGAATGCACGACATCGGCTTGAATCATTCAAAATCCACCATCACGTCCGGTGTTGATAGAGCGCGACCAGAGCCGCGCCGATCGCCTGGGACAAATCGCCGAGGGCGGCGGGCACGATGCGGATCGTGCCGCGTTGCGCGGGCCAGAAATAGGGTGCGGCAGCCTCGCGGATGAGCCGCAGGTAACGTTCGCGGAAGGCCGGCGTGGTGCCCTCGTGATCCATCAATCCGCCACCAATGATGACGATGCCCGGATCGAGCGCCATCACCAGGTTCGCCACATGCAATCCCATCACCCGCGCCTGAAAATCAAAGATCTCCAACGCCAACGGGTCGCCTTGCTGGGCGAGGCCGCGGAGCTCCATCGCCCTGGACCTCAGCGGCGCACCGGACTGCGCCAGTTCGTGCTCCGGATGTTGCACCAACCTGGCTTCTAACAAATTTCCCAATCCCGAAATGGTGGTGTAAGCCTCCACGCAACCCCAGTCGCGGCCGCAGCCGCATGGCAGGGGAGGACCGGTTTCCCCTAACAGATGCAGGGGTGCGGGCATGTGGCCGGCTTCCATGCCGGCGAGCGTGTCACCGTCGAGCGACAAGCCGTCCGGGCCGACGAAGGCTGCGCCGAGACCGGACCCCGGCATGAGCATGAGCACCGAGGCATGGGATCTGCCGCGCGCCAGGCGGGCCTCGGCGACACCGCCGTAATTGCCGTCATTGCCGACGACGAGCGGGACGGGATGGCCGATCTGTTTGGCGAGGGCGGCGCAGTAATCGAGGTGCACGTCCCAGCCGCAGAAGCTGGCAGGCAGGTTGGGGGACTTGCCCCACACGCCGTAGCGTTCGTAGGGGCCGGGAATCGCCAGTCCGACGCCGTGGACTTGCGACCAATACAGGCCATTTTGGGCGAGAAACTCTGTGATGCCCGCGATCCAGCCGCTGATGACGGCACCGCGGCCGCTTTCCGCATTGGTCGGGCGTTGGAGCAATCTGGTGGAGATTGCCTCGCCGTTTTCCCAGACGGCAGCGCTCTTGGAGGTGGTAGCGCCGCTATCCGTTCCGATGAAGATTTTCCGTTGCATGGCTAGCTAGGAACCTGCCGGGACACCCCGGCAATGGCAAGAATTATCCTCTATTTCCTGATGATCGCTGGAGTAATCGGCCAAGGTCGCGCCAAAACCTCTGGCGATGCGCGTGAACAACGGCAGGATCACCCATGATTTTCCGGCCAACTCGTTTACGGTGATCCGCCTCAAGACCCGCCACTGAGCGGAATTTTTACCGAAAAACATTCTTGCCAACTCCCGATTCGCCGCATAAAGACCGTTAAGTTCGCCTTGCAAATTCGCGGACGGACGCATTTCACGGGGTCTCTAACGCCATGGTTCCGGGGAGTGTTTTCAAGTGATGGCGTATTTCAGCACAGACAAAAAATGGACATCTACGTGGGCAACCTGCCCTACACCGCTACAGAAGAGGATCTGAACGGTCTCTTCGCCGCATACGGACCCGTCGAAAGGGTTAAAATCATCACCGACCGCGAAACCGGCAGATCCAAAGGATTCGCCTTCGTGACCCTCGGCGACCAAAGCCAACTGAATGCCGCGATCGAGGCGCTCAACGGCTATGACTATCAGGGACGAGCGCTCCGTGTGAACGCCTCCGAACCCAAGGAATCCAAGCCAGGCGGCTTCGGCGGTGAACGCCGCGGCGGCGGCGGCGGCGGTGGCTATAAAGGCGGCGGCGGCGGCGAGCGCCGCGGCGGCGGCGGCTATAAAGGCGGCGGCGGTTACAAAGGCGGCGGCGGCTATAAAGGCGGCGGCGGCGATTGGTAATCCGCTCCAACCCTAACCCTCCTCACCACCACCCGGCTCCTGCCCAAAGGGACCGGGTGGCTTTTGGCGGGCAGATGCGGGTCCGCAAACGCTCGCATCCGCAGAACCATGTCTTGGCAAAGTGCCCTTGCCGGTGTTTTGTTTGCGGCGATGAGTGTCACTTGCCGTGCCGACGCCTCGCCCCGCCCCGTGATCTATCAGCTCATGGTGCGCACTTTCGGCAACACCAACGAGACCCGCACCCCCCACGGCACACTCGCGGAAAACGGTTGCGGCAAGTTCGCCGACATCACTCACGCCGCCCTGGAATCCCTCAAGGAACTCGGTTTCACCCACCTCTGGCTCACCGGCGTGCTCGAACAGGCGAGCGGCACTGCCTATTCGGGAAACCCGGCCGATGACCCGGACATCCTCAAGGGCTTTGCCGGCAGCCCTTATGCGATCCGGGATTACTTCGATGTTTGCCCGGATTACGCATTGGATCCGGCCAGGCGGCTGGAGGAGTTCAAGGCTTTGTTAGAGCGCTGCCAGAGCCACGGGTTCAAGGTGATCATTGACTTTGTGCCTAACCATGTGGCGCGCTCCTACACGTCGGATGTGCGGCCGGAGTTGTCGTTCGGCAAGGATGATGACCGCAGTGCGTTCTGCGCACGGGATAACCATTTTTTCTACTTGCAACCGGAGCAACCGGGTGGCGGGCCGCCGCTCAGGTTGCCCACCGCCGGGCTGCCGGGTTGCGACGAACGATTCGCGCCGGAAACCACCTTTGGCCGGGTCACGGGCAACAATGTGATTTCTTGGGCACCATCGATCCACGATTGGTATGAAACGGTGAAACTCAATTACGGCCACGATTTCACCAAGGGCCGCAACACCTCCCACCTTCCCGGCCCGACGACCGATCCCGCCGCAGTGCCCAAGACCTGGCGCACCATGGATGAAATTCTCGGCTACTGGCAGGCCATGGGCGTGGACGGGTTCCGTGCGGACATGGCGCACATGATCCCCATGGAGTTCTGGCGCTGGGCGGTGAAACGTGCCCGCACCCGCAACCCGCAGGTGTTCTTCGCCGCCGAAGCCTATGACAACGACCCGGCCAAACTCACCGACGGCCAGGTGCTCGACGAGTTGCTCACCGCCGGTTTCGACGCGGTTTACGATGACCCGAGTTATGATATCCTGAAAGGTCTCTATCAGGCGGGCAAGTGGACCAACGATCTCGATCCGCTCACCTTCGCCGGCAAGCGTTTCCACAAATCCCTGCGCTATGCGGAAAACCACGACGAAGTCCGCCTTGCCAACCCGAAGCAATGGGGCGGCTGTGGCATGAAGGTCGGCAAACCGGTGTCCGCCGTGCTCTTCGCCATGGGCCGCGGACCGGTCATGCTCTATCACGGCCAGGAAGTCGGCGAACCCGCCTGCGGCGCGGAAGGTTTCGGCGGCGATGACGCGCGCACCACCATCTTCGATTACTGGTCGATGCCCGAGTTCACGAAGTGGGTCAACGGCGGCAAGTTCGATGGCGGCCGCCTCAGCGCCGAACAAAATTCCCTGCGCGCCTGGTATGGCAAACTCATCCATGCCACCCGCGCCCGCGCCTTCACCGCCGGCGAGTTCTACGGCCTCAATCATGCCAACAAGGAGAACCCCGCGTTCGGCAGAGTGGGCGGAGAATCCGCCTCCGGCCACTGGCTTTATGCCTTCCTCCGCCGTGAATCGAAAACCGGCCAGGCCTACCTCGTGCTCGCCAATTTCCACGCCACCGAAACCCTCGGTGGCGTCAGAATCCGCATCCCCTACGACGCTCGCATGTTCCTCGGCCGCCTCGGCGACGATACCTGGTCCTTCACCGACCGCCTCGACTCGAATTGGTCCGGCACGTTTGCCGATTCGCTGCTGGAAAACGATGGTTTCCCCCTGCCCGACATTCCGCCCTGCACGGCTATGTTGTTAGAGATAGGGCACTGAGGACCCGTCCTGTAGCACGCTCAGAACTCGCTAAACGACCTCGATTGGCACTCTTCAGGGCCAACGGCCCGATCTACGAAAGCCCAGGGCAACGCCCTGGGTCTAACGGATGCGGTGGAATTCGGAGCCCTGAAAGGGCGGTCCAATTGCCCGCTCGTCCGAAAGATCAGGCCGGAGTGTAGATCTCCCCCCCCTTGCCGGTAAATTCGCGGGCTTTTTCCGCCATTCCCTGATCGAGGGCTTGTTCTTCCGACAACCCTTGTCGGGCCGCGTATTGGCGGACATCCTCACTGATTTTCATCGAACAGAAATGCGGGCCGCACATCGAGCAAAAATGGGCGGTTTTGGCTCCGTCCTGCGGCAGGGTCTCGTCGTGAAACAAGCGCGCCGTCGCGGGATCAAGGCCGAGGTTGAACTGGTCCTGCCAGCGGAACTCAAAGCGGGCTTTGGAGAGCGCGTTGTCGCGGAATTGGGCACCGGGGTGGCCTTTGGCGAGGTCGGCGGCGTGGGCGGCGAGTTTGTAGGTGATGACGCCGGTCTTGACGTCATCCTTGTTAGGAAGGCCGAGGTGCTCCTTGGGCGTGACATAACAAAGCATGGCGCAGCCGTACCAACCGATCATGGCCGCGCCGATGCCGCTGGTGATGTGGTCGTAACCGGGAGCGATGTCGGTGGTCAGCGGGCCGAGGGTGTAGAACGGTGCCTCGTGGCACCATTCGAGTTGTTTGGCCATGTTTTCTTCTATCAGATGCATGGGGACATGGCCGGGACCTTCGTTCATGACTTGCACGCCCTTGGCCCAGGCGCGGGTGGTGAGGCCGCCCTGGACTTCGAGTTCGCCGAACTGGGCGGCGTCATTCGCATCGGCGATGGAGCCGGGACGCAGGCCGTCGCCGATCGACAAGGCGACATCATAGGCCGCGCAGATATCACATAGATCATCCCAATGGGTGAAGAGAAAATTCTCGCGATGGTGGGCGAGACACCACTTCGCCATGATCGATCCGCCGCGGCTCACGATGCCGGTCATGCGCGAGGCGGTCAACGGAATGAAACGCAGCAGCACCCCGGCGTGAATCGTGAAATAATCGACCCCTTGTTCCGCCTGTTCGATGAGCGTGTCGCGGAATATCTCCCAGGTGAGATCCTCGGCCCGGCCGTTGACCTTCTCCAGCGCCTGATAGATCGGCACCGTGCCGATGGGCACCGGCGAGTTGCGCAGAATCCACTCGCGGGTGGCGTGGATGTTCTTGCCGGTGGACAGGTCCATCACGGTGTCCGCCCCCCATTTGGTGGCCCAGCGCATTTTCTCCACCTCTTCCTCGATGGACGAGGCGACGGCGGAGTTGCCGATGTTGGCATTGATTTTGACCAGGAAATTGCGGCCGATGATCATCGGTTCGCATTCCGGGTGGTTGATATTGCAGGGAATGATGGCGCGGCCTGCGGCGACCTCACTTCTGACAAACTCCGGCGTGATCTCTGCCGGGATGCGCTGCGGGAACTTTCTGAATACACTTGGCGTGTAGTCGGAAGAGATCGTGGATTGGGGATCTGCCTGTGCGTCGCACGCAGACAGGTTGGGGATGGAAGATATTTGGGCGGAACCCTGATGCTGCTTGCGCAGGTCATTGCGCACGATGTCATCTTTCAGATCCGCGATCTTCAATCCGCAATCCGCGATCTTGTGGTTCTCGCGGATCGCGATGAACTCCATCTCCGGAGTGATGATGCCTTGGCGGGCATAGTGGAGTTGCGTCACGGGCGAACCGTCCGCGCCCCGCTTGCTGGCGCGCAGCGGCTGGCGGCGTCCCGCAGTGAGACCGGGAAACTCCACCAGCCTGATCGAGCGTTCAGCCTGGGACGCGTATTGCGCGTGTTGTTCCGTTAGATAGCCGTTGTCCTGGGGGCTGACCGGGCGACCTTCGTAGGCTTCCACATCGCAGCGGGCGAGGATCCACTCGCGGCGCATGGCGGGCAGGCCTTGCGTGGCGGTGCCGGCGAACGCGGGATCGCCCCATGGCCCGGAGCAATCGTACACGCGCACCGGATCGTTCACCTCGATGCGACCGTTCATCGAGCGGGTTTCGGACAGGGTGATCTCGCGCATGGGCACGCGAACCGACGGGTGGATGCACCCCTCCACATAAATGCGGGTGGACGCGTGAAATGGCGCGCGGGAATCGTCGTGGGACCCGGGGTCGTTGGTCGGAGCCGCGGCGGATTCGTCCGGGTGCTTCATAGGCGTCATGGAATTGGAAGTTGTGGCGGAAAAAAAACAACAAAATCGGTCGTGCGGGTGATGCGTGACCGGGGGAGGTCGAGTGTGTGGCCTCGACTTCCTACGGCGGCATGACCCGCGTCAGGTTCGAAGGTTCGTTTCCGCGCACCGGAAAATCTCAGCCCGGGGATCGCCGGGCACCCCTGTCGTCGCGCAACCATCGGTTTGGGCCGGTGTTCTGTCAAGCTGCCGCGCGAATTTCAAATTGTGTGAAGAATTTCTTGCTTCCCGCAGAGGATTCCTCAAGGGTCCCGCGTGCCTCGGGGCGTAGCTCAGCCTGGTAGAGCGCCTGCTTTGGGAGCAGGAAGTCGTCAGTTCGAATCTGGCCGCCCCGACTCTTCATAATCAATGAGTTATGAAGAGTCTGATCTAACATAGAGAAGTGGCCATTACGCTTCTTCTACCTTATTCCGAAAGCCCTGGCGGCCAAAACCGGAGTATGAAACAGCGTCCAAGTCCTCCATTCGGCTTTGGCGGGCACGAAAAAACCCCGCTCGGACGGATCCGAACGGGGTGATGGAGGAGCGGCTAGGCTGAAACCAGCCTCTGCCTCCCTGCTTCTGTCGTCAGGCGGTCAAGTGGGGTCGAATCAGCCTTCCCAATTGGGACCTTCGATCCAGGCCCTCACTTGACGGATGTTGAATCTGACCATCCCCTCGAACTTGATCGACGGTATTTTGCCGATCTTCGCCCAGCGGTAAATGGTCGCGGTGGTGGTCTTGTATATGCGGGCGATGGTTGCGGCAGTCACGTATTCATCGTCGGAGTCGCCCGCACATGTTGCTGTTTTCACGGTGGTTTTGCTCTACGCCAGACCCACAGGAGGAGCGCTACTCTCTCTGCCAGCATGGCGAGAACACCCGGTTCTCCCGGACATCCGCTTATCAGACTCTTAACCGGCGTGCCCCCGGCGGATCGGTAAACCACACTCGTGGCCTCTTCCCTGGATTCAGTGCTAATCCAGCGTCGTTTTATGCCGACCCCATCACGGATTGTGTTTTGTCGGGCTCTTTCCGCCAAACAGACATGATACAGCGCATCCCGCCAGGCGGAAGCGCCAATCATCGAAGCTGAACGGAAAGGTCCCATTATTTAGTTTGTTTGTCTGTTAGGCGCCGCAGCGCAAGAAATTTTCTGCATTTGAGCGATATTTTTTGCACAGCGCGGTCTATTGTCTTCAATGCATTGGTGAGTTGCCCCCTGTCATATCTCGATGCCCGGTTGGTTACGGGTCGCTTCCCGAAAGGCTTGCCCGAGGCGCTTCTTGTACTCCACATTGATGTATTCCTGCAGTTCGGGCTCTGTCACAGCGGAACGGATCGCTCCGAGCTCATGGGTTTCATATTTGCCCAGTAGAAGGGCGACGATTTCCGAATGACTGCATCTGGCTGCTGCACGCAAGGCCGCTTCAGGGCCATCCTCATCCTCGCAGTGTACGTCGGCATTATGATCAAGCAGGAGCGTTACTGTTTCCACGTGCCCGTTTCCAGAGGCTTCCCGCAGGGCGGCACCCGGATGGCCCCAGTCGTCTGGTTCATCAATATCGCCGACATAATCAAGGAGAAACCTCGCGGTCTCAGTATGTCCGAATCGAGCGGCTGCTTGTAGCGCGGCGGCGTTGTTCTCGTCGATGGCGGTTTTTTTGTGAAGGAGAAGTTTTATGATTCGCGTATGGCCGTTTTCGGCTGCCGCAACTAAGGCAAGGCCGACGACCTCATCGTTGTCATTAACGCGGGTCAGGAGGAGTTTTACGGCTCTGGAGTGACTGTTTGCGGCGGCCTTGCTCAGCGCAAAAGTTTGGGACACAGCGAGGTCCGGCGCAGAGGCGAGGAGCAGTTCTAAGATGGAAACGTGACCGTTCTCGGCGGCACCACAAAGGACGCAACCACAGCTCTCCTCGTCTCCTGCATAAACGCGAGCGCCTTTTTCGAGCAGTAGCATCACGATTTCAATATGGCCGCAGCGGGAGGCTTGCCGCAACGCGGCCTCCGGTCCTTCGCAATTCGGAGCATGAATGTCGGCATGGTTATCGAGGAGCAGTTCAACGATCTTTTTGTGCCCAGCCCACGCGGCGTTGCATAGGGGCGCACCGCCGTCCTCGTCTGGCGCATCAATGGACGCATCCCTATCAATGAGCAGTTTTACGGTTTCAAAATGTCCACCCCATGTGGCATGGTGCAGAGCCGCGTTGTCGGCAGCGTGGATGTCCGCGCCCGCATCGAGCAGTTGCCGGACAGTTTCGGTGAGGCCGCTTGCCGCTGCCTCAATCAGTCTTTCAACAGTCTCCGGTTCTTCGTCCGTCTTTATCGGTTTCGATCTGTATCCTGTAGTAGCCATGGTGGTGGGTGTGTGTTGTGCCATGCATACAGTGTGGGCGCTACCCACGCTGGCAGGATGGCATGGACGGTGGGACCATCCCAACGTCCGCATTGACACTTCACCGGCCTTGACCCGGAGGATCGACCAACCGCGCCAACGGTTGCTTTTCGAGGCTCAGTGCTAGCCCCGCGGCGAATGCCGACCCTATCTGGTATTTTGGTTTCGATGGTAAAACGCGCCCGGTTGGAACAAGCGCCAAATTCGGCTTCCGAAACTCTTGGTTGCGGTGCCGTAGGCAGTTCGAGGTTGGACATACGTTTTACCATCGAATCACACCTTGTCATGAACGATGCCAGAACATCAAGAAAAAAAATCGGAAAAGTTTCCATCGTACGTAATGTCCTGTTTTTCGACAACAGTCCCCCTTGAGGCTGGCGGTCTAATCAGCACTCAAACGAAGGCTCCAGCCGTTCAATCACCTTTGGAAGCACCGTGTAAACCCTGTCGAGTTGCTGATAGACGCCACTCGGTGTGATTTCCAGGATCTCTGAGATGCTCTGTACCGAGAGTCCTTCCTCAATTCGCATCGCTGCAACTCTGGCGTTCTTCGTGCTCAGTTTCCGGAGCGATACGGCACGGGCAATTCCGCTCATCAGGACGCCATGTTGAATTTGATGCGGCCATTCGGCAGCCTGGAGTTCTGATGGATGCCGACACACACCGCCATTCAGCTCGTTGATCTGGGTGTGGCGGATGGCATGTACCGCCAACTTCCGAGCCAGGCGCACCTTGCTAAGCCGCAGAGCGACGGCGACCGTACGCTCTACAACCATCAGGATGGCATCGGGATCATTTGACTTTCGCGCCCGTGCATATTCGGGATTACCTCCGAGGAATCCTCCCAGAACCTTGATGAGCGCATTCTGACGGATCTCGGATTCGTGGCCTTCCAGAATTCCGCCGCGAATCTTGCCATCGGGAAGATTCCGGCGACAAATTCCATCAATTTTCGTTGCAAGTTGATCAAGATTTCCAAGACCATGCTTATTGCAGTTACGACGTTGTTTGTGTTTATTCTTTTTCTGAGTGTATTTTGATTTCATATACACCAGCTTGCATTCCTTTGCTTGAGGACCGTGTGCGTTGACAGACGCACCGGGTCGGAGCCCCAATTCTTGGGTTGGTTTGACCAAGCCAGTCTTCCAGAGTCATTCGATCTGGACCACACCTTGAAGGGCCGGAAATCCCGGCTGTGATCCAGCCACGTGAATTTCCAGATTGGCGCTTAGCCGCACATGCACCGGGCAATGGGTATGGCCCGCATACACGACAATCCGCCGATTTGGGAAATATCTTGCGATGCTTGCGATCACATTTCCTGCCGCAATGTTAGAAAAGTAAGGCTGACGATTCCAGTCGCAGGAGGCGTCACCGTGTCGAATTCCTTGCCAAAATGGGGGCACATGTGTCGCAATATATACGGTAGAGTATTGCCTGAGAGCTGCTGGAAGAACCCGCCGAAAATACCTTGCGGATTCTGTGCCAAGATCCTTGAGCTTTGTGAATAACTCCGGCCTCGAAAGACCTTTGAGGTCATTAATGCGGTGGCGGTCAGGGGTATCAACCCAGGTCATCGCACCTGACCCGGCCTGACCGTCATACCAGCCGCGGTGGGCCACCAGAGCTGTATGTGGAGTCAACCGAATGATTTCTCCACCCCCCAGCGGAATCAGATTCCGCAAGTGCTTGCACGTTTCTGCTACAAGGCGGTCCACGCCTGCAAACGAGCCGTCGAAGTAATCATGATTTCCTAAAAGGAAATAGACCGGTCGAGGCCAACACGCTTTGGAGATTAGCTCGAGGTGATTTTGCAGTTGTTCCGCGACCGAAATGTCGCCGATGACAAGCGCCGCGTCGTACTGGATGCAAGCGAGCTTGTCCCATAATCGGTTCTTAGCGTTGTCGGACGCCCTGTCGAGATGAAGGTCCGATAATAGAGCTAGTTCTTTGATTTCCTTTTTTGATGGTTGGTTCGTCATGTGTGGATTGGGAGGACTCCCTCCATCCTCGTAACGCCCTAACCAGCCGTTTCCTACAGGTGCCAATTTGAAAAAAATCACGATTTCTTCGCATTCCTCAAGAAAATGCGGCGCGGCACCTGTATAAAGGCGCGTCTCATCGCGTCATAGGATGATGAAACGATTTTGTAATTTTGCCGGTCGTGGTGACATGTCGATCGCCAACAATCAATACTTCAACCTTGAACCGGATCCGGGTGCGGTCCTGCTCGTAACCCGCAGGTTTGGGAAAGCGGAGTTCATAATTTGCTATGCCCGATCCGCGATTGTGGATAAATGGGGATGCTACTGTTTTGAGTCCTTCCGGCGGGTTTCCGATCTGGGATTTACCCGTTGCTGGGCAGAGCGAACGGATTCGGATTTGATGATTTTCCACTCGGTTACGGTCTACGTGGTGCCGGAAGAGGAGTGGATGCGACGGTGCGACTGAGATGGGGCTATATCGGAGCCACATTCACGGACCAAATCCAAGAGATCCCACGCATAGACAAGCCGCCCCCTCGCGGGGACGGCCTGTGAAGATCCTGATTCAGCCTTTCGGTGGGTAGGGATCGTTGCCGTAGCTCCAACTTTCGCGAATGCGATTGTCGGTGCCGTGGATCCGAAGTTCGCCACCGGCTTGCTGGGCAAGCGGTTTGGCGGCCTGGATGGCGGAAGTCTGGGTGGTGTGAAGGGAGGAGGCTCGCTGGTTGCCTGATCCTTTCACCGCCCAGTTTCCATCAGCGCGATGCGTCACATGATAATCCTGTTTTGACATGGTGTTGATTCCTTTCTGGCGTTAAGGGTTCATCCTCAAAGCGGAATTGCTTGACGCGGCCACCGGTTTCTGTTGTTCAAAGCCTTGTCACGACAGTGAACAACCCGGTGGAAGCGCCTCTGAAACGGAGGCCTTTCGATCAGATGGTTGGAAAAGCGGGGTTTTGCAAGAACCCCGTTTTTCTCGAACGGGATCTTTACAAAATTTGAGATTATGTCAATATTGTAATTGCAGCCGACCTGGAAATCCGTGTAAACAGTGGTCGGACGATACCCGCTCCAAGACTCCGCCATTTTTGCCAGCCCCAAATCCCAATCCCATGACACTGAAATCCGCCGTCCATCGCAGTGAGGAACACGGGTCGCCCGATCACCCTAAGCCCTCTCCTGCGGTGCCGCTTGCCCAACGCATCGGTGACCGTCTCCGCCGAGCCCGTTTGATGGCCGGACACTCCCTTCGGAGCCTGGCTGAAGCGCTTGGCGGCGAGGTGTCACACACCCAGTTCCAGAAGTTCGAGGCGGGCGAGGTCTGCCCGGACAGCAAACAGCTCGCCCGTTTCGCGCAGGTGCTCAAGGTGCGGCCAGACTATTTCTTCAAGACCGACGAGCTGAAGCTTTCCACCGTGGAATACCGCAGCCAAACGAAGCTCGGTGCCAAGCCAAAACAGCGGTTGGAAGCACAGGCTTACGAGTTCTTCGAACGGTATCTGGAGATCGAGCGGATCATGGATCTACCTGCCGCCGGATTGCCACAAGCGGATCTTTCTAAGGTCCGAAAGGCGGACTTGTCTGAGGCCATAGAGCGGGCTGCGGTCACCCTACGCCAAGCGTGGGGGCTTGGTATGAATCCAATCCCGAACGTGCATGCCATGCTGGAAAAGCACGGTGTAAAGGTCCGCATTCTCCCGCATGAGGAGGGTTTTGATGGATTTTCCGCCTTCGCAGAGGGTGGCGGCCTGCGGGTGCCGGTCATCGCCCTTTCCGAGCGCTGGCTTTCCGGTGGAGAGCGTGATTTACCGCGATTCCGGTTCACTGCCGTGCATGAGTTGGCCCACCTGCATTTGATCCTGCCAGAGTACCTCAGCCAGAAGGAAAAAGAAGACTGCTGTCATCAGTTTGCAGGGGCCTTCCTGATTCCCCGCAAGCCATTTGAGGAGGCCTTTGGCGTGAACCGGGTGAAGATTGCCTTGGCTGAACTTTGCGCGATCAAGCGGGAATGGGGAATTTCCTCAGCCGCGACCATGAAACGCGCCAGCAATCTCGGCCTGATCACGGCGGGCCGCTACAAGACCTACTGCATTGTCGCGGCCAAGAACGGCTGGCGCACCAAGGATCCCGGCACTTGGATCGGCGACGAAAAATCCTCGCGTTTCGAACCGCTGGTGCTCCGCGCCTTGGCACAGGAACTCATCACCACCTCAAAGGCGGCCGGTTTGCTCGGCGTAACGCTGTCGGAATTGGGTGAGAAATTCAATCCCATCGACTGACCCCCAGCATGAAGATCGCCGTGAAGGACGCCAATGTCTTCATCGACCTGGAATCAATGGGTCTCCTTGACCTATGGCTCCAGCTTGGGATTGAGACGATCACCAGCAGCTTCGTTGTGGTTGAATTGGAGGAAGGAGACCACCAAAACGCCCTTGCCTGCATCCGGGCGGGCCAAGTGATCGAGGCGGTGATTTCCCCCGAGGAAATGGACATGACTTTTGAGGAACTACGGACGGAATGCGAATCGAGCGGCCTCAGCGTCACGGACATTTCCGTCATGTACCTGGCGATACGGGAAGACGCGATCCTGCTTTCGGGCGACAAGCAGTTGCGAACCTTGGCAAAGGTCAGATCGGTGGAGGTTCACGGCACGCTTTGGATCATGGACCGCCTGGTGGAGGCAGGGCTACTCGCCAAACGGGTGGCTGCACAGAGATTGGAAACGCTGCTGCTGAGGACGGGGCGGAAGCAACGGTATCTTCCTAAAGGCGAATGCCACTCTCGGATTAGCCGATGGCTCAAGGGATAGTGTAAAAAACCACAACAAGTCACCTCAACATCCTAACAACACAGCAAATCCATGCGCAAAATTACAACGCAACAATTCAAGCGGGCTATCAACCGCAACCCGGCGTGGGCCGCAAAACTTAATGCGCCGGTAAAGATCACAGATTTCTGCAATATGGCTGGGTCACACATCACTCACCTGTCGCCATTTCTGCGTTTCATGGGGCGAGAGGAGTCTGGTCAGGTAGCTTGTTTCAACAATTGTAACCATTTGAAAGTGGCGGAAGGCCACTTCGCCGGATTTGTTGAATTTAACGAATCAGGAATTGAAAAGATTGGCAAGCTACATATTACCGGGACCAACACAGTTGGACACGCCGCGAATTTCGACAACTGAGGCGGACCCGGGAATTCGGGCCAGTGGCTAAGCTATGATTGTGGTGAGCGGGGGAGGACTGTAAACTGAACCCCAAACACTACCAATGAAAGCAAAACGAAGAAGACACGACCCGGAATTCAAGGCCCGCGTGGCGCTAGAAGCGCTCAAGGGCGTCAAAACCATCCAGCAGATCGCCAAGGACTACGATGTCCATCCGGTGCAGGTGTCCGAGTGGAAGAAGACAATGGCCGATGGAGCCGCAACGGTCTTCGGACCGGGCACGGGCAAAACCGAGGCCGAGGAGTTCGAACGCGAGCGCGCCCAGCTCCACGCCAAAATCGGCCAACAGGCCGTGGAATTGGACTGGCTGACAAAAAAATCCAAACAACTCGGCCTGTAAGGGATCGCATCGGGTTGGTAGACAAAGGACATCCCAAAATCAGCATGAGAAAGCAAAGTGAACTGTT
>Ga0118677_10007063_pt1 | contig 18730 bp, 13 predicted proteins | sample AliMusrvi5mmetaG_FD_86154 | JGI IMG/M metagenome (GOLD analysis project Ga0118677, IMG submission 86154) | reverse complement strand
TGCGTTCACAACTGCCTATGGCCGAATGATTTGCGCCCTATTTAGGCGCCATTTGACACTCAGGTACATCCGCCCGGCAATCGCCTTTGTCGAGAGCGTCGTCTCCGGCTTAAGCCCGCCCGCAATTTTCAGCCTAACTCACCCGCGTAGCGTCGATTACTCGCGTGCGCCCAAAAAGCAAATTCCTATCAGTTCCACGCCCCCGATACGGGGCGGAGGGCCCGCTTTAGCGCTGCGCGCCGGGTTTCCCGTCCAGCGTAGCAACGGACGCCTCGTACGTCGGTGCCGTTTCCTCGAAGGCCGTGATGGTAATGTTCAAGTCACGCAGTAAACCGTCCTGTAGTCCGTAAATCCAGCCGTGCACTGCCAGCTCCTGGTTCCGTTCCCAGGCCTCGCGGGCAATAGTGGTCTGGCAGACATTGACCACCTGCTCAATCACGTTCAGTTCGGAGAGCCGGTCTGCGGCCGCGGCCTCATCTTTGGCACGCAGCAGGCACGGCTCGTGCTTCTGCCGCACATCCTGCAGATGGCGCAGCCAATTATCGCTCAGTCCGATCCGCTCGCGGCGCAGCGCCACCCGCACCCCGCTACAACCGTAGTGGCCGCAAACGATGACGTGGCGCACTTTCAGCACATCCACCGCAAATTGGAGCACTGACAGGCAGTTCAAATCGGTGTGCACCACGAGGTTTGCAATGTTGCGATGGACAAACAGCTCTCCGGGCAAGAGCCCGACGATTTGGTTCGCCGGCACCCGGCTGTCCGAGCAGCCAATCCACATGTAACCTGGCGCCTGCTGATGGGATAGCTTGACAAAAAACTCCGGATCCTGCTGCCGAATGCTCTCGGCCCAAGCCTTGTTCCGCTCGAAAAGTTGACTCAGGGTTCGCATGGGTTCAATCGCTCGATGCGACGCCAAAAGCCCGCGCCTATGGGCGCGGCTTCCGGCGCTGCGCCGCGAGCCTTACTCTTAACCGCACCCGCGTGAACATGCAATCCCTGCCCGGGAAAAGCAATTACCCATCTGTTTCATAAGCAGTGTTTTCGATTGCGAATTGGCACGAAGCTGCGGACGATGAGCAAGCCGTGAGAACATTGCACGCATACTTGACCCGCCAGATCCTGGCGGCGTTGCTGATCACCGTAATGGTGTTCACATTCGTGCTGCTGCTCGGCAACGCGCTGAAGGAAATCCTTCCTCTGCTGGTAAATCGGCAGGTGACCCTGGCGGTAGTAGCGCAGGCGGCAGGCCTGTTGATCCCCTTCGCATGGGTATTCGCGCTGCCAATGGGCATGTTGACGGCTACCGTGCTGGTGTTCGGCCGCTTCAGCGCCGACCAGGAGCTGACGGCGGTGCGGGCGAGCGGCATTAGTCTGCTCTCGCTCATAAGCCCAATCCTGCTGTTGAGTCTGGCATTCTGCGTGCTCAGTGCCATCATCAACATGGAAATCGGGCCGCGGTGCCGCGCCGCCTACAACGGCATACGGGACAAGGTGCTGATGGAGTTCTCGGGCGCCCAACTGCCCGAGGGGCGCTTCATCAAGGATTTCAAGGGCTACATCCTTTACGTGGGTAAGAACCGCAACGGAGACCTGGAGGACGTGCAGGCTTGGGTACTAAAGAACGAGACCAACATGGAGACCTACGTCCGCGCAGCGCGGGGCAAACTGGAGGTGGACGCGCCGAACAGGCGAATCATCGTCCAGCTCTTCGATGGCAAGAGCGTGACGGTGCATGAAGGAAAAATGGAGTACGGCGCTTTCGCGGAATTGCCGCCGCAAGAGTATGCGTTTGGCAAGAAAAACGCCAAGTTCAGCCCTGCCATCAGTGACATGTCCTCCAGACAACTCTGGAAAGAGCTGCACGAGATGGAACGGCAGCTCAACCTCCCGGAGGTGGGCGGGGATCTGTCGGCAGACCAATTGCGTGCCAGGAAGCGCGAGCTAGCGAAGCTGACCGGCGATCCCACCACGCCGATCCGCTTCCAGATCCATCAGCAGATCGCCTTTTCTTTCGCCTGTTTCGGCTTCACTTTGGTGGGCATCCCGCTAGGCATCCGGATGCATCGGCGTGAGACCAATATCGGTATCGCCGTTGCCCTGGTGCTCGTCCTTGTGTATTACAGCTTCATCATGCTGGCCAAGGCGCTCGATACGCGTGCGGAGTATGCGCCGTACCTGATCGTCTGGCTGCCCAACTTCATCTTCCAGGCCGTCGGCGCCGTGCTGCTGTGGCGGGCAAACCGCGGAATGTGAGTCTATAACATTCAGTGGCCCGGGTCAGACAGCCGGCCCAGAAATAGCAGGCTCTCGGAACGGGTGTCGCGAATGAAGAACACGAAAGGATGATCGGCGCGAAAGACCGGGGGTGGAGCCGGCTCCCGGGGCAAGGCGCGCAATCCCATCACAACCGCAGTAGCCGCCGCCGCTTCCGTGCCTTGCTCGTTAACCTCTCCCCAGGCCTTATGGAAGACCCCGGAGATGAGCAGATTCTTGGTGCCATCCATGCCGGAGAAATCAGCCCCGGTGAAGGCATCGGGCATCCCCATGTGGGCGAGCGTGTCATTGAGTTTGAAGCTGGATTCAAGCTTGAACCTGGGTAGGAAGATCACGACCTTCTGCTGCTTCATCTCCTTGAACGCGCCTGAGAGCAGTGCCGGAGTCAGCCGATCCTCCAATTGGGCGCAGCCTTCAGCCTGGCGAGGCAGCAGGATCACCATCGCCAGCGCGCCGCCGGCGTAAGGCAGTTCCACCGCCTGGAATTCATTGTTTTCCATGTATCGGACACTATCGATGTGGTGCATGAGCGGCACATCTGTCTGGCGGCTGGCGGATAGATGGAACGATTGGGTGGAGGTCTCGGCTTCGTTGTATGGCTTGGCCCAGGCTCCCTTGAAGTAAACGGCGTTGGCCAGCACCAGCCGGGTAAGGTCATCAAGGCTGCCAGGCGGCAGGATATCCTGGATCTTGTCCTTGGTCTTCTGGGCCACCCAGTGGTTGATCTCATCTCTGGCAGCGTCGGCCGCGGTCTTGAAGTCGGCCTTGGCGATGTTGGCCTGATACTCGCTCTTCGCAATATCCAGAAAGGCGGGCAGAAAAGGATGGCCCTTTTGCGACCAAAGCGCGTTCGCAATGTTCAACTCGAGGCCCTTCTGTTCGCCCGCCTGCGCCAGTTGCAGCTGCAGTTGGCCGAACGCAGCATGAAGAGGTTTTTGGTCCTTGTCGAAGTGCAGGACCTTGCTCATTTGGTTCTCGGTCTCGCCTCGCGCGCCGGCATAAGTCATCGCCAGGGCGGTAGAGATGCTGTAGGGCGAGAAGAACAGGTTACCCGGCTTGGCTCTAAGCTGACCGTAGAGGTCCAAAGCGAAGGCCGTGTTGCCCGCAACCAGGGTTTGGGGTTGCGCCGATGCGGCACCGAACGGGGAGCCGCAAGTGAAAGAAAGCATGAGAACGGTAGGGATGAGGTTCTTGAGTGTCAGGGTCATACGCACGGCAATGTTTCTTTGTACACGATTACTGATCTGCTTAGTTCGATCAAGTTCGACTCGTTCTGTTAGACGGAAGCCCACTGAGGATGCTCCCCGATATCCGCTGACCGCCCGCTGGAAGGACGCCTCACAAGGAAAGCAGGTACTCGGCCAGGTCGTCAACCTGTTGCGCGGAAAGCTGAGAGGTCTTGCCGTGTTCATCCTTCGGATTGCGCGCGGTAAGGACTTCGCGGATCGTCGCCGCCGAACCGTCATGCAGGTAAGGAGCCGTGCGCCAAAGCTCGTGGAGTGTCGGCGTGTCGAACTCCCTGTCGTCCTTATCAAACGGGTTCCGCGTGCCGACGTTGTAGGAATGAAGGTCGGTGAATAGGGACGGCTCGTGGCAATTGGCGCATCCGGTCTCGGGACGGTTGAACAGCTTCTCGCCGCGCTGTGCTGCCTCTGAGAGCCGCCCGTTGACCAATCGTGGGCTCGGAGCCGGCTTAAGCGATTTGAGCCATTCGTCCATTGCCGTAGCCACTTCCTCGGGCAACGAACTGGCCAGCGAATTCTGGATGCCGTTCCGCACCGCAATCTCGGCCGTAGATCGGACACCCAGACTCATGACTGGCGGCGTCTGGTGGGACAACAGCAGGCTCTTGGTGTCCTTGGGGTTGCCAATGCCGTCGTTGAGCAGGTCCCAGTTGAGGCCGTCCACTCGTCCGTCGTCGTCGTGGCAACTGGCGCAGCTTTGCCAGCCCTGGAAGCAGATGGTGGCGTCGTTGAAATACATCTCACCGCGGCGAAGATTCGTCAGCTTATGCCCCGGGTTCAGCATGATTGCTTCGGCGAGCGGCATGGCTGCGGAGAGGTCAACTACATCCAGGCTATCGGAAAAATAGCCGGCTACGAAGGCCCGGTCGCCGGCGATGGCCAGGGCGCGCGGGCCGCGGACGTTAAGCTGGACACGGCGGCGCAAGCCATACAGAAAGGACAAGTCATTGGGCACGTCCGCCTTTGAGCGTGAGCTGGCATAACTGTCTTTCGCCGATGGCGGCAGAGGCGTGGCAGGCAGAGTCGCCAGCTTTTGCAGCAGGGCTGGGAAATCAATGATGCTCAGTTCATGTGTCCCCGCATGTGTAACGCATAGCCACCTACCGTCCCCAGACCACCCAGCAGCCCACGGATTGGCCGCACCGCGGTCCACGTCATCCAGCAGGACGGTATTCAGCACTTCCAGCGAGGCCAGGTCAATGAGCGTGAGGGCGCTCGTGTTGACCCATCCTCGGGCGAGGTGCGCGACCGGCACCTGGAACCTGGCAACGGTTTGCGCCAGGCAGGCATATTTACCGTCCGGCGAAATGCAAATCTGGCGCAGGTTGATGCTGCCGTTGGGCAGGCGCAGTTCTTTCACCACCTTGCGCTGGGCAACGTCAACGACACTGACAGTCGCTGCGACGCAAGGCAAATCCGAGCGGCCCCGCGGCAAGTGATTCGCCACAAGCAGGAATCGGCCATCTCGCGTGAGGGCGCCGGAGACTGGCTCGCGGGCGACCGGAACTCGGATCGTTTCCCGGTCCTGGCGCAGGTCAAAAAAGGAGACAGCGTCGTTGAAGCGGTTACAGACGAAAAGCGTCTTGCCGTCAGGGCTCAAGACCGGACTCAGGTCAGTGTAGCCTGCAGCCAACGTCTTGGCTACGGTGCCCGAAGCGGTATCCATAACATAAACCTCGCTGGCAGGTCCGGCGCAGGTCACAAACAAACGCGTGCCGTCGGGTGACAACACCAATCCCGAGGGCTCCCCCGGCAGCGCCAGCCGTCTTTCGATTTGGCGTTGTCCCGTGTTGTAGACCAACAGCCGTTTGGCAGAGGCACAGGCCACGTAAAGGACATGGCCGTCGGGGGAAACTGCCAGGGCAGCAGGCGACAGGTCCCCTGACGAGGCGGAGGCACTGGCAGTTACGGAGTCAGGGGTCGAGGACCGCGAACACGCTGGCAGACACGGGAGCAGGGCGAGAAGGGTGCAGAGGAGTACGGATTGCCAATTGGAAATTGCAGATCTCAAAACGCCGGGGAAGGATGGAGACCTATGCACTAAGCATCGCCCCCGCATTGGCTCTGGGGTCCAATCAATCATCGCCGGAGGGGCTGGTTGCTCTTGAGCCGTTGATCATTTCCTGCACTACGGATCGGGCATGACACCGCGCCGATTACGAATCGGCAACACCGCACAGTGTGAATCCGGGCCGCGCAGGGTCAAGCTTCGGATTGCCGGGATAACATCACGGTCAACCCTGAACGGACTGCATAATCCAGCCCAGTGTAGGACCACCGCAGGGCAGAAGGGCACATCGCGGATTAGCAGGGTGCACGCCAAGTGCGCATCTTGGAGGTATAGGCGCGTTTTGCCGTGTCCGCGGATCTCCTCCCGAAGCCGTCGCAGCCTCCTGCCGGCTTGACTCCCAATCACCGGCTGCGTCTTCTGATGGGTAACGCTTCTATGAATCAACCATTTATCGCTGCAGCGCTTGGAGTATTGTTTGGTGTCGGCACCGTGTCTCAGGCCGGCGCCACCAATCGCACCATCCCCCACCCGCTCCCATCTCACCCCGGCAACATCTTTCTGGCCGGAGAGGACGTGACGGTGCCCGCGCCGCCGACGGGTGACGGTGATACCTGGCGCGCCGTGGATTACGAGGGACTCACTGTCTTCGAAGGTCCGGTGAACGCAGGGCCCATAAGACTGGGACGCCTGCCCGTGGGTTACTACGAGCTCCGCCGCATCGGGGGGTCCGCTACCAATTGGATTTCTATCGGTGTGCTGGAGGGCTTGCGCGCGCCGACACCGCTCGGTTCACCCATCGGCGTAGACATCGCTATGGCCTGGCTCTATCCCAAAGACAAGATGGCTGCCGTCGCCAACCTGTGCACGCTGGCGGGCATGAACCGCGTCCGCGACCGACTAAGCTGGCCGGAGTTGGAGCCGAAGAAAGGCGAGTTTGCAACGACCAACCGTTATGACTGGTCGGCACAGGCTCAATCCGCCGCCGGCTTGCAGGTGATCGAGGTTGATCACCTCTCGCCGGCGTGGGCGAATCCGCATACCAAGCGCTTCCCGCTGGATTTGCGCGACGCTTATAAATTCTATCGTGCCTTGGCCCAGCGCTGGCCGAGCGAGGTGGAGGCCTTCGAGCCGTGGAACGAGGCGGACATTCCCGACTTCGGCGGCCACACGGGCAGCGAGATGGCATCGCTGCAAAAGGCGGCGTATCTCGGCCTCAAAGCAGGCAATCCTAAGGTCATTGGATGCCTTAACGTCTTCGCCATACATCGCGCGGCCACACTGCGCGACTTGCACGAGAATGCCGCCTGGCCCTATTTTGACACCTTCAACCTGCACCACTACGAGGGCTTCGATAAATACCCCAGGCTTTACGCGGACTACCGCGCGGTCTCGGCCGGGAGGCCGCTGTGGGTTACCGAGTGCAGCTTACCGGTTAAATGGAACGGGGACGAGCGCTTGCAGGAACCCACGGCCGACGATTTGCGCGTGCAAAGCGAGCGAGTGGCCATGACTTATGCCTGCTCGATTCATGAAGGCGCACAGGCGGTCTTTTACTTCATCCTTCCGCATTTCGTCGAAGGCCAGACCCAGTTCGGCGTGGTACGTCCGGACCTGACTCCGCGTCCGGCGTTTGTGGCTTTGGCTGCTGCGGGCCGCCTGCTGGCGGATGCCCAGCCGCTGGGCCGACTCCAGGCCGGGAACGACTCAATCCAAGGCTTTCTTTTCAGTGCGAAGCCTGACGGCCGGCGCGCAGACGTGCTTGTTGCATGGTCAAAGACCGAGGCCGAGTTGGAGTTACCCAAGCCGCCGAACGCATGCTACGATCACCTGGGGCGCGCACGACGAGTGGAGGGAAGGTCGCTCAAGCTGGGCCGCGCACCGCTCATCGCCGTGCTTTCGACGGGGACAAGACTCGACGTGATCCCGCCGTCCAAAGTGCCGGAGTGGCTGGCGGGCAAGCCTTCGCCCGTGGTGCTGCAAGCCTCGCTGCCTGAGGAGAGCATTATCCTGGAAAAGTCGGCCTACAAGATCCCAGCCGGCCAAACAGCCTCCGTCCCCATCTACCTCTACAACTTCAGCTCGAAACCCGCTCGCGGGAAGCTGAACGCCTCCGTTTCATTTCAGCCTAACGGCTCCGCGACACCTGTCGCATGGGGCGCGCAGATGCTGGCTGAAGTGGACGTCGCACCTGGCGAGCGGAAGGAGCTGGCACTTCGCTTGACCGGCGTGAGCACGAATGGCCTCGAGTGTGCTACAATCCTGGTCATCGGTGAATTCGGCGGCGCCGGCAAGCCGGTGCTTTCTTTCCGTTTGGCCCCCAGTCCGAAGTGAGGAATGAAGTTCTCATCAACAGGGTTGCTCACCGCCTAACGATCGCTAGTGTGCTTGCTCGGAATTAGCATTACCTCTCGGGATCACTCAAAAGCGGCAGAGGACAGCCGCACTCCAAGACGCTTCGCGTTTACCGACGCGTAGGTGGGCGTGCTAGCGTCTTGGAGTGCGGCTGTCCTCTGCCGCTTTGGCGCGAAAATGTATGTGCAATTCTGAAGCACTACAGTACGGAGAACATCGCAATCCCACAGGGCGGCCCCTTTCCGAACGGACGATTCTTGTGCGGTTTCGGCTGTCGGCGCACCTATCATGGGTGAAGACAGATGAGTAATGACACGGAATTACTCCGCCGGTTCGTCGAAGAACGTGCCGAGGGCCCCTTCACCGAACTAGTGCGGGAGCACCTAAACCTGGTCTATTCTGCGGCGCTGAGAGAGATGAACGGTGACGGGGCGCTGGCAGAAGATGTTTCCCAGGCGGTATTCACGGTGTTGGCGCGCGAGGCTCCCCGGCTCTTGGGCCATCCTTCCCTGGCTGGATGGCTCTACACCACGGTGAGGCATTTGGCGGCGAATTGGCGGCGGGCCGACCAGCACCGTCGGCGTCGGGAAGAAGAGGCACACAGTATGAATCAGTTGCTTTCCGAAGATACCCCCAACGAGGTCTGGCAGCAGGTCCGGCCTGTGCTGGACGACGCCCTCCACGAACTCAACGCCGCGGACCGCGAAGCCGTCGTGCTTCGCTTCCTGGAGGGCCGGCCCTTGCGCGAAGTCGGCGCCCGGCTGGGCCTCAACGAGAACGCCGCCCGGATGCGAGTGGACCGGGCGCTGGACAAACTCCGCGGGCAGCTCGCACGTCGCGGCATCACCTCGACCGCCTCCGGCCTGACCGCGGCCTTGGCAATCGGGGTCCTCACCCCGGCCCCGGCGGCGCTGGCGGGCACCATCGCGAGCACCGCGCTGGCGAGCGGAGCCGTTGCCGGCTCAACCACCTTAACTCTGATGAAGCTTATGAGCATGACCACAGTAAAGGTCGGTTTGATCGGCGCCCTGGTGGTGGGCGGCATTGCCGTGCCCACCTGGCAGCAAACCCGCCTGCGACGGGTGCAGGCCGAGAATGCGAACTGGCGCGCCAAAGCGGCGGAACTGCGCACACAAGAAACGGAACTGGTCACCTTGCGCGGCAAGGCGGAGGGCCTGCGTAAGGCTGGGGACGATCCCGCCGAGCTGGAGCAATTGCGCCGGTGGAAGGCGCAGACCCAGCCCGAGCTGCTCCGCTTGCGCGGGATGGCCGGGGTAGCCCGGCGGGCGAATGTCGAGGCGGAGCAATTGCGGGCACAGCTCGCACGGCAGGCCGGCCAGGGCGGCACCAACCCGATCTCCGGGACGATGGCTGAAGGGCTGAAGCGGGCCTTTGAACAACAGGCCAAGGGCCGGCTGTCGCGGCTGACGGCCAGCCTGCGCCTGACGCCCAACCAGGTCCAGGCCGCTCGTGAAATCTTGTTGCGAAAGGCGGACGCACAGGCGGACGGGCAGACGGCGATGATGCGGCAGATCTCTGCCGGGAAGTTCGATCAGGAGGCGCTGGACAAGCTGGAGGCGGACGTGGGCGATCCGGAGACGCAAATCCAGGCGCTGCTGACTCCGGACCAGACAGCCGCCTATCCAGGATACAAAAGAGATGAAGCCTCCTTTAATGCTCGCACCATGGCCACCCTCGATATGGCCCAATTGCGGGACACCACCCTCGGCTTGACTTCGGATCAGGAGGATCGAGCTTTTGCAGCCTTGTACCAGGTTAGCTTCGACCGACTCACCGGCACCATACAGCCCTACGTGAAAGGCGAGGTAGAAACCCTGCTCTGGTTGATGGAGCAAAAGGCCAAGGCCCTGGAGCCCGTCCTGACCGCCACCCAGTTGGAGGGCTACCGCCAAGCGCAATCCAGTCAGGCCAAGGCAATGAGAGACCTGTTAAGCAAGCTGACAGGCAGTGGCGGCGCGAAGTAGGTTGGTCTCCTGAGTCCGCCCGGTTCCACCACCTTGACCCTGATGAAGCAAATGAGCATACCCAAAGTCAAAGTCATTCTGATCACTGCCTTGGTAGTGGCCGTGATTGCCGTGCCCACCTGGCAGCAAACCCGCCTGCAGCGCGTGCAGGCCGAAAATGCGAACTGGCGTGCCAAAGAGGCAGAAGTGCGCACAAAAGAAACGGAACTGGCCGCCTTGCGCCGCAAGGCGGAGAGCCTTCATAAGGCTGAGAACGATCACGCCGAGTTAGAGCAATTGCGGCAGTGGAAGATGCAGACGCAGGCCGAGTTGCTCCGCTTGCACGGCATGGACGGGGTCGCCCGGCGGGCGAATGCTGAGGCGGAGCAATTGCGGGCGGAGCTCGCACGACAGGGAGGCGACGGCAGCACCAACCTGCTCACCGGGGCGATGGTTGACGCGATGAAACAGAGCAAGGAGAGCCAGGCAGAGAGCCATCTGTCGCGCCTGACGGCTAGTCTGCACCTGACTCCGGAACAAACCCAGGCAGCACGCGAAATCCTGTTGCGACAGGCGGACGCGGTGGCGGAGGCGGCAGTGATGCAGCAGCTCTACGGGAAGAACGGCAAGGAGGCGCTGGACAAGGTGAAGAAGGAAGCGGGCGATCCAGAGACGCAAATCCAGGCGCTGCTGACTCCGGACCAGAAGGCCGCCTATTCAAACTACCAACAGGAAGAGGCCGCCCGCAACGCGCGCACATCGGCCAACTTCGCCATCCTCCCATTGCGGGACACCCTCGACTTGACTACGGAGCAGGAGGATCGGGCCTTTGCTGCCCTATATCAGGTTAGCTTCGACCAACTCAGCGGCAAGGCAAAGCCGCCCGCGACCAATGAGGTCGAAGCAGCGCTGTGGGATCGCGAGCTGCGCGCCAAGGCCCTGGAACCCATCCTGACTCCCACCCAGTTGGAAAGCTACCGCCAACAGCAAGCCATTGGTAGTGGCGGCTCGAAATAAGCCGAACTCCAGAGTGGGGCTGTTTGGCTATTTGTAGGCCACCGCGGCACTGGATGCGCCCGCGAGGTGGATGACTTCGAAGCGTTTGAAGCCAGCCTCACCGCATCATTCTCTATGGATTAAATGTCGGATTTTGGCTGGGTGGAGACAATACTAGGGTAGAACAGGCAGATGGGGTCGGTTTTGACTCGCATAGTAGAGCATTCCGCAACCGCCTTCACGACCTGTCCAAGAGAAATCATATGAAGATCATCAACCCAATCCGCATTCGGCTCTGTGCCGCTGTCAACGTTGCCCTGCGGGGTGCCATCGTAACTCCAGGGATGATCGCCGTGTCAGTGCTATTGGTTTTCACGGGTTCTGCTACCGCGCAAAACTGGACGCAAACAGGCGCTCCAACAAATGACTGGCAATCCATCACAACCTCGGCAGATGGAACCACACTGTTGGCCTCGGCGCATGACGTGGGTTCGATTTATTCCTCGACTAATTCGGGAACCAACTGGAGCGTAACGGGCGCGCCGGCAGGGTTGTGGTATGCTCTCGCCTCCTCGGCCGATGGAAAAAAACTGCTGGCGGCGGGCAGCGACTACCAGTATCTCACGAACGGGTCAACCATTTATACCCTGGCAACTACCGCGTGGATTTATACCTCAACGAATTCGGGAGCGAGTTGGACAGGAGCCAGCAGCACGCCGATAAATGTCTCATGGACTTCTGCTGCCTCTTCGGCTGACGGGAGCAAATTGGCCGTGGCGGCCACGTCCGGCGCAATCTACACCTCGGCTAATTCAGGCAGCACCTGGACCTTGCGCAGCACACCCAATAAGCAGTGGAATTCCATCGCGTCTTCGGCCGACGGAACAAAGTTGGTGGCCGTGGCCGTCAAGGGAGGCATTTACACTTCGGCAAACTCGGGCGTCACTTGGACGCCAACCGACGCACCCAGCGACCTTTGGTGGTGGGCAGTGGCCTCCTCGGCGGATGGGCGCAGACTGGTTGCGGGGGCTTTCTACAACGCCCAAGCGACGGCTGGCGGCCCTTTGTATATCTCCACGAACTCCGGGGCGCACTGGTTGTTGGCCAGCGTGCCCCGTAACAACTGGGCTTCCGTAGCCTCTTCCGCTGATGCCAGCACGCTGGTCGCGGTAGCTGCCGGTGTGATGGGTATCTCCAAGGATTCGGGGGCCACTTGGACAACGAGCAACCCGCCGAGCGCCAATTCCGCCTGGCAATGCGTGGCCGCCTCGGCTGACGGCAACAAACTTTTTGCCGGTGTCAGTTTTGGAGGCATTTACGAATCGCAAACGACCGCAGCCCCACGGCTAAGTTTCACCAGTGCGGGCGGCGCTTTCGCCATCGCTTGGATCATTCCCTCAATGGAATTGGGGTTGCAGGAGAGTCTTGACTTGAGCGCAATAAACTGGATGGATGTTGCGACACAGCCAACCGTTACCAATTATCAGAAACAGGTGATTCTGACACCGCAATCCGGCAATCACTTCTATCGGCTCAAATCGTATTGATGCCGGCGCACCCTCGGGATGAATCAAGGTATTCTGTCAAGAATGGGGCTGGTGCCGAGATTGGACTCAGAGTTGGGAGAACCGGTCGTTCTGGGTGCGGGTGATCCGCGGCAATTCAGTTATGACCGACAATGAGTTATTGCGCGAATACGTCGCGCGGGGATCGGAGGACGCTTTCGCGACCATCGTGGGCCGGTATGCCCGCCTTGTTTACGCGGCTGCTTGCCGCCAAACCGGCAACGTCCAGGATGCCGAGGATATCACGCAGGCGGTTTTCCTTATTTTGGCGCGCAAGGCCGGCCGCCTGCGCCCGGATACCATCCTGCCGGGATGGCTGTTGCGCACGACGCGGTTTGTGGCACTCAACGCCCGCCGGCACCAATTGCAGCGCCTGCGTATGGAGTGTGACGCGATGATCGAGGACCAAGCCGAAACCGACGTGGCTTGGGAGCGGCTCTCACCTCTGTTGGACGAGGCATTGGCACGTCTTAGCGCCAAGGATTCGGATGCCGTGGTCTTGCGCTATTTCGAGCGACGGAATTTCAAGCAAATCGCTCAAAACCTGGGCACGACGGAAGATGGCGCACAGAAAAGGGTGACGCGGGCTGTGGAAAAACTCCGTGCCTGCTTCATCAAGCGCGGATTGATGTTGTCTTCTGCTAATATCGCCACCGCTATCACCGTACATGGGGTTCAGGCAGCACCGGCTCATTTGCCGGCAACCGTCATGGCTGCGGTCAAATCCGGCGCGGCTTTGACCGGGAGTATCTCCGTCCTGGTGAAGGCCGGTCTCGGCGCCTGGAAGGCGGCCCAGCTCAAGACAATCGGACTGTGGGCGATGCCGGCGGTGTTGATGATGCCTTTGGCTGGCCTCTTCGTGACTAGCAAGGTGCGGGTGAATTTCATGCGGAATAGGTCCTGGCAATACCTAGCCACTTCGGCCGATGGAACCAAACTGGTGGCAACCGTGTCGGGCGTGGGCCCGATTTATGTCTCAAAGAACTCGGGCGCCACCTGGCACGCGACGGGTGCGCCGGAAGCATTGTGGGCTGGGCTCGCCTCGTCGGCCGATGGAACGAAGCTGCTCGCGGTGGGTAGCGACTACGAACATGTCATCAACCCTTTGATTCGTTCGCCAACGGCGACGACCGCGTGGATTTATACCTCAACCAATTCGGGAGCAACCTGGACGCCAGCGACCGGCACACCGACGAATGTTCACTGGACCTGCGCAGCGTGTTCCGCAGACGGGGACAAACAGGTGGCAGCAGCCGGGCTGGGCGGAATCTACATCTCAACCAATACTGGCAGGACTTGGAACCTAAGCAGCGCCCCCAACAAGCAGTGGCATTCCCTCGCGTGTTCGGCGGAAGGAAACCGATTGATAGCTCTGGCTGCCATGGGCCCCTTTCTTTCCCCGCATGTTATGGTCAAGGGACTATTCGATGAAGGAGGCATCTATACCTCGGCTGATGGAGGTGTTACTTGGACGCGGACCAGCGCCACCAATTATCTTGGGTGGTGGTCTATCGCTGCTTCGTCAGACGGTAGAAAACTGTTGGCAGCCACTATTGTCCTGCCTGGGAACGTTAAGGCTCTCAAAAAGAACCCTGACGGTACGGCTTCTGGCGCCTTTTCGATTGAACTCACCGGTGGCGGCTCCGTTTATGTCTCCACCAATGCGGGAATAGACTGGATTTTGACAAGCGCGCCCACCAACGGCTGGGTTTCCGTCGCCTCTTCCGCCGATGCCACCAGCTTGATAGCGGCGGGTGCAGACGTGATTTCCGTATCTCGCGACTCTGGGGCCACTTGGACGACGACCAAAACGCCGGGTGCGAATTGGACCTCCGTGGCAACCTCCGCCAATGCAAATAAGATCGTCGCGGCAAGCAAATCTGACGGGGTTCATGTCATAATCCGCTGATAATCAGATTGTGGTACCGTGGACCTCGACGCTTCCAGCGTGCGTGAGGCTCTCTGCCGATCCTGATGCGCGGCACCGAACGGCTTGATAGACGGGCTCTGGTGCGCGAGAAACGAGATGGCGTGCTGGCCAAGTGGTCTCGGGTGTGAGGTTCTTCGCCCTTGTTGTTCAAGGTTTGACGATCACTGCCTGCACCGGCACGTCTTGGCCCCGCTCCACAGCTTGCTTTGCCGAGGATAGCTCGTTCGCAACCAGTTTGATACCGGCGCTGTTGTTCCCTCCCACGCGCAACCAAACGTTGGTCCCAGGCGCTGCCTGGCATCCATGAACCAGCGCATCCTGCACGTCCTGAAAAATGACCGTCGGGCTGTCGTTGGTCCCTGACCGCCAGCCGAACAGCTCCAGCCCGCCTACATCCTGGCATACCAGCGCAGGCCGTGGGTCAGGATGCACCGTGCTGACCTGCACGCGGCTGAGCCGTAGCCCGCGCGTGTGGCGGCAGAAGAACCCATACGCAGGCAGCGCGCCGAACATCCCATACTCCGGGTAGTCCTTGACCTTTTCCGGAACGCTCGCCAGGTCCCTCAAGTTGCCTCCGCCGGCGAAGGAGACAGTGATGTTCTCCAGCGCCACGTCCTCCACGGGGTGGCCCGGCAGCCCAGTGATGCTGCAGCCGATGGCATCGGCGCCAAACGCCCGCACGTTGCTGATGCGCACATGACGCAGCCGGCCCGTGCCTATGGGCTCCATCCCGCTCTTGAAAGGGCGCGCCCGGTCGCCCAGCCGGATGAAGATCGCCGACCGGGTGTTGTGCATTGTCACATTCGAGATGCTGATCTGTTCCAGGGTGCCGCCATCCACCAACTCCAACGCGAGGCCGCTGATCTGAGTGTCGTAGATCGTGCAGTTGCTCATCGCGATGTTCTCAAAGCCGCCGTTGGACTCAGTACCCAGTTTGAAGGCATTGCACAGGCTGCTCAGCACGCAATTCGTAACGACGACGTTCCGGCAGGGCCTCTCCAGGGTGCTCTTGAGGACCACCGCATCATCCCCGCTGAGAATGTCGCAATTGGCAATCCGCACACGCTCGCAGCCGTCAATATCAATGCCGTCGTTGTTCGCGTTGCACGTGCTCTCGACGCGGATGCCCTCAATGCAAACACCCTCGCAAGCCAGGTAATGTTGCACCCACATCGGCGAGTTCTTCAGCGTCAAGCTGCGCATCGAGACCTCGCGGCAGGCGATAATCCGCAGCAAGTAAGGCCGAACTTTGTAGGGTCCCTTGAACGCCCCGCCCTGGCCGTCAATGGTTCCGTGGCCCTCGAAGGCGATGTGGTCGAGGTTCTCCGCATAGATCAAGCTGCGCTCAGTGTAGTTGTCGGCGTACGACCGGATAGCGGGGATCGTGGGTGGGTAATCCTCAAGCTTCGTGCTGCCCAACAACGTCGCCCCGCCTTCCAGATGGAGGGTGACGTGGCTTTTGAGAAAAAGGGTACCGCTCAAGTAGCGGCCGGGAGGAAGATAAACGGTGCCTCCGCCGGCTCCCGCGCAAGCGTCAATGGCCGCTTGGAGCGCCCGGGTATCGAGCTTCGATCCGTCTCCTGCCGCGCCGTAATCGCGCACCGACATTCTGCCGCCGCTCGTGGGGGCCTCGGCCGCATAGGCGCCGGGATTAACCGTTGCGGCGAGGCCGCCTGCCCCGAGCAGATACTTAATGATCCGGCGACGGCTTGGATCGAAAACGGCCTTGGGTTGGTTGGATGAGTCGGCAGATGCCGCTGGCGTATTCATGCCGGATTGTCTCTCTTCCGGCAGCGCGAGTGTCAATCCAATTACTTGCTTGGGGAGTAGTCCGTCGGCGCGAGGAACTCTGATTTTACCCCATCCTGCACTGTGAGCGAGTCGCCGGCCTTCTGCTCCGAGGCACTCTTGGCGGCAATCCAGTCCGGATCGGCGCGGAAGGCCTTGAAGGCGACCGCAGCGGCCTCCGGGCTCTTGTGCACAAGCAGGTAGATCAGTTTCTCACCAGCCCCGTTCTTGGGGTCGGTCGGCGTCCAATAACCGAAGCTGGTCATGCCATGCTTCTCGAATAGCTTCAGTGTGTAGTCGCGGAAGCGGGCAAGCAGGTTCTCCAGGTTGCCCGTCGAGGCGGTGTAGGTCCGTAGTTCGAAAACGTGCGGCTCAGTCGCTGTCGAGGGTTTAATCGCAGGCGAGAAATCGGTGGCTGCCAGGAAGATGGAATCCGCTTTGGTGACAAGTCTACCGTCCTTCTCCGATGCCTTGGCGGCGGCCTGCCAATCGGGATCCGCCCCGAATTCTTTCCAGGATTTCTCCCGCGCATCGCGATTCGGATAGGCGAGAAGATACACCAGTTTGTTCTCAGTATTGGTCATCGGCAGCCAGTAGCCGATATTCACCATGCCATGCTTCTCAAAGAGCTTGCAGGTGTGCTCCCGGAACCGGGCGTTGAGGGCATCAAGCTTACCGGGCGCGGCGTAGTAGATGCGCATCTCAAAGCAGCGCGTGTCGGCGGCTCCCGCAGGCCCGGCGCTAAGAGCAACTAAACCCGTCACAACGATAAAGGGCAGAATGGTCTTCATAGATGTTGAAGCGGAGTGTGGACCAGGTGCTGCCGTGCGCAATGGAAAACTGGCCCATCCTGCCGCTGGACGGCGAAGACGAGGGACTGTTTCGTGCCGGCGGATTCCACCCCTCAAATACACCAACGGTAGGGCAGGCAGAGCGACGTGCGTGTGGCTGTGGAGAGCGGTCTATCCTAACACGCCACCGCCTCGCGAAGTCCAAAGTCCAACGTCCGGCGGACCGGCCCCCTGCCGCTGCCCGGCGTGATTTGGATCGAGTGACACTGCCAGTGGCCGCAGTAACACGTTTTGTGGACCTATACAGAGTGAGATGAGAGAAGCCCTTTTAGGCAAGCTGGCAATGGTTCTCTCCCGGGCAATGCGCGAGGAATTGGCCGCCGTTTACCGCTTTGCCACGGGGGAGCCGTTGGGAAGTGCGGAATCCAGAGTGTGGTGTGCAGAGTTTTGTCAGGTTGCGATGCCGGCTGGATCGCAGACTTTGACTTCGAGGTCGCCCGCTTGTTTGAGATAAGGCGGCACGCTCGACGGGCAGACGAGGTAGTTGTTGCCTTTGGGATAATAGCCCCGGAAGACCCGCAAGGCGGTGCTGTCGAAGGAGCGCGGGTCCCACTTGCACTCGATGGTATCCACTTCGTCGCGCCGGTGGGCGAGCACGAAGTCCACTTCACGGCCCGTCTTGTCCCGCCAGTAGCGGATGGTGGTGTCCGGGAAATGTGCTTGCAGGTGTTCCAGAACGAGGTGTTCCCAGAGCGCGCCGAGGTCTTCCTGGCGGAGCGGGTCCCAGCCGCGCGCATGGCTGACGAAGCCGGTGTCGAAGCCGTAAATCTTGGGCTGTTTGACGATCTCGTTCTGGCCGCTGCCGTGGAAGGGCCGCACGATCGTAACGGCATGGGTGGTTTCGAGGGCGCGGAGGTGGCTCTCGACAGTGGGCCGCGTGATGCCCACAGCGGCGGCGGTTTTGGTGACTTCGAACTGGCCGCCGCTTTGACGCAGGAGGTATTCAAACACAGCGTTGAAGCGGTTCATGTCCCGGAATTCAAACAGCCGGTGGATGTCGCGAGCAAAGAAAGAGTCCATCCATTCGCGGTAGAAGGCGGGGGGCTTGGTGTCGGCCAGCAGCGCCGGCGGCAGACCGCCGTGAAAGAGACGCTTCGTGAGCGGAATGTTTCCGAACGCGGGCAACTCGCCCCAGGTCACCGGCACAAGATGAACGACGCGTTTGCGACCCGTGAGCGTATCGCGAAACTTCTTGCTGGCCGCGAGGGTGGACGAACCGGTGGCCAGGATCTTGAGCTTGGGAAAAACGTCGGCACCGACCTTGAGCAGGCGACTGGGGTCGCTGAGTTGGTGGATCTCGTCGAAGACCACCACCGGCTTGGTGCAGGCCCGGTAGAAGGCCTCGGGGTCCCGGCTCATTTCTTCGAACTTGGGCAGGTCACAGTTCACGTAGAGCACCCGTTCCGTCCCAAGGCTTTCGGCTAGGGTGGTCTTGCCACAGCGGCGGACACCGCACAGCCAAGCGATGGGAACCTGCCGCCAGGCCTCTTCAATCCTGCTGATCCAAAATGGTCTTGCGAACATGCTACCGTAGTATACGTACAGTAAGACCAAATGTAAAGTATGCTAGCATGTTCTCCGGGGGAGGAGCATCAACCAGACCTCAAAATAGGGGGAGTCTTTTGAGGAAAAGACTGAACGGTTCAATTCCCCCAGAATCGTCAATTGCTTGAGGTCAGCGCTTTCGGGGAAGCTTTGATTTTTCCGGGGACTTTCCCAGCGGGGTGTCGGGGCGCTATTCTGGGCCATGCC
>Ga0118677_10007061_pt1 | contig 18735 bp, 17 predicted proteins | sample AliMusrvi5mmetaG_FD_86154 | JGI IMG/M metagenome (GOLD analysis project Ga0118677, IMG submission 86154) | reverse complement strand
TCACTGGTGCATTTGCCTTTGGTGTGCCGCCTCCTCCCGGTTATCCGCTTTGGGCCTTGCTCGGTTACATCTGGAGTCATCTGATTGTGCCGTTTGGTAATCCGGCCTGGCGCATCGGGACCATGTCCGTGTTCACCGGTGGCCTGACTGTTGGCATCATGACCCTGATGATGACCCGCAGCACACGCGTGTTGCTGCACGCGCTTCCCTGGGCGGATGCCATTGAAGAACGTTTGCTCCACTGGATTGCCCTGTTGGTGGGCATCAGCACTTCGCTGCTGTTCGGCTTCAATCGCGGCGTCTGGCTCTGGTCCTGCGTTTCCGAAATGCGTGTGCTGAATGCCTTCTCGTTCGTGCTGATTGCTTGTACTTTTTTTGCCTGGATGATTCAGCCGCATCGCAAAGGGTTTCTGTATGCCACGTTGCTGATCTTCGGGTTGAGCATGACCAACCACCAAACCGTGGCGGTCATGGCCTTGGCCTTGGTGGTCGGGACACTGGCAGAAGGTCTGGACCGGTTTTTTTGTCTTTTTTGCCGGGTTTCTTGCTCTTGTCATGTCGGGGAGATATACTACGCCCCTCATTCATAATGTAGCAATGGGTGCAGCTGTTATCGGCTTTGCAATTTATGTTACCGGCAGAATTTCGGTTTTTATGCACAACAAAAAGAAGCGGCAGGAATCGAATAGTTTGTAACCGCCCCGGTCATAATATGTATTTTTTATCCTCGTTATATGTTTCTTTGCTGTTTGCATAAGTGCAAACACGGCAATCCACCGCGTCTGTAAATGCAGACAACGAAGTTGCCTCCTGAAACGGCTAAAGAGAACCTTGTGGTTTTATGGTAACGTTTTATGGGCATAACTGCGTTTCAAAGGAAATTATGTGGGTATTCAGGATATCCTTCAGAAAAATGCGATTATCACTAATATTGATGCTGGCAACAAAAACGAACTGCTCACACGAATGGCTCACCATCTGGTGTTGCTTTACGACCTAAAAGATCAGGACATCATTGTACAAAAAATTCTCGACCATGAGCTGGATATGTCTACAGGTATCGGATTTGGTATTGCCATCCCTCATGCCCGTATTGAAGGCATCGACAGGGTGTATATGGTTGCGGCACGTTCGGTAAAGGGAATTGAATTTGAAGCTACGGTGCTTTATGCTGGAATTTCAGACTTTGCACGACTCTCCGTTGAGCTCGCTCCTGCCGAAATGCTCATCTATCTGAACATGTTTCTGGTCTGGATGCGTGAATCCACGCTGATTGATCGCTTCTGTGTTCTCGAGAGATTTCTTGATAATGCACTTATACTGCTGTTTTCGAAACGTTTTGGTTCTGAAGATCCTTTTGTTGATGCTCTGCAGGCAGCTCGATGGATGGGGGATCATGATGCATTGAAGTTCTGTCCTGATATTGGTATCGCCAGTGGTACCGTTATGGCTGGTTTTACCGGGACTCCAAAAGAGTATTCGACCTCTGTTTTTGGTTGTCCCTTGATTCTTGCTGCAGGATGTGCACGACTTAATCCAAGGGGCGATGTTGCTTCAATGATAACATTTCCCGCCGATGAGTGGAAAAAACGCTCTCTTGATGATGTGTTTCAGCCGATCGAGTATAATCACCCTGAAAAAGGAACGTCGACGCAGTCGCAGACATGGATTCTGGGAGATCCCAGAGAGGTTGAGTTTCCCGGTACAGGCAGGATTGCCTTAAGGGACATAGCCAATGTTATTCACTCTATGCCATCAGTATCGGCAGAAAAAAAGGCAAGAGAGTGGGTTGATCTTATCAGGGCAAAAGGTTTTTATAAAAAAAACGATTAACTCTGTTATGCTGTTGGATTATTGCGGAACCATGGTTACTATTTTTTCGGCACCATAAATCGGCCATTTAAAAGAAAATAAAAGGAGAAACAACGTTTATGTCAACAACGAATGAAAATCTGAAAGAAGCTTTTGCCGGTGAGAGTCAGGCAAACCAGAAGTACCTTGCTTTTGCAAAAGAAGCTGAAAAAGCGGGGTTCACTAATATTGCAAAGTTGTTCCGTACAACTGCTCAGGCGGAATCGATTCATGCTGAAGGTCATTTCACGGCACTTGGAGGAATAGGATCAACTGCAGATAATTTGCAGGCTGCCATTGGCGGTGAAACATTTGAGCATACCGAAATGTATCCGCCGATGCTTGAACAGGCTGAAACTGATAATCATCCGGCAAAAAAGATGTTTGCTTTTGCGCTCAAGGCTGAACGGCAGCATGCCGCATTGTATAAAAAAGCATTGGAAGCGGTGCGTGACGGTAAGGATATTACGGCTACCGAAGTTTGGCTTTGTCCTTTCTGCGGTCATATTGAGCTGGGTACGCCACCGGCAGTCTGTCCGATTTGCGGCGCAACGGCTTCGCAGTTCGTACAGGTTTAATACTGTCGCAATTGTTTCAAGGAGGCGGTTCATTGAACCGCCTTTTTTACAGCAATTTTTCTCAGATTGTCTTCTCTTATTCCGCAATATGATTTTTGGTTGCGAGCAATACTGCTGCAGCAATAAGGTCAATCGGTATCCAGAACTCCTTCGCAAGATTAATTTCCATAATAGGATTATACAGTATTGCAAACACTGTATAGACAATGGGGAGCAAAAATATTTTTTTGCCAAAATTCCGGTACGCTCCCCAGGCGAAAGTTCCGGCAGCGACGATTTTTAGCAGATTATAAAATTCAGCAGGGAGAGGGAGTACGGCGATGAAGAGAAGGAGTGCCGTAATATAGATGACTTGAACGGGCATAAAAGTTCTATTGATAAGTGTTGCAAGGAATTCAGAAAAGAACGTTGAGAAAATATGCTGAAAAGCTGAAGATATCAGTAACGTTCTTTTCTTGCCAAATGCAATAAACTGTTATTTTTGAAGGAAAGAATTCATTTTGTTCCAGTGACCAGGCACTCTCTCTATGCATGAATTTGATTTTCTTGGCGAACTGGTGCTTATCGGGGCACTGGCAGTTGCCATTATTCTGGTTTTTCAGCGTCTGAAGATTCCGCCGGTCATCGGTTTGATTTTTACAGGCATTCTCCTTGGTCCCTCAGGTATTGCTGCGGTCTATGACCAGAAGCTGATTTCAACGCTTGCCGAGCTTGGTGTGATTCTGCTTTTATTTACCATAGGTCTTGAATTTTCACTTGATGACCTTAAAAAGCTTAAAAAAATTGTGCTGGTAGGCGGTCTTGTCCAGATTCTTGTAACTGGTCTGGTAATCAGCTTTCTTTCCTACTGGTTTATGCTTGTCATAAATCGAGGCATTACGTTATCAGCCGCTGCCTTTCTTGGATTTACCTTTTCGGTTAGCAGTACGGCGATCTGTCTGAAGATTTTAACAGACCGCGATGAGCTCTCTTTGCCGCACGGGCGCTTTGCATTGGGGATCCTCATTTTTCAGGACATGGCAATTGTCCCGTTGATGATTGGCATTAATGTTTTGAATCCCGAAGCAACACACTCTTTCGCCATACTCGCCCGAAAAGTCGGCATCATTGTGTTTTTTGCTGCAGGTATTTTTATCAGTTTCAGGCTTCTCATGCCGAGAATGGTACGTCTTATCGCATCACTTCATGCAAGAGAGGTTCTTGTTATCGGTGCTCTTGTTATCTGTTTCGGTGCTGCTTACCTGACCTCTCTGGCTGGTCTTTCGCTCGCTCTCGGTTCTTTTGTCGCCGGTATGATTATAGCAAGCACCGACGAAAGTCATCAGATAAGTGTGACCATCGATCCATTTCGCGAGGCGTTCAGCAGTATCTTTTTTATATCCGTAGGGCTTCTGCTCGACGTTAAGATGATTAATCTGCCGCTTTTTGTCTCCATAGCTCTTGTGGTCTTGCTGGTCAAGGGGATGATTGTTGCAGCTGTTTCCCTTTCTCTTGGCAACTCTCTGAGGGTCAGCATGATGGCAGGCATGGCGCTTGCCCAGATCGGTGAGTTCTCTTTTGTGCTGGCAGAGACTGGTTTAAAGAGCAATCTTATCAATCATGATGTCTTTCAGGCAATGCTTGCAATCAGTGTGGTCACTATGATCGTTACTCCGGCTATGATTGCTGTAGCTCCCAAGTTTGCCGATCAGGTGGTGCCGGCACTTGGATTTATACCGCTTGTATCGAGGGATTCTTCCGCTTTTCCCGTACGCCCTCCTGACAGCACCATAATATGTGCTGGAGAGATTCATGCAGCCATCATCGGGTTCGGTCTCAATGGTCAGAATGTGGCGGCAGTGCTTCATGCGACCAATATTTCCTATACTGTACTTGAAATTGACCGGGATATGGTTAAAACCATGAGAAAAAAGGGAGAGCCGATTTATTACGGCGACTGTACTGATAAAAAGGCACTGCTAAGGGCAGGAATAGATCATGCTCGTGCGGTTGTGCTGGGTATTTCGGATGCTACTGCAATCGGGAAAAGTATTACAATGATACGGGAGGTTAATAAAAAAGCGTTCATCATTGTAAGGGCAAGAACTCTTGATGATGTTGCCTCCCTCTACAAAGCAGGAGGAGATGTTGTCGTCACAGAAAAATTTGAAACATCGATCCAGATTTTTTCGCTGCTTCTTAATCACTTTACGGTTGATCCCGAACTTATTCTCGAACAGCAGGAAATTATCAGACGCGAATGTGAAAAAATTTTCACGACAACTCCTGCACAAGGCAAATAACAATTTTCACGATGGATAGTCACATTTCCTGATCATGGTCAATATTTTTTTATATTTACAGTAAATAAGACCATATCTCTATTCACCCACACAGCCGATATGCGTTATGTCACACCATGAGTCATCTCCTACACAGAAATTCATTCGTTACCGGCAGGAACTTCTCGAACTTCAGGCTTCTCACGACAATGCAGCTGTAAAACGTGCATCCTACGAGCTCTCCTTAATGGAGAACAGCTGCTTTATTGAATTGAATGGTATTGTTCATCATTATCATGATTCCGGCCCGAAAGATGCCGTTCATACAGTGGTGCTGATTCATGGTTGGGATTGCTGGTGGATGTGGTGGCACCATGTGATACGGTACCTCAATGACGAAGGGATTCGAACAATTGCCTATGACATGCGCGGGCATGGATGGTCTGATAATGATCCGAAAAACCACTATCATATTGATTTTTTTGCGCATGATCTCAATGAACTTGTCATTAAACTAGGGCTCGGACAATTTCATATAGCTGCATTTTCATTCGGTCCTTTTGTTGCCCTCGATTATGCGCGCGCTCATCCCGACCTGATCCGTTCAATGACATTTTTTAATTTCGGATACCTGCCGAACAGTCATTTTACCCAGGCAGTTGCAACTGGCACCATTACTTTTGTTTTTAATAATCTTTTACGCAAACTGACGTGGTGGCTGCCTGCCTATATATTTGCCCGGCTTGTACTCGCGAAGAATACCGTTATGCTTCATGATATTCTTATAGGATTTAAAAGTCTCGGACTTTGTGCACCGGAAGCAATCGATCAGACAACCCGACAGATAACCTCTTTTGAGATTACTGAGTCAGTGCCGGATATGGTCAGGGCTGTGGATATGCCGATTCTTTTTGTGGCAGGGGAAGGGGATGCAATCATGACCAGTGAGAATACAAAAAAGCTTGAGAAGTTTGCCCGGAACGGGCGTTATGTCAGTATACCTGAATGTGGACACCTGATTACGGTTGAATTGCCCGAAACTACTTCGGAGCTGATCCTGGATCAGGTAACGGCCTGCGGAGAAGTTTAATCGGTGCATTCGCGTATTGCTCGGATAAAAGCTGTCATTTTTACAGGGTCTTTTATACCTGGAGTACTTTCAACCCCTGTTGCGGTATCGACTCCGTATGGGTGGATGCTGCGGATTGCCTCACCCACGTTTGTTTCATTAAGCCCGCCGGCCAGAATGGCGTAGCATGAGCTGCCAAGCTCATTGAAGATGCGCGCGGCAAGCGATGCCTTGATAATATTTCCCGTACCACCAGGCATGCCTGGCCGGTATGCATCAAAGAGGAAGGTGTTGACCCCGCTTCCTTTGGCGAAATCCAAAACCTCTTCAACGGCAAAATTGTCTTCGGGACGAAAGACCTTGATTACTTTGGTATCTTTAATGGATCGAGCCTGTTCAGGAGTGTAGTGATCGTTATGGAGTTGTGCTATGTGCAGCTTGCAGAAGCGGCAGATAGCATTGATTTCAGCTGGTGATTGATCAACGAAAATGCCTGCAGTCAGAACAAAAGGCGGCAGCATTGTAATGATTGTTTTTGCAAGCTCGGGATGGATCATCCGGGGGCTTATGCTGCTGAAATTAAAACCCAGTGCGTCGGCCCCTGCATGACTTGCTTCGAGAGCATCCTGAAGCCGAGTTATTCCACAGATTTTAATTTTTGTCATCGTCTCTGCCGGTTTCAGTTTCACAAATTCATAAAGGTATGCATACCTGCATTGCAAGTCGAACTTTTAAGTGCTTGAGTGGAAGATACGGGTTGCGTAGTGTAACAACAAGTTTAATAAATGTGGAGTTTTAGAGGCGCAAAGGGGGGATATTGAAAAAATTGAGCCGTGGAATGTTAGGTAATCGGTAAGTGGTTGTGATTTTCTTTTAATGTGCGTATATTCGGCACCGGTTATGATTCAGATCAGCCGTGATTCATTGCAATGGGGCGTCGCCAAGTGGTAAGGCATCGGCCTTTGGAGCCGACATCCGCAGGTTCGAATCCTGCCGCCCCAGCAAACAAAAAAGGCAACCTCTGCAAAGGTTGCCTTTTTTGTTGTTCAGTCAACATCCGCAATCAATAGCGGTAATGTTCAGGTTTGTAGGGTCCATCAAGAGGAATGCCGATGTATTCAGACTGCTCTTTGGTAAGCCTTGTAAGCTTAACTCCGAGCTGTTCAAGGTGCAGTCTTGCGACCTCTTCATCAAGCTCTTTTGGAAGTCTGTAGACACCGATCTCATACTCTTTCGTCCAGAGCTCGATTTGTGCAAGTGTCTGGTTGGTAAAGGAGTTGCTCATGACAAACGAAGGGTGGCCTGTTGCGCATCCCAGGTTTACAAGGCGTCCTTCAGCTAAAAGATAGATGGAGTTGCCGTTTTCAAAGGTGTATTTATCAACCTGAGGCTTGATATTCAGTTTTTTTGCTCCGGCAAAGGTATTGAGCTGCTCAACCTGAATCTCGTTGTCGAAGTGACCGATGTTGCAGACAATAGCTTCGTCTTTCATCTGCTTCATATGTTCAAGGGTAATGACATCTTTGTTGCCTGTTGTGGTGACAAAAATATTTCCTTCCTTGACAGCCTCATCCATGGTGGATACTTCATAACCTTCCATGGCTGCCTGCAGAGCGCAGATCGGATCGATTTCCGTAACGATCACCCTTGCGCCGTAAGCGCGCATCGATCGGGCAGAACCTTTGCCGACATCACCGTAACCAAGCACGACAACTACTTTACCCGCAACCATAACGTCGGTTGCACGCTTGATGCCGTCAGCAAGTGATTCGCGGCACCCGTAGAGATTATCAAACTTTGATTTCGTAACCGAGTCGTTGACGTTGATGGCAGGGAAGAGAAGTTCACCTTTTTCAAGCATCTGGTAAAGGCGATGAACACCGGTCGTTGTCTCCTCCGATACTCCCTTCATATCTGCAGCAACCTTGTGCCAGCGTTGCTTGTCTTCTTCAAAGACCTCCCTGAGCTGCTGGTAGAGAGCTTTCTCTTCAGTATTACCCGGAGTCTTTTCAAGCAGTTCCGGGTTGTTTTCGATTTTGTAGCCAAGTATGATCAGAAGGGTTGCGTCACCACCATCATCGACGATAAGGTTCGGTCCTTTGCCCCCTTCAAATTCCAGGATCTGGCGTGTACACCACCAGTACTCCTCAAGGGTTTCCCCTTTCCACGCAAAAACCGGAACACCGGTCTTTGCAATTGCCGCGGCGGCATGGTCCTGGGTGGAAAAAATGTTGCAGCTTGCCCAGCGAACCTCGGCGCCCAGATCCACCAGAGTCTCAATAAGCACGGCTGTCTGGATGGTCATGTGGAGCGAGCCGGCTATACGGGCACCCTTCAAAGGGCTCTTGCCTGCATATTTCCGTCTCGTCGCCATAAGGCCAGGCATCTCTTTTTCAGCGATCTCAATTTCCTTGCGTCCCCATTCAGCAAGAGAGATATCCGCTACTTTATAATCAAGCACCTCGGCAACACTCATATCGTTAGTTGTATTTAATTAGGTTGAGATAGTTCAGGCCAGATTGAGGGCTTTTTTCAGCTCTTCAACCTTCTCAGTTTTTTCCCAAGGGAAGATATCACGGCCGAAATGACCGTAGGCAGCTGTATCCTGATACTTCCATCCCTGTGGTTTGTCGAGGCTGAACCGTTTGATGATAGCTGCAGGACGGAGATCAAAGATCACCTCTGCTTTTTCCTGGATCTGGGCATCGTTGAGGCCGTGTTTTGCCGTGTCGTGGGTATTGATATAGATTGATACCGGACGGGCAACACCGATTGCATAGGAGACCTGAACCGTGCACTTTTCTGCAAGTCCGGCAGCAACAATGTTCTTTGCAACGTGACGTGCTGCATAGGCTGCACTGCGGTCAACCTTGGAAGGATCTTTGCCGCTGAATGCACCGCCGCCATGAGGAGCTGCACCACCATAGGTGTCGACAATGATCTTGCGACCTGTCAGGCCGGTATCGCCATGTGGTCCACCGATAACAAAGCGACCTGTCGGGTTGATGTGAAGTTTTGTCTTTTCATCGATCAGTTCAGCAGGGATAACCTCGTTGATGACATGCTTGATAATATCTTTTTTGATGACTTCCTGCCATGCTTCTTCACTGACACCTTCAGGCTCCGGATCGTGCTGGGTTGATACAACAACAGCATCAACGCGGATGACTTTGTCATCTTCGTATTCAAGGGTAACCTGGCTTTTTGCATCAGGACGGAGGTATGTTACTGCTGTGCCTTCTTTGCGCACATCTGCAAGCTTTTTAACAAGCTGCTGGGCAAGCTGAATCGCGGCAGGCATAAGTTCCGGAGTTTCTGTGCATGCATAGCCGAACATCATACCCTGATCGCCGGCACCGACGCGGTCAAACTCGTCAGCAATCTCTTCTTTGCGGTCAACACCGCGGTTGATATCGGGTGACTGACTGTGGAGTGCTGAAAGGACACCGCACGAATTGGCTTCAAACATGTATTCGCCTTTGGTGTAGCCTATTTCGGTAACAACCTTACGCGCTATTGTCTGGATATCAACAACACCTTTTGTTGTAACTTCACCGCCGACAATGACCTGTCCTGTTGTTACAAAGGTTTCACAGGCAACGCGTGAACTGGGGTCCTGACGAAGCAAATCATCAAGGACAGCGTCGGAAATCTGATCGGCAACCTTGTCTGGATGACCTTCTGATACGGATTCTGAGGTAAAGAAATACCTTTTCTGTGACATATTTCAATAAGTTTTTGATTAAACAAATACAGTAACAACAACAGAAAAAAGTGTATTAACGGAGAGCTTTTCAGTGAGAGGATTTCACGGGGAAACGACTGGACACGGAAAAACTTCCGACAAGCTCAGGGAGCAACCCTGTTTAAAGCTTGCGGCACCGTGTCCATAGGTAATGGGGATGCCAAAAAAAATACAGTCAAAATGTAAGCAATCGTCTTCTTCTATGCAAAAAAATCTCTTATCCTAATCGAATTTCCGAATAATCACCAATATTGATTTTACGGGCTGTTCCTGTAATCGAGGCATTGTTCCCGACGATTGATTGTTCGAGAATGATATGCTCAACGTGCGAATCATTACCGATAATGGAATCCCTGATGATCGCATTTGCAATGACCGCATGTTCCCCTATGGTTGTATTCGGGCCGATAATGGCGTTTTCAAGCGCGGCACTGTCAGCAATAAAGACCGGGTTATTGATAATACATCCCGGATATTGTTTTGTCGACGAGTTTGCTTTAAGAAGAATTTCATTGGTGGAAAGCAGGGTTTCCGACTTTCCGCAGTCGTACCAGCCATGAACAGCAAATGTTGTGAATGTTTCTCCCCGCTCTATCATGAGCTGCAGGGCATCGGTAAGCTGATATTCCCCTTTTGTTTTAATCTCATTATCTATCAGGTAGTCGATACTGGCAAAAAGCGATCCTGCATGTTTCAGAAAATAGAGTCCGACAATGGCGAGGTTGCTGACGGGAGTATCGGGTTTTTCAACCAGTTTGAGAATTTTTTCATCACGGGTTATAGCTACTCCGAACCTCCTCGGGTCCTCAACTTCTTTTACTCCGAGGGTGGAAAACTGGCTTTTCAGCACTGTTTCAAGATCAACATCAAAAATAGTGTCGCCCAGAATAATAAAAAGAGGCTCGTTCTCCGTCACATAAGGTTTGCATATCCAGATGGCATGAGCAAGGCCGAGCAGCTCCTTCTGGGTGACAAAGGTGAACTTGATGGAGTAGTGCTTCAGGAGCCACTTTTCAATCATGTCGCCCATATAGCCGACAATGACAATGGCCTCATCGATTCCTGATGCGATCAGTTTGTCCATAATATGGCCGATAATGGGTTTCCCGGCCACGTTAAGCAGTACTTTAGGATTTGAAAGGGTGTGCGGGCGCAAACGACTGCCTACTCCGGCAACAGGAATGATTGCTTTCATATTTTCCCGATGGTTTTGGTGTTTGTCATCAACCTCTTTTGTTCCTCGCTATCATGTTACTAAAAAGAGTTCTAAAACTAAAGGCGCCAATTTATTGTATTGAGTAATTAAATACCGAATTCAGTTGTATTTTATACTCATGGCATGCATATTCGTCTCATTATTTGAGGTGCTTGCAGGCGAAGTGAAGCAACTCCTAGATGTTAATAAATCGATCCGTTATGGCAGGCAGGTTCAAAGGAGTATTTAAGCAGTCAGGTGTTATTCCTGTTCTGGACAACAGACTGGTGCTTATTACCTCCAGAAAATCTGAACGCTGGATCATTCCCAAGGGATACGTCGAAAAAGGGTTGTCTCCTGCAGAATCAGCCGCTAAAGAGGCTTATGAAGAGGCTGGTTTGATAGGGAAGGTGCATCATAAAGAAGCCGGTCAGTACCGGTATCGCAAGTTCGGCAAATCGTTTTCTGTTCAGGTTTATCCTCTTTTTATTGAAACCATGCTTGACGAGTGGGATGAAATGCATGATCGGCGGCGCAAGCTTGTTACTCCTGCAGAGGCCATCAGGATGGTCTGTCATGACGAGCTGAGGCAGATTATAGAAGACTTTTTTCTGGACTATCGGTAAAAAAAGCCCCGAGCTGAAATTTTACGTTTCCGAAGATTGTCATACGACACACTATTCCTTCTATCCCTTTTTTCTGAATGCATTTGAGCGTGATTTTCCGTCTTAAATTATTTGAAATTATTTTTTGGTAGTTTCTGTTCTTGTGGTATATTGTGAGCCTTCTGAATGTATATGGAAGACGGGGTGTGGCGCAGTTGGTAGCGTGCCTGGTTTGGGACCAGGAGGCCCCGAGTTCGAGTCTCGGCACCCCGACAGAAAGTAAAAAGAAGTTCTGATGATTGATGCTGTGCCCGTAGCTCAATGGATAGAGCATCAGCCTTCTAAGCTGAGGGTTACTGGTTCGAGTCCAGTCGGGCGCACAAGTAAAAGTCCGTAGGTTTCTATGGTGATTGTAGCTCAGTTGGTTAGAGCGCCAGGTTGTGGCCCTGGAGGCCGGGGGTTCGAGTCCCCTCATTCACCCATGTTTTTTGGCCCCATCGACTAGCGGTTAGGTCACCACCCTTTCAAGGTGGCGGGACGGGTTCGAATCCCGTTGGGGTCACTCTTTTTTGTACATTTAAAGCTCTGTTCGTTGCCGGCTCAGGGCTTTTTTTAATTCATGAACGCAGATTTTCCTCGTCTTATGAAAATTTCTGTCAACTGGCTCAAAGATTTTCTTCCCTCCTTTTCCTCTGATATTCCAACACTTGTCGAAAAGCTGACGTTTCTCGGACTTGAAGTAGAGGAGGTTCATGAGAGCGCTCTTCCGGATGATCTTGTGATTGTCGGGCGAATCGAAGAGGTTCAGCCTCATCCCAACGCCGAAAGATTGACAATTTGCCGTGTTGATGTTGGTCGTGATGAGCCGCTTCAGATTGTCTGTGGCGCACCGAATGTAAAACCGGGAATGATTGTTCCTGTTGCGACTGAAAAAGCAAAGCTTCAGTTCCCTGATGGCCAGACCATCACCATAAAGGCATCAAAAATACGCGGCGAACGCTCTTTCGGCATGATTTGCGCTGCTGATGAACTTGGATTGTCCGGAGACCATTCGGGCGTAATGGAGCTCGACCCGATATACACCATCGGAGAACCATTTGCCCGCTACCTTCATGGTGATGTTGTCCTTGATATTGCCGTGACGCCCAACCGCCCTGATGTACTTTCCCATCTTGGTGTGGCACGAGAGCTTGCAGAACCGGGAATAATAGAGTATCCAAAGCAGACTGAAGTTGCATTTTCATCAGTCAGTCCACTGGTTGAGGTAAAGGATGCCGAAGCCTGCCCTTATTATACAGGTGTGGTTATACGGGGCATAACGGTTGCCGAATCACCCGAGTGGCTTCGCCGCAAGCTTGAAAGCATCGATTTAAGGCCGAAGAATAACATCGTTGATATCACCAACTACATTCTTCATGCGCTTGGTCAGCCACTCCATGCCTTCGATCTGAGCAAGCTTTCCGGAGAGCGCGTCGTTGTACGAAGTGATATGCAGGGAGAGTTTACAGCTATCAATCAGCAGGTTTGTCATGTTGAACCCGGAATGCCGGTTATCTGTGACAGTGAAAAACCTGCAGCTCTTGCCGGTGTCATGGGTGGTCTGGATTCAGCTGTCAGTGATGCCACAACAGATATTCTGCTCGAGGCCGCATATTTCGATCCATCCAGAATCAGGAAATCTGCGAAAAAAGCCGGCATTTCTTCTGATTCTTCTTACAGGTTTGAAAGGGGAGTTGATCCCGGAAACGTCAAAAGGGCAGCCGAATGCGCTGTGGCGCTCATTCTCGAGCTGGCCGGAGGATCAATTGACGACACCCGTGAGTGGGGCAGTGCGCCTGCTGATTTGCGTCAGGTAGTCCTCAGGCCTGAGAGGGTAAATACCCTGCTCGGCACTGCAATTGATGCAGCCGATATGACAGCGATGCTTGAGCAGATCGGTTTTTCAGTACAGGGGACTGCTGCAGAGTCGATAACCTTTGTGGTCCCTTCATACAGGGTTGATGTTTCCGGAGAGATAGATCTGGTTGAAGAGATTGCCCGTCTTTATGGATACGATAATATCCAGCCGTCCCGGCAGATGGCGACGACCTACCCTGAGTCCCGCAACTATCCTGAGTTTTTTCCTGACTTTCTCCGTTCCATCATGGTCGCTTTGAATTTCAGGGAAATTCTTACCAACCCGCTGATGAAAAAAGAAGAAGCCGGATTGTTCAGTGACCGGCTTGTTGGCGTTCTTAACCCTATCAGTGAAGGTCTTGAGGTTCTTCGTCCGGGTCTCGTCCCAGGGTTTCTCAAGGTTATCAGTCATAATATCAGGCATGGTAACAGGGATTTAAAGTTCTTTGAGGTGGCAAGGGGATTCCGTACTGTTCCAGCGGAAGAGCGGGCTTCCGACTTTCTTCTCGATGGCTACAGCGAACAGGAGTATCTTGTTATAGCCATGACGGGCAGCCGTTTTCCAAGAGTATGGAACTTGCCGCCGGAAAAGGCTGATTTTTACGATGTTATGGGTGCGGTCGAGATGCTTTTGGAGAAGCTGAATTTGCTTGATAAATCAGCGGTGAATATTTATAATGAAAAAACTGTCACTGTTGATCTTCAACTGACAGAGAAGGGAAAAACCCGCTCCGTGAGAGTGGGGGTGGTTCAGCAGGTCGATTCCGGCCTTCTGGAAGTTTTTGATATTCAGCAGGACGTTTATATCGCTGAAATTGATTCGGCAGTTCTGGAATGCTGTTTCAATCCGGAAGTCAGCTATGTGCCACCATCCAGATTTCCAGTAGTTCAGAGGGATTTATCGCTTATTCTGCCACCGTCTGTTACCGTTCAGTCACTTGTGGAACTTGTACGTTCAAGTGACTCATTAATCAGGGATGTGAGTGTGTTTGATCTTTTCGAACGCACCGACAAAGATGGGGGAGAGCGCAGTGTTGCACTCTCACTTGAAATCGCTGATTATAAGGGAACATTGCAGGACGAAAGAATCAGCGATATTCTTTCTAAAGTCGGCAGTAATGCCGAGAGTAAGCTTGGTGCGGTAATTCGACAAGTCTGATACTCTTTGTTCTATGCAAGATTTCGACGGGCAGAACATCAAGGTTGATGTCAATATTCTTGAGGAAAATATAGAGCTCCTCATCGCCCGGTTGAACGAGTGCCGGAAAGAGAATGATGTATTGCGGTCTGAACTGTCAAGTCTGCAGAATATTTTGAGGTCATGCAAGCTGCCCGGAAGTGTTGGTTCCGCTGTCATGGAAGCAGGCGGAAGTTCCGAAGGCGTGTTTACCTACGCAGAACAAATGCAGGTGAAACATAAGTTAGTCATGATTTTGCAGAAAATAGAAATGGAGCTCAGAAACAATCAGACCTTGTAAGTGATGAAATGGAAAAAATTGATGTAAATGTTTACGGCGACAGTTATCCTTTAAGGGTCGAACGACGGGAACTGACCGAAAAGGCAGCTCGGGATGTTGATGGAGTCATGCGGCTTTTTGCCGAAAAAGCTCCGACATTTGAGTCAGCGAAGCTGGCAGTTCTTGCAGCAATTTCGTTTGCGGAAAAAAAGATCGAACTTGAAGAGGAAATGGCGTCGTTGAAGCAGAACATTGCCAGACTCAATGTTTTTATAGGGCAAAATCTGTAATAAACTTTTACATTAGTTGAGAAGAAATATCCGCACCAGCTGATTGAGGCGTTTTGTAAGTAAAAGAACTAACACTAAAGAATAGGGAGCCAGACTCTTCTTTTTGATTGCAGGCCTTGTTGAATTGCTGATCGTCTACGATCACTGTTCAAGAGCAGTGGAAACACTGTTCCATTGGAAGCAAAAAATCTGAAGGAGGCGCCCACCGTGTACAACGGGTTCTTGAATCTTACACACCTCAACGTATGGTGCGGATTTTTTTTGTTTAAAATGGTGCTTCTTGTTTAAGGATAAGAGCATGAAAATGGAGGTAGTTTAATGGGTATAGTTATAAACCTGTTTTTAATTGTTTTTGCTTCGGTAGTATTTTTTGGATTGGGGTTTTTTGTCGGTCGCTTTTTTCTCGAACGTATTGGTACTACCAAAGTGCTTGAAGCTGAGGAACGTGCTGTACAGATAGTTCAGGAAGCACAAAAAGAAGCTAACGAGTACAAGGAACTTAAAGTCAGCGAAGTCAACCAAGAGTGGAAAAAGAAGCGCAGAGAGTTCGATCAGGAAGTTGTTATCAAAAACAACAAGTACAATCAACTGCAGAAGCAGACTCAGCAAAAGGAAGCTCAGCTTAAAAAACAAAGCCAGGATATCAGGGACACTGAACGGAAAATTCAGGATCAGCGCAAAGAAATCGAGCAGACTACTGAACAGGTCAAACTTCGTGCTGAAGAGCTTGAACGCATTATCGTAGAGCAGAATCAGCGTCTGGAAAGGATCAGTAACCTTCAAGCTGAGGAGGCCAGACAGATGTTGATTGACAATATGGTTTCAAAAGCACGGGAGGAAGCGACAGATACCATTCATCAGATTCATGAAGAGGCCGAGCAACAGGCTAACCGTCTTGCCGAGAAAACACTGTTGACAGCAATACAGCGCATATCTTTTGAACAGGCAACTGAAAATGCACTCTCTGTTGTTCATATCCAGAGCGATGAACTTAAAGGTCGAATTATCGGGCGTGAGGGGCGCAATATCAAGGCTTTTGAAAACGCAACCGGTGTTGACATTATTGTTGATGATACTCCAGAAGTTGTTATCCTTTCATGCTTCGATCCGCTGCGCCGTGAGCTCGCCAAGCTTACTCTTCAGAAACTTCTTGTTGATGGAATCATTCATCCTGTAGCTATTGAGAAGGCTTATGAAGATGCCAAAAAGGAGATTGATGATGTTATTATAAGTGCAGGAGAAGAAGCGCTTTCATCACTTCAGATTCCTGATATGCCTGCAGAGGTTATCATGCTTATAGGAAAAATGAAATTCCACACGGTCTACGGCCAGAATCTGCTGCAGCATAGTCGTGAGGTTGCCATGTTATCGGGTCTTATGGCAGTAGAGCTCAAACTGGATGCGCGTCTTGCAAAACGTGCCGGTCTTCTGCATGACATTGGACTTGTTCTTCCTGAAAGTGATGAACCCCATGCCATCACAGGAATGACATTCATGAAAAAATTCAATGAATCTCCAGTCGTGCTCAATTCCATTGCCGCTCATCATGGTGATGTTGGTAAAGAGTCACCCATTGCAGATCTCATTGATGCAGCAAATGTTATTTCACTCTCCCGACCAGGTGCCCGTGGCGCCGTAACGTCTGATGGTAACGTGAAGCGTCTTGAGAGTCTCGAAGAGATTGCCAAAGGATTTCCTGGTGTTCTGAAAACCTATGCTTTGCAAGCCGGAAGGGAGATCAGGGTGATTGTCGAAGGTGATAATGTAAGCGATTCACAGGCTGATGTTCTTGCCCATGACATCGCTCATAAAATTGAATCAGAAGCACAGTACCCTGGTCAGATAAAAGTATCTATCGTTCGTGAAAAACGTTCTATAGCCTACGCTAAATAAGATTATACTCACCATCAACGAAAGGAAAGCTTAAAGCTTTCCCTTCGTTGATGGAATAGCGGAACCGGTAACGGCCACAGCGGCTTTCATCGCATAAGCAAACGATTTGAATAACGCTTCAATTTTATGGTGCGTATTCTCTCCTTCAAGGATTGAAAGGTGAATATTAGCTTTCATGCTCTCTGATAGTGAAACAAAAAAATGTTTTACCATCTCAGTTGAAAAGCCTTGAATAACAGGTCTCGTGAATTCCGCATTGAAGACACAGTAACTTCTCCCCCCCAAGTCGAGAGCACAACGTGCCAGAGATTCATCCATCGGTATAATTGACCATCCATAACGCTGGATACCCCGCTTGTCGCCAAGAGCATCAATGATGGCCTTGCCAAGAACAATGGCAATATCCTCAACAGTATGATGGTCATCAACATCAAGGTCACCCTTGCATTCCAGCATAAGGTCAAATCCTGAATGCCTGCTGAAATTCGTCAGCATATGATCGAAAAACACTACACCTGTTTTGATGGAGCTGATTCCAGTACCATCAAGAGAGACTGTCGCAGTGATATCGGTCTCTTTTGTGGTTCTCGTTGCCGTTACGGTACGGAGTGCTGTGTTTATTTTTTGGGGCATGGATTTGTTCAGCGGATAAATTTGTTGACAAGGTATAATATAAGGCTCATGAGAATAGAGAGTATAATTGATGTTCCAATAGGAAAATAAAATCTGAAGTTATTTTTCTCTATTTTGATATCAAAAGGCAGGTTTCCAAACCAATTGAACCAGCGAGATGATGCTGTGCTTTCAAAATTCATAATCAGCAGTCCAAACACAACGGTTATAAGCCAGGCAACAACAATAAATTTTCCTGCATCTGAAAACACGATTTGGATATTTTTTAAAAGTTGCTAACTTAAGGCCATTATCATATGAAGATACGATATTTGCAAATTTATTAAAGCTGCTGTAAATACATGTTTTTATAGTTATAGTCGCTTTACTCGCATCGATTCTGCTTATCGGGTCCATTCTGCTTCAGAGCCCTAAAAGTGGTAGTGGTCTGACAGGTGGAATGTCAAGCCTTGGTACGGTTCAGACTCTTGGTGTAAGAAGGACTGGTGATTTTTTAAGCAAAACAACCGGCATCCTTGCTGGAATAGTTATGTTGCTTTGTTTTATTGCACAGTTTACACTTCCAGGTAAACAGTCAGCAAAAAACCCGGCAGAAAGTGTTCTGCAAAAAAATATTCCAGCAGTTCCTGCTGCTCCAGTTAAAACATTGCCTGCAGTGCCATCGCTTCCAGCACTGCCTGCAAAATAAGATTATATGCGCCTGTGGCTCAATGGTAGAGCAATTGACTCTTAATCAATGGGTTGGAGGTTCGAGTCCTCCCGGGCGCACCAAAAAAAAAGACTTACGGGTTTCGGCCTGTAAGTCTTTTTTTATTTCTGTCTCTTAAGCTTACTATGATTAGCTGTGGCTAACGATTATTTATATTACTTTGCATTAAGAGGTGTAAAATTGAAATGCGGAACTGGGTTTATACATCCTTGTGATCTGTTTGTCCGATATTTTTTTTAGTGATATTCTTTTTTACCGTCCATCTTACGGACGGTTTTTTCTGTTTATATATGATTAAAAAATAAGTAGTTATTGGTTGCATGAAAATTATAGATCGATACGTGCTTAAATCGCATATCGGGCCTTTCTTATTTGCTTTTATTACAATTATTTTTGTTTTGATACTGCAGTTTTTTACCACTTTTGCTGATCGTTTTATTGGCAAGGGGATTGCATTTTCTGACATTCTGCAACTTATTGTGTTGCAGTCTGCATGGATGGTTGGGCTTGCTGCGCCTATGGCGGTACTTATTGCAGTGGTTATGTCATTTGG
>Ga0118677_10007059_pt1 | contig 18737 bp, 16 predicted proteins | sample AliMusrvi5mmetaG_FD_86154 | JGI IMG/M metagenome (GOLD analysis project Ga0118677, IMG submission 86154) | reverse complement strand
CCCCTCCACCATTCACATCCGGGGCGGCCCCTGCCTCATCCCTCCCGTCGCCCACTCCGCCATGGCATGCGACCCTCCGCACTCCGGACAGCGCGTCACAGGGAACTGCGCCCCGCAATGCGGGCACGTCGCGCGCGTCTCAAACGTGTCGAACGGTTTTAGGCACTTGTCGCACTGCCACAGTGACCCGATAATCGGCGCCTGCCTGCACTCGGGACAAGCGAACCCGTCCCGGCGTGGCAGCTTCGCGACCCGCGCCAGCATCCGCGCCTGCATCAGACCTCTCCAGCAATTGAGCAGGATGAATACGCACAGGATGCCGAACCAAACCTCCCGGTCCCATATGGCTAAGACGATCAATCCCGCCACACCTATGAAGCCAATAATAGTCGTCACCATCAAACTGCGCGCGCGCCCCAGCACGAACCAGAGAAGCGACTGCAGGATTTGGCCGCCGTCCAGCGGATAGATCGGCAACAGGTTGAAGACCAGCAGCGCCCCGTTCATGTAACAAAGCGAAATGATGAACCGATAGCCATTCGGCATCGTTTGCCCCAACCCCGAAGCGCCGGCCAACACGGCGAGTACGATCAAGACCGGCGCTAGCACTACGTTCACCAGCGGTCCCGCTGCGATGCTCCACAATGTCGCGGCCGGTCGTGGCGGCGGCGCCACATAGGCCACCCCACCCAGCGGCCAGAGCACGATCTGGTCCGCTTGCCCGCCCACCTGACGGCAAGCCAGCGCATGGCCAAACTCGTGCATAAGCACGATCACGAACAGAGCCAAATACTCCAGCACCGGCCAGGCCATAGTAGAATAACGGCCCGCGCGGAGGCTAACCCCATACACCGCGATCAGGAACCAGGACCAATGCAGATACACATCAATCCCTGCAAAGCGGAACAGGCGAATAGACCCTTGCCGTGTTGGTGTCATTGGCCATGACCTAGCACACCGTCCTATAGTGCAACAAGCCTTTTATTGGAACGAATCCGGCCCATCCCCGAGCCAGCAAGCCACGCCTGCGGCACCCCGTTCCACCTTCGGACATCGGACTTCGGACTTAGCCCTCCCACCCCCAGCCTACACTTTAGGCACGATCGCACTCGCCTGTTTGGGCGCGTCCTCCCAACCGTTGATCTGCTGCCGCGTCCGGATAAAGATCTGTGTACCAACACGCAGCACGCCATATCTGGCAACGTAAATATCGGTGATGTCGCTCACGCCGCTAACCGGCTCTGGCAGGGGACCCAGGATCGTGAAGTCCCGGACGAACGAGATCCCCGCGCTGCAAGGGGCGGCGCCATAAACGGTGACCTGGCTTTGGGGAGCAGCAGGGACGCTGAGCTTGAGCGTAATGCTGCCGTGCGCGTTTGTGATAGCAAGTCCTTCGACCGGGTTCGGGCCGAATTGCGGCAGTGCAGGCGGGTCGGCAAGCTGTTCCAAACCAATAGCGGCGCGAGCGCAGTTGATCTTAATAAAGAACTGGCACCCGCTGAGGGCCGTGGACTTCCCCAGGCGGGGCCGGCTCTTGGCCTCGCTAGCGGCGAGAGCCCAGGCCTGGCGTTGCTCCGGGCTCAGCACGCGCCAGCGGGCGGAGACACGGCCCAGATTCGAGCGAATGCGCATTTGGGCCGGGCTATGTGGGTCCTTGGGCTTAACGTATTGGCGGAGGATCTGGCCGTAGCGAGTCAGGACGGCTACGGTAGTTCCCTGCTTACCGGTCTGTGGAATAGAGAGCGCTCGCATATTATCTGCCAGGCTGGCTGGTCCGTTGCGCTCAGAATCGCCCGTGCGCAGCTCGCCGGGGGTTTACATACTCAACCCGCCAGTCCGATGCCACATGAAAACAGGAAACGTTGTGATAGGGCAACAACGTTTCGGAGCCCAGTGAAACAAAGGGCGCTTCTCGCTAGTACCACTGCGGGGCGAACGCAGGGCGCGGTGGCACTGTCCAAATGCGCCCTGAGACAAAGATTGCCTCGCGCACCCCCCTGATGGTACAAAGAACCAAGAAAGAACGGCCATGCTGCCACATATAGAAGGTCCACCGTGCGAAGCGGGACGCTCTGGGCTCCATTCGTCAAAACCAACGATGGTGGCCCAACTCGCATTTACGCTCATCGAGCTGCTCGTCGTTATTGCCATCATCGCCATCCTCGCCAGCCTGCTGCTGCCGGCCTTGGCTCAGGCGAAGGACAAAGCCAAAGCCATCTATTGCAACAACAACCTGCGACAGTTGATTATTGCGACGGTGTTATACGAGGACGATCAAAAGGCGCTGCCCATCGGCTGGCCTCCCGGCGTGGGACCTGGGCTTCCGCTCAACACCATCTGGTATTTGACCCTTCAGCCCTATGTGGGCAGGAAATTCACGGGTAACGTGCAGACCAATAAGGTCTTTCTATGCCCGGCCTCCCCCGGCGGCGGCTATTCTGGTTTCCTCACCTACGCCCAAAACTGCTACATTAACACGGGCGATCGACCTCAGGTCATGTCTATGCGGGACATTCCGCACCCCTCTTGGACGATCATGTTCGGTGAGACCGACGGGTGGGACGCGTGTGTCTATGCGGATACAGATCCGTACGGCGGGAATGTTTGCTATCGCCACAATGGCGGCAACGAACACAGCGTCTATTCAATGAACCCCGTCGAGGGCGGTGTCGTGGGCCAGAAACCCAAAATCGGCCGCGCCAACCTTGTGTTCCTTGATAGTCATGTCCAACTGCGCCGCAATGCGCCGACGAACATCTTTGACCCGAAAACGCCCCTCCCGGCCCCGCGATAGACCCGGGTGTTTCCTTAAACCATGCCCTTTCTTTTGCTCTTGGCCGCGCTGGTCGTGTCCGCCGTCGGCGTCTGGCTGAGCCGCCGCTCGCGGGTCTTGGGACAGGTCATGATCGCGTTGGGCGGCTTGGGGTTGATCGGCGTCCTCGCCTTCCAAGTCCGGCAGAATCTCTTTCCCCCGCAGCCCAAGATGCCAAATCGCTGCAACATGGCCGTCAGTGTTTCCCTGGCCAATTACTTGCTGGGCGACTTAGCCGGCCAGAGCGGGACCGTCGTGCTGGTCTTTCCCCCACGACGCCTCATGGACGCGGATACAGAGCAAAGCTACGAAGAAGGTTTCGTGCTACCGTTGCGCCACGGAGGCGGAAAACTGCACCTGAAGGCTCTGCGGCTTGAAGGAGCGAGCCGTGATGCCAGGCAAGGCCTTTCGGCATTCAAACAGGCGCTAGCGCAAACTCAAGAGGCTCTGGCTATCGTTTCTTACGCGGGCGTGCCTAGTGGCTTCGAAACCCTCTTTTCTGCCGGCGAACCGAAAATCGCGCCGCTTTATGTCTTTGATCCGGAAAGTACTACCAATTGGTTGAGCTTGCTCAAGCAAGGCCGCATCCGCGCCGTGATCCTTCCCCGCCCGGGGATTAATCCCGTCACGGCGGCGGCTCTCGCTGGCCCTCCCGGCGAGATCTTTGACCAACTCTACCTGTTGGCCACGCCGGCAACCGCCGATCAGATCGCCGCCCAGCTCGGCAAGAGATAATCGGCGGCCTTTGCTCCGCTTGACAAGATAGCAGGACGGTCTTAAAAGCTGGGAACACCTGCTATGAGAATAAAACACGTGAGACACATTAGGAACGAGTTCCTCCCGGTTCTGGCAACCATGGCCAGCCTTCTGGCGACGCTGCAATGCCAGGCGCAAACACCAACCCTGGTGGTCTCCAATAAGTGGTCCCTGAGCCAAAACAGCTGGTGGGATTTGGACGCGGGCAACCTCGCTCGCGGCGTCGCGATCAACAAACTCACCGGCAACGTCCTCTTGTGCAGCCGGGTCTCCAGCAATCACGTGGCGGTCATCAGCGGCGTCGATGGAGCGGACCTGGGCGTCCTCAACTGCGACGGCGCGATTGTCACCGGGGGCACGTTCGGGCTGAACCTGGTTCGCGTCGCGGACGATGGTGTGATCTATGCCGGCAATCTCTCGACCTCCACTTCGGCCAACAATTTCAAACTATACCGCTGGAACTCGGAGGCTGACGCCCTGGTAAACCCGCCCACCGTGGTTTATGACAACACGGTCTCCCTTGGCCTAAGCAATTTGCGTTACGGCGACGCGCTGGACGTTCGCGGCGCCGGGACCAATACCCAAATCATCGCCTCCAGCACCAGCGCCAATGCGCTCGCGGTGTTCACCACCACGGACGGCACGAACTTCACCGCGACCGAAATCACTCCGGGCCTTGGGAACGGCGAGCTTGGCTACGCCCTCACCTTCGATGGCACCAACAGCGCCGTGTATGGCAAGAGCGGTATTGGTTCAAGCACACTTCACTACGCGAGGTTCAATCTCGACAACAAAACCCTCTCGCTCATCACCAACCTCACCGTGCCCACGGGCAACAATCTGGTAGGGATCAAAGCCGGCTCTTTGAATGGCGTGAACTTCCTCGTTGGCGTCCTTACCACAACGGCCTCGTCTCCGCACAGCTTTAACGCCTATACCATCAACGGGAGTAACGCCGTCATGTCGCTCGTCGCCAGCCTGGCGTGTCCAACCAACAACGGCAACGGCAACGGCGTTGCCTCGAGTGACGTCGGGGCTGGGATGGCCGTCGGTATTGACGTCAACAACGGGATTGTGGCCGCCGCGCTGAGCTTCGTCACCACTCTGCCTGCTGGCATTATCAACGACCCGACGGATCAGACCAACGTCCTTGCCGGGGGCTTCGTCACGTTCAGCGTGAGCGCCAGTGGCAACCCGGCGCCAACCTATCAATGGTATTTTACCGATGCGAACCACTTGGCCACCAACAAAGTCACTTGGGCGGTTTCTACCAACGCATCCCTCAACCTGACCAACATCGCATTGAGCGATGCGGGATTTTACAGTGTGGTGGTCGCCAATAATTATGGCGCGAAAACCAGCCGGCTCGCCGCGCTGGGCGTGGTGCCGAGTACTCTGTCGGCCGCCGTCGTTCCCATCTGGACGAGGAGCGCAGGCGACCTTTTCTTCCTGAGCGCTAATAACACTGAACGCGGACTTGGGTACAACCCGTCCAACGGCCATCTGATCGTCGTCAGCCGCACCCCAACCAATGGAGTTCACGTCCTGGACGCCGCGACCGGCGCCTATCTCCACTCACTCGACATGTCCGCTGTCGGCAGCTACGGCACCTTCCCGATCAACCTCGCCGGCGTCGCCGACGATGGCGCCGTCTATGTCGCCAATCTGGATACCGCCGGGACCCAATACACCATCTATCGCTGGGCCGATGACAATGCCGCTACCGTCGCCACCGTCGCCTATGGGCCGGCTGACCCCGGTGTTGGCGACCGCATTGGGGACACGTTTGCCGTGCGGGGCGCGGGAGCCAGCACGGAAATCCTCGCTGCTTCCCGCAACGTCACAACGGTGGCGCTTTTCAACAGCACTGATGGGCTGAACTTCACCCCGACTGTGATAGATGTCTCGACTGAGCCGGCGAGCTTCGCGGGACTGGGCCTGGCCTGGGGTGCTGGAAACACCTTCTGGGCGAAGTCCAGCGGACTGCAATTCCGCCACGTCGCCTACGACCTTACCGCCGGCACCAATGGCCTCCTCCAAACCTTCGCCGCAGGCCAAACGACGGATGTCGCCTTGGCAGTTGACCCGGTAAACAATCTTCTCGCCTCCATCGTCCCGAACACGGCGGGCGGAGTGGGGGCAAGAACTATCCCGGACCATATCGACCTATACGATGTCAGTCCAGTCCTCAACGATCCGACCGGAGCCTCTGAGCCAGCCCTGCTCGACCAGGACTTCTTCCAGACCGGCAACGTCAATGCCAACGGCACCGGCGCGGCGACCTTTGACGTAGCGGGCGGCCGGTTGTTCGCTTTGGATACAAACGATGGCTTGCTTGCCGCCAAAGTCGTCGCCCGTCTATTCCAGGCCAAGTCAGGCGGCAACGTGGTGATGTCTTGGACGGGCCCCAGCAAGTTGCTATACTCCGGTAATGTTCTCGGGCCTTATTTCATCAACGCGGCCGCGGCTAGCCCTTACACCACGAACACGGCGACGGCGGCCCAGTTCTTCCGTTTGGCCCGTTAGGAACAACCATCCACGAAACCGGGAACGCACTTACCGGTTTCCCTTTATTCCAGTTTACTTTCAAGATGAGACTACCGCACCGCGTTAACCATTGTAGGAGACGAGGTGACGAGTCTCTAATCTTCCTTTTTTGCATGCCGTGGGCTCTGATCAGAGACTCGTCACCTCGTCTCCCACAATGGTTAATCTCATTTCGAGGACGAACTGGAATTAGCAGATCATGTCTTCTCTAGGCTCCCCACCGGCGAACACCGGTTTGCACGCAGGACGCCGCCATATGCGGAGTCCTCGGCCACCGTCAGCCTTCACACTTATCGAACTGCTGGTCGTTATCGCCATCATCGCCATCCTGGCAGCGATGCTGCTGCCCGCTTTGGCCCGGGCGAAGGAAAAGGCTCTGACGACTGCCTGCCTCAATAACAAGAAGCAATTGACCCTCTGCTGGATCATGTATAGCGGGGACAACAATGAGCGGTTGATCTGCAACTGGACGGACGGCGAACAGTCGGCCCCGTTTGCCTGGGTGGTAGGCGATGCCTGGAAAAGCTCGTATGTGGTCCAAACCAACAATATTCGTAACGGCTTGCTTTTCTCGTATAATACCTCGCTGGGAATCTATAAATGCCCCGCCGACACCACGCATATCCTGGGCTCTCAACTGCCGCGGATTCGCAGCGTCTCCATGAGCACGGCGATGAATTGGGTCAACAGCGGACCAACCAGCGACCCGGGACTGCAGGCCAAAGCCACCTTCTGGAAAACGTCCCAGATCGAAAGCGCCCGGCCGACCAGGTTGTCGGTCTTCTGGGATGAAAAAGCCGTCGATAGCACGGATACCAGCACGGCGAGCCAAAACAGCATCGACAACGGTGCTTTGGGAATCTACCAGGAAAAAGATGGCTATGGTTACTGGAATGTGCCCGGCATCCAGCACAGTTACGGCTGCGTGATGTCGTACGCTGACGGCCATGCCGAGTTCTGGAAATGGAGAAGTCCTTACATCCGGACTTCGACCCGCTGGAGTACTATCTCGAAGAACCCGACGGATCGCGATGCAGTTAGGGTCGTTCAGACTACACCCTTCGAGTATCTGCCACCTTAGCCCGAACATTTCACACCCCTCGGAGCGCCGGTCTCCGACCCGGCGTTTCCCAGCCATTTGGCCGACGCCGGGTCGGAGACCGGCGCTCCGGCCTGTAGGCGTTTCAAGGCGACCGGGATGTCTCCAGGTTACGTGGAGTTTCTGGAATCAGGCGAAGCTGCGGCTCGTCGCAAATCTGTCCGCCGCCTCCGAAAAGCCTGCCGGGAGCCCCGGCTACAGTGCTTTTCCCTTGCCCGGATGGTCCGGCGGAGTAAAAGAATATGACAAGATCAAACAAGGTATTGACCCAGATCCGCTGTCCTTGGTAAAAGCGTGGCGCTTGGTAGTGTAGTCAGAACGCAACGAACCGATGCCTTTATGAAAAACAGAGTTCTTTTCTCCCTCGGCATTTCACTGCTGCTTGGCGCCTTCTCCGTGCAGGCCCAAGGTTACTTTAATATCAACCCGTTAACGACCTTCGGCGGCGGAGACGGTTGGCTGTCCCCTGGCGAGGGTGGCTATGCCTACTTGACCACCGGCAACACTGAGCGCGGCTTGGCCTTCGGAAACGGACACCTGTACCTGGCTGCTCGAGGGTCCAGTAGCATCCGCATCCTCAATCCGCTGACCGGGGTTGACCTGGGGGGTTTAGACATGGGCAGCGGAATTATCAGCGGAGGCACTTTCGCCATGAATATGCTTGCGGTAGGGGGGGACGGCGCAATTTACTTGGACAACCTCACTACCCAGGCATCGACGACTCCCTTCAAGGTTTACCGCTGGGCCAACGAGGCTGCCACGCCAACCCTGGCATACAGCGGCTCCCCGCTCGCGGGTGGTCGTGTGGGCGACACTTTCGCCGCCATTGGCAGCGGCAGTTCAACCTTGTTGGCGGCGGGCTTCAGCAGCTCTCCGAGCGTCACCGGCAATAACGGATTCTCGATCATAGACCCAACCGCCGGGACTGCCACCCAGGTGTCGTTCTCCGGCACGCCGCCCAATGCGGGTGATTTTCGCTTGGGCCTCACTTTTACGGACTCAAGCCATGTCTATGGCACTCCCGGGGCTACATTTAGTTATGCTGCCTTTACCGGGAGTTCCGGCACGCTGGTGTCCACCTTCACCCCGGTCTCGAGTGCGGAGCGGCCGCTCGGCTATACCACCCTCGCTGGCCATCCGCTCATGGCTGCCATTAGCACCGCCGATAATCATGTGAGCGTTTATGACCTGAGTAATCCGGCCAATCCCGTGCTCCTGGGTCAAGGAAATGCCACTAGCGGCACCTTGGCGGCTAACGCTAACGGCACTGGCGCCATTGCTTGGGGGAACCCTGTTTACGACCCGGTCAGCCAAAGGTGGTCAGAGGACCTCTATGCCATGTCCTCGAACGATGGAATCCAGGCTTTCGTTGTCACCGTCCCGGAGCCGGGCTCATTGGCCCTGGCCGCGCTGGGCGCCGGATTGTTCGCCTTCTGGCGAAGATTCCGCAAGTAGGCACCAGCGAGATTTGACTTAGAGCCTGTTTAAGAAAGACCATCGAGACCCATCGCGGCAGGTTTGGTGTCCCGCCTTTAGGCGGCGCGGCGCAGAAACCGCCTAAAGGCGGGACTCCAAACCGAGTTCTCAAACAGGCTCTAAGGCCGGTTCGCAAGAATCGGCCTGTTTTTGGCCCCAGCGGATCAGCGGCCGGCGGCGCCTTGATCACTTAATCCGAGGGAGAGAGTGCCATCACCGCGAAAGCCATCGCCATGTCTGACATTAGCAATCGCTTCCAATCCCCGCCATGGTCGCCACCGTTCTCACGGTCGTGGTTCAGAGAATACGTGTGCCAGCATTTCCAGACCTGTTTCTCAATCCGGACCTCGTTCTGATTGGCCTTCAGCCATGCTATCGCCCGGTTGAGGTCCGGATCATTGGCGGGTAGCCCGGCATGACGCAGAGTGTAAGCGATCAGCCCGGTCGCGTAGCCGTCTGATTTCTCCAGCAACGAGGTGTCGGGCTTCCCAGGCGGAGCGAACGGCGAAGACGCCTTTGACCACTTCCACGGGCCCATTCCGTAAAGCGACCAACCTCCGTCGCCTTTCTGTTTAGCCTTCAGCTCGCCTATCAGCTCTTCGCGCCGTTCCTGATTCAGAAGGCCCGCTAGGCGACTGGATGCCAGCAGCATCCAGGTCCGATTGTAAAGATTCTGCCCGGCATACCGCCCCTTGAGATAGGCGCGCAGCTTGTACACATTGCCGGCCACATCCGCTTCTCCAACATATTGCATGCCGGGAGCGGTCCCGACGGCAATAGCCGCCAGCGCCGCTCCGTAATACTGGCTATCGGCAGATTCATCCGGTTCCTGAGCGACATCTATCCAATCCCAAGCTCCGTCCGCGCGTTGCGTCTCCCACAACTGTCGGAACGCCTTTCGCGTAATCTCACTCGGCCGTGGCCGCTTGAGCGCGGCGTCCTGACCAGCCAGGATCAAGGCGTTCAGCACTGCCCCAGTCCCGCGTTCCCCTTTATTTTTCGAATCGGCCAGCGGCTCGTGATCCGGAGAGCTGTCCACGCGCCGAGCCACCTCCTTCAGAAGCCGGGCCTCCTGCGACGTCGGCTCGCTGACCGCCATTGCCCTGCGCAGCTCCGGACGCGCGAGCAAGTAAGGAACAACCATGTGGCAGGAGATGCAGGTGGTTTTGCCTTCGCCCGTCCCAGACTCTTTCGTCTTCTCAAACCACAGATTAATCCGGTCATCCAGATATTGAGCCGCCGCAAGTCGGTCCCAACCACCTTTCCCCTCCGAGGCGGCTTGTGCTTCCGCTACCGGCACGGCCATTCCGCAAGCGATGGCTATGGTCAAAACGCCAATGGATAAATTGATAGCCATTTTCTCTTCCGCTTTCGCGTGGAGCGAGCATGGGCGAAGCAAACCTGCCCTTCAAGGTGAATTGGGCGGGCCCATCTTGTTAGTTGTTAGTGCCGCCGCGCAACGCCGACTCCGGTCGACCGCCTAGGAGCGCAGCCTTCAGGCTGCAGGAACACCCAAACAAGCCGCGTCGCGGACAAATTGATCCGCCCGCCTCTTCTCTAACGTTAACTGTTCAGGTAGTGGGGCAGGCGTCTCGCCTGCCATGGGGGCGTCCCGCCCTCGGTCGCACCAGCGCGGGCAAGTGGCCCGGTCCGGCAGGCGAGACGCCTGCCCCACTACCTGAACAGTTAACTTTCACGCTGCTGCAAGCCTGAAGGCGGCGCCCCTTTGGCGGAGAATCTGCCTGACAAGAAGCACCGGATGGTGGATTGTGGACGCCATGAATAATTGGATTACGGATTACCTTAAGACCCATAAGGCCACGCTCGATTCCATCCCCACCGAAGGGGTAGCCCAGCTTATTGAGAAGCTACGGGTGGCGCTTAAGGAAGACCGGCAGATCTTTGTCTTCGGCAATGGTGGCAGCGCCTGTAATGCGTCGCACTTCGCGACCGACCTCGGGAAAGGCGCGTCGGACAAGGTCGGCAAACGCTTTCGGGTGATGTCCCTGAATGATAACGTGGGCTGGATGACGGCGCTGTCCAATGATTACAGCTACGAGGATGTCTTCGTGGGCCAATTGCAGAACTACGGCAAGGCGGGCGACCTGGTGCTCTCGATCAGCGTCAGTGGCAATTCGCCGAACTGCGTGAAGGCGCTGGAGTGGGCGAAGGCGCAAGGTCTGCACACCGTCGCACTGGTGGGCGCCAAGCGGGGGCGCATGTCGGAGATTGCCGACCAGGCAATCGTCATCAACGACACGCACTACGGACGCGTAGAAGACGCGCAGATGGGAATCTGCCACATGGCCTGCTACGCGTTTATGGAGAAGCCCGAATTAGTGCGGTAACAGGCAGACCGGCTTGTCTGCCATCGTGCTTCCGCCTGTTCCTATTTCTTCGGCAGCTCGAACTCAACAGCCTCGCAAAGCACGTGGAAGAGGAGTTTGTGGCCTTCCTGGATGCGCGCGGTCGAAGTGCCCGGCACTATCAGATCGAGTGTGGCCACTCCCTTGGTGAAGCCGCCGTCGCGTCCCAGAAAACAGATACTCTTCAGCTTCTTCCGCTTAGCCTCTTCCACGGCCCGCAGCACGTTGCGCGACTTGCCGCTGGTGGTAAAGGCGATCAAGAGGTCGCCCCGCTCGCCCAGGCCCCAGACCTGCCGCGCGAATATTTCGTCGGCGTGGTAGTCGTTGCAGACCGCGGTCATGAATTCACCGTTGGCGGTTAGCGAGATTGCGGGATAGGGCCGGCGGTCTTCGCAGAAGCGGCAGAGGAACTCGGTGGCGAGGTGCGTGGCGTCGGACGCACTCCCGCCGTTGCCGCACACCAGCAGCTTGTGGCCGGAGGTGAGGCAGCTCACAACCAGGCTCACGGCCCTGGTCAGGGGTTTCTCCAGCTTAGTCAGGGCGCGAGTCGAGGCGATCGAATCCTCAATGTTACGTTGCAGCAGTGTCATGCCAAAAGAATATGCGGGGTGCCCAGCGTTTCAACAGCGTAAATGCGAGGTCCGGGAGCAGGGCAGGGCTAGTGCCAAAGTCGTGGCGCAGGCGTCTCGCCCGCCGCAGAGCGAGGGCAAGGGCGAGGGCGTTGAAGGTGTGTCAGGCGCGTTGGTTCCTGCACGAACGCTATTTGACTCGGGGCGACGCGCTGGTTCGCGCCAGCACGAGTGAGTTGGGGTGTGCATCCAGGAAATGGGCGAGTAAGATTAGCTGGTGACGCAGGAAGGTCCGGATTACACCCCCGTCGCGCCAGCGACGTGAAGAGGTGAGGGCCGGTTCGGGCGTGATTGCGATCCGACCGAGTGCGCGCAGGCGTCGCACCATTTCCAGGTCCTCCAAGATAGGCCAGTCGCAGAAGCCGCCGAGGGATTGAAACAAAGCACGGCGAACGAACAATCCCTGGTCGCCATACGGAAGCTGGAGCAGGGCGCAACGGAGTGCGACGCCCCATTCTATCAGCGCGCCTCCGATCACGGGCTCGCGCAACACGAATCGGAAAGCACCTGCCGAAACCATCGCTTGATCCAGGATTGTGGAAACTACTTCCGGAAAGCGCTCTGGAGGATCCGTATCGGCGTGCAGGAAAAGCAGATGTTCGCCAGTGGCTGCTGTGGCACCCGCGTTCATTTGGCGAGCCCGCCCGCGGCTTGCACGCACGACCTTTGCTCCGAGCGCAATGGCGGCGGCTACGGTGTCGTCGGCGCTGCCGCCGTCAACCACAATTGCTTCGTGAGGCTGGGCCGCAGAGAGACGCGGCAGGAGGCGTTTTAAGTTTGGGGCTTCGTTTAGCGCAGGAATGATAACGGAAATGGTCCGGCTCGTTTGGAGCGCAGCCTGCGCTTCCGAGAGGTCGTCCGGTTGGTCCACGTCGGGGAGCGGTTCAAGCAGGGCGGGTTCGATGCCTAGCTCTTGTGCCTTCCGGACGGATACGGTGAGGACGTCGGCCGTGCCCCATGGGATGCCCGCAAATATCTCGGGGATCGGCTTTCGCAGGCCCACCAAGTAGTAACCTCCATCCTTGGCCGGGCCGAAGGTTAGGTCATTCGAGTGCAAGGCGAACGCGGCGGATTCGACAATGCCCTGTTGCAGGCGGGGGCAGTCAGCGCCGATGACCAGAACCGAGCGGACTCCGCGCTGGAATTCACCGGCCACGGTGCGTTGCAGCCGTGCGCCGAGGTCTCCTTCGCCCTGCGGCAAGCAGTTCAGCCGGCCTAACCAGGTGCGCAGTTGGCGTTCGCTGCCACCGTCGTAGGCTATGACGAGCCGCCTTCCGGGCACCGCGGCGCAGAAGGCCCAGCCGCGTGCAACGGCAAGACGCGTCATCTGGTCGTGCAGCTTGGCTGCCCCCTCGGCTCCCAGCGCGGGTATGAGCCGGGTCTTCACACGGCCCGGCTGCGGCAGGCGGGTGAAGATCACCAGCGAAAGGGTGGTCGCGGCAGGCATGGCAGCCTCAGCTTAACGCGCCGGTGCAACTACTGCCACAACCCGCGGTACAGGCGAGGCAATGAAGGCCAGTTTGGATCTCCCAACCTTCGAGCCGTGCGGGTGTCACATCCCAGAGGTAGAGTGGTTTGCCATTGCGCACCTGCATTTTTAACATCTGGTTGAAGTCGCAATCGAAGACTTCTCCCATCCAACCGATGCTTATCGTGGTTCGGCACATCAGGCCGTCGACGGTGGCGGGGTTGAAGCTGTGGGCGAGGAGTTCCAGGTAGGCGTCCCACCGGCCGTGCTGGCGGAGGTACTCGGCAAAGCGCGCGATGGGCTGATTGGTGATCGCGAGCAGGCGGGTAAACTCAATGCCGTAGCGCTGGCGTAACTCAGTTCTGTATTCGGCCTGCAACTCAGCCTGCGACGGCGGGAGTTTTGCGCCGAGAGGATTGTAGACGAGACCTAGTGGGAGCTTCCTGCCATAGCCGACCGCATTGAGCTTTTTCAACGCGGAAATACTTTTCGCAAACACGCCACTTCCGCGCTGCGCGTCCACATTCTCGCCGAGATAACAGGGCAGCGAGGCAATGACCTCGACCTCGTGACTGGCGAGGTATTCCGGCAGCCACGCGAAGGCTTCGGTCTCGATGATGGTAAGATTGTTCCGGTCGATGACCTGGCAGCCCGCATCGCGGGCGGTTTCGACGAGAAAGCGGAAGTGCTCGCTCAGCTCCGGAGCGCCACCGGTAATGTCCACCACCGGTGGGCGATGCTCGCGAATCCATTGGCCGATGCGATTCGCGATCTTGGCGGGCATCGTCTCAGTGCGCCAAGGCGCCGCATCCACGTGGCAATGGTGGCAAGCCTGGTTGCATTTCCGACCCACGTTGATTTGCAGAGTCTGCAACCGCGCGCGACGCAAGCTCAGCCGGTGGCTGGAGAGTTTATCCGCAAAGCGATTCATGGTTTGGAGGAGCAATCTACCACACTATGGCATGGCGCGAAATCAGCGCTGCCAGGTGAGCCAGCGGTGCATGAGGTTTTTCACGAAGGGGGTGAGGCGGGTGCGGTTGTAGAGGTCGCCGGTTTTACGGATGCCGTCAGCCTGCGTCGGGTAGGGGTGAATTGTGGCGCCGATGGTCTTGAGGCCGAGCTTGCCTTTCATCGCCAGTGTGAGTTCGCCAATTAAATCGCCGGCGTGGGTGGCGACGACGCTGGCGCCAACGATTTCATCCGTGCCCTTGCGAACGTGGACGCGTACGAAGCCTTCGGTCTCGCCGTCTAGAATCGCGCGGTCCACTTTGCTCATCTCCTGCGTGAACGTGTCCAAGGCGATGCCTTTGGTCTTGGCGTCCTTCTCGTAGAGGCCAACGTGTGCGACTTCGGGCGAGGTGTAGGTCGCCCATGGGATGATAAGGGAGCTGGCTTTGGCGCGGCCTTTGAACAGGGAGTTCTGAATAACGATGCGTGCCATGAAATCCGCCGCGTGAGTGAATTGATAGGGCGAACAGATGTCACCGCAAGCGTAGATGCGGGGATTAGTCGTCTGTAAGCGGTCGTTGACCTGGACGCCCTTCCTGTCGAAGGCCACTCCGGCGGTCTCCAGCCCAAGTCCTTCAACGTTGGGTGCGCGACCCACGGCGACGAGCAACTGGTCCACCAGCACGTCGTAGCCTTCCCCATGGGACGCGACTTGGAGTCGGATGCCGGCGGGATCGCGAGCCAGCTTGAGGTCTTTGCCACAGCAGAGGAGCTTTACGCCATCACGCTGCATTGCGGCGCGGACGATTTCCGCCGCGTCACGGTCCTCGCGCGGCAGGATTCCGTGTTCGGCCTCCACGAGGTAAACCTCCGAGCCAAAACGCGCGAAGCTCTGCGCCATCTCGCAACCGACCGGGCCAGCTCCGACGATTCCCAGACGCCTGGGCAATTCAGTCAGATTAAACAACGTCTCGTTGGTAAGGTAGGGAATATCCTTCAATCCCGGGATGGGAGGTGCGGCGGCGCGGGCGCCGGTGGCGATGACGGCTTTGGCGAAGTGAAGGGTCTGGCCTCCGACCTCGATGCTGTCCGGGCCGGTGAACTGGCCTGCCCCGAGGAATACATCGACGCCAAGCTCCGTGAAACGCTGGGCGGAGTCGTGGGGGCTAATGTCGGCGCGCAGTCGGCGCATGCGCTCCATCACCTTGCCAAAGTCTGCCGTCACGCCGGCCGGGACGTGCACGCCGAACTCGGCAGCCTCGCGGACCGCCGCCACAGCGCGGGCGGCGCGGATGATGGCTTTGGACGGAACGCAGCCGACGTTGAGGCAATCGCCGCCCATGAAATGCCGTTCGATGAGAGCGACTTTGGCCCCAAGACCCGCCGCGCCGACGGCAGAAACCAGGCCGGCGGTGCCGCCGCCAATTACAACGAGGTTGTAGCGCGGGGCGGGAATTGGATTCTTCCATCCGGGTGGATGGACGTTGGACACGAGTTTCTGATTGTGCGCATCCCACGGGCGGACGGGCGGTTGGGTTTCCTCGATCATAGTTTATCCCTGGTGGCTATTACTGCGTGATTGTCGTGGCGAGTGCCTTCTTGGCGATGCGCGTGACGAAGACGGTCACCACGACCGTCGCCAGCAGCCCGACGCCATAAAGCACCCATTCTCCGGTGGTGCGTGTCCGCTCGCCGGAGGCAGCTTTCGCCAGCGAGCCAAGATACACATACATGACCGTGCCGGGCATCATTCCGATCCAGGAGGCAAGCACGTAGTGACCCAGCTTTACGCGCGTGATGCCGAAGGCATAGTTCAACAGAGTGAAGGGGAACACGGGTGAGAGCCGTGTCAGGCCAACGATTTTCCAACCCTGGTTCGCCACGGCCCTATCGATCGCGGCAAAGCGCTCGTTGCCTTCAATCTTGCGCGCGACGGCATTGCGCGCGAGATAGCGGCCTACGAGAAAAGCGCACGTCGCTCCCAACGTTGCTGCGATCGAGACGTATATGGAACCCCATACTACTCCAAACACCGCTCCCGCACCCAGCGTCAGAACCGACCCAGGAACAAACATGACGGTCGCAGCCACGTATATGGCGACGAAGAGAACCGCACCCCACGGCCCGAGGTGGGCGACCCAATCGAGTGCTTGCTTGAGCAGGTCTTGCACATGGAAGTACTTGGCAGCGGTGATTAGCGCGGCAGCGGCGGCAAGGTAGAGCAGCCACTTCCAGCGGAAGCCGGGTTTGTCCAGGGTGATGTGAGATGTGGTCACAGTATTATCGTCAGCGTAGGAGTTCATGGAGAGCAGTTAGTGGTTTGAGACTGTGGAGAGGAGATACCCGTGGTGCAGAAGAATGGACAGTGAGGTGTGCATGGCTGATGGGCGCTTAAGCGGGACGCTCCCAGCGGAACTTGCGATCGGACTCGCTGATCGGCTGGTCGTTGATGCTGGCGAATCGGAACCGCATGTAGCCGTGTTCGTCGAACTCCCAATTTTCATTTCCGTGGGCCCGCCACCATTGGCCAGCGGCGTCGTGGAACTCATATTCGAAACGCACGGCAATGCGGTTGCCGGTGAAGGCCCAGAGCGTTTTGCGCAAGCGATAATCGTGCTCCTTCGCCCATTTGCGGCGGAGGAAGGTGACAACATCCGCACGACCCTTCACAAAGTCGGCGCGGTTCCGCCACTCGGTATCAGGGGTGTAGGCGAGAGCGACACGCTCCGGGTCGCGCGAGTTCCATGCGTCCTCGGCGAGCTGGACCTTTTGCCGCGCAGTCTCTTCGGTGAAAGGTGGGACTGGCAGGCGTGGTGCTGGGGTGGGATTATTAATGTCCATAGGCTGGATGGGGTGGCTGCTCCTCCTTGGGGATCATTTATCAAATAGAGCGAGGTATTTCCCATATCCCGCCTCCACCAGGTCCTTCTTCTGGACGAACCGCAGCGAGGCGGAGTTCATGCAGTAGCGCAAGCCCGTAGGCTTGGGGCCATCGGGGAAGACGTGTCCAAGGTGGGACATCCCGCGCTTGCTTCGCACCTCGGTGCGGGTGGTGAAAAATCCACGGTCTTCCTTCTTCACGATATTGTCCGGCTCAAGGGGTTTGGTGAAGCTGGGCCAACCCGTTCCGGAATCGAATTTATCAAGCGAGCTGTAGAGCGGTTCGCCCGATACGATGTCTACGTAGATCCCAGGCTTCTCGTTGTTCCAGTACTCGTTTTTGAAGGGAGGCTCGGTACCGGCTTTCTGAGTGACTTCGAACTGCAGGGGGGTCAGCTTGGATTTGAGTTCCTCCTGCGTGTAGACCTTGAAGGCTGGAGCGCCGCCGGCCATGGGCAGCGGGGCTTTAGCCTCCCCGGCGAGTATGATCGTCCTCTCTTTACCCCAGACGCTGTCAAGGTAGGCATCGCGACCGGAGCGCGACCGGTAATACTTGTACCGAATTGGGTTCTTCTTGTAATAATCTTGATGGTAATCCTCCGCCGGATAAAAGGCCGTTGCCTTAAGGATGTCGGTCACGATCGGTTTGTTGAACCTGCGGGTCTTTCCGAGATCCTCCTTCGACAGCTCAGCCAGGTGCTTCTGTTGGTCGTTCAGGTAGAATATTGCGGAGCGGTACTGTGGCCCTCGGTCGACAAACTGGCCACCCGCGTCGGTTGGGTTTATCTGCCTCCACAATACCTCCAGGAGCTGCGTGTAGGCGATGCGCGACGGGTCATAGGTGACCTCCACGGCCTCGATATGGCCCTTCTGGGCATAGTCCTCGTAGGTAGGGAGCACTCCCGTGCCGCCGGTGTAGCCGGATACTACTTTTGAAACGCCGGGCAGCTTGTCGAAAGGTGGCTGAACGCACCAAAAGCATCCCCCTGCAAAAACTGCCCTATCGAGTTTTGACGCCGCGGCGGTGCCAATCTCCGCTGACTGCTCTTTGACGTCGGCAGGTTCTGCCGAAAGAGCCACCCTTCCCATGATCGTGACCATGCCTATAGCGAACAGCCCCGCAAAGCGGTTGATGGAGGATGGTTTGCTCGGCTCTCCGTAGTTCCTTTCCGTGGTCTGGACTTCCTGGGGGGCGGGTTCTTGTGTCTTAAATGGCAAGGGTAAGTTTGAGTTCATTGGATTTAGTGGGAATTCGTTGTCTGGGCGGTTTGGGCCGCCCGGGGAGGCCGGGCGGCCCGAATGGCGGAGGCCTACTTGGTGCTCCTGCCGAGTAGTCCGTCAAAGGTCTTAGCCTTCAGATTCAAACTGGCGGTGTCACTTGACTTGCCGTTCTTGACGACCAAGCCAGGCCAGTTTTTGTCCGCCTTGGCCACGTTACCTTCAAAGTCGGCGTTGAACTTCTTCAGAATGCCTTGATTCAGATTTAGGTACAGCTTCTCGTTCCGAACCTGCCAGGTGGTGATGTCCACCGGGAACAGTTTGTCGATCGCCACACCGAACGCGCAGAAGCCACCGAACTGCGGCGCGTATTTGCTCGGGCTGTCCGTGAAAAGTGTCTTGTGCTCCTCAGTGGCGAAGAAGTATGTCGCGCCCTGGTATTCGGCGGCGATAAACGGCGACCCGCTCACCGGTTTGGAATCGGTGAAGAAGGCGACCGTGTCGTAGCCGCTTACCGCTACCTTGCTCGCTCCGGAAA
>Ga0118677_10007058_pt1 | contig 18746 bp, 16 predicted proteins | sample AliMusrvi5mmetaG_FD_86154 | JGI IMG/M metagenome (GOLD analysis project Ga0118677, IMG submission 86154) | reverse complement strand
GGAGAGGATACAGCGCTGGTAGTAACCATGCAGGATCCTTCGGAACATTTGCCCGCAGTAAAAGCGAAGTTTCTGTCAGGGGCAATCCCCCAAAATTCTGAAATCGACATTTCCGAGGATGGCTCTCAGGCCGTTCTGCTCAAACGCGATCGGAGGGGTATGATACTTGGGCGCCGCCCTTACCTTTCTGTTGACCAGCGGATCAGGGTGATAGGGGATTTTAAGGAGTTGCAGGTTGGGGACATTGTCCTGACGGATTGCAGATTGGCTTCCAGAACCAAAACCCGCGACATGGGTAGAAAATCAGAATGATTAAATGACCTAAGAAGTCAGAAGACTTCTCCAATGATTTAGGTGGGTTAATGCGTATTACACGTGATTGTTTCCCTATAATGCTTCGTCATCTATTGGAGATAACAGAGAAAAGCCCTGCCTTGATACGGGGTTTGGATTGAGAAGAGAGGGAAGGATTTAGCTTGGATATCAAGCAATCTCAGTCCATGTTTTCGAGAAATGTCCAAGCCAACTGATCATGTTCACGGCGAGGATCCCCCCAAAGAACAGCAGCATGTCATCCGTAAGGTGCCCATGCTTGATCCTGGATTTAGGGAGGATCTTGAAGCATCCGTTCTTAGGCCCAGAATTCTCGGCTTTCAGGTTCCCGCGAATCGAGAAGATCGTAGGAATGTCAAGCTTGCTATCATCGCCAGTATCATCGCTGTCATTATATTTGCCGTTCTCGAATACAAGCAGTTGCACGAGGCCGCACGCGAAGCCAAACACTCGGCAATCGGAGTTGCGCACGAGGCCCAGCACTCTGTTCAAGACTATTTCAAGTAGTGTAACTTTAAGCGGTTAGGCTTTGTCTAGGGACACTTTGATTCTGAGTGGGTGGCGGTGTTGATCTCAGTGCAATGCACCCCAACGAATTCTTAATCGGAATAGCGAACCTAAGGACTAGGCAATTGAGTGGTTTGAATTTTAAGGGTTTCCTTAATTCCGTGCATTAAGGTTGATGGGCACCTAGGATTTCGCCTCATGCCTTTTCGTTCCCTTGGTCTTAACGCCTCCATACTCAAAGCCGTAAAGGAATCCGGCTATACCGAACCTACGCCAATTCAATCAGCCGCGATTCCACTTGTGATGCGGCGGCATGACCTGATTGGCATTGCACAAACTGGCACCGGTAAAACCGCAGCCTTCACTCTCCCCATACTGTCTATTCTGGCTGAGGCTCCATCGCGTAATATCCGTGCTCTGATCATTGCTCCCACACGTGAACTTGTGGTCCAGATCGAAGAGAATGTACGTGCTTATGCCAGACATCTACCGCTTTCGATGGCGACCATATACGGAGGGGTGAGTGAGAAACCGCAGATCAGAGCGTTGGAACAGGGTTCCGATATCGTGGTTGCTACGCCGGGGCGGCTTCTTGATATCATCAGAGGTCGCGAGAAAGCATTTGCTGGGATCGAGTTTCTTGTTCTCGACGAGGCTGACCGGATGCTCGACATGGGATTTGTTCCCGCAATCCGTCAGATTGTAAAGTTGTTACCCAAAAAACGACAGACGCTCTTCTTTTCCGCCACTCTGTCGCGAGAGATCGAAAAACTGACCGGTGAGTTTCTGAGAGAACCGGAAACTGTTGAGATTGGAAGGCGTTCGAATCCGGCCGACACGGTAAGCCAGTCGATTTACGAAATTCCGCAACATCTCAAGCCCACGTTGTTATTGCATCTGCTGCAGCATGATGCCCTGCATACGGTGCTGGTATTTACGAGAACCAAGCACGGTGCCGACCGCATCGCCAAAAAACTTGAAGCCAGCGGCATCAAGACAGCCGCAATTCACTCGAACCGATCCCAGAACCAACGCTTGCGTTCACTTAACGATTTTCGAGAGGGTCGTGTTCGTGTCCTTGTCGCTACAGATATCGCGGCCCGGGGTATTGATGTCGACGGAATCTCCCATGTCATCAATTTTGACTTCCCCCCCCACCACGAGGATTATGTTCACCGCATCGGTCGAACGGGACGGGCCAAGGCGGTAGGTCAGGCCATCAGCTTCGTTTCTAGGGAGGATGAGGAGGCGCTCAGGGCTCTTGAGAGGTTTACCCGACGTGGCATTCCTCGCGTGAAAGCCGAAGGGTTTGACTACTCTTCGCCGGCCCCGCAGCGTCATGATGCAGGACAACGCCGGCCCCGCAGACCCGGCGAGGTACGGACCCCAAGACTCGATACGAGACAGGAGAGCTCCAACAGTATATCCGATGCCCGGAGGCGCAGACCTCAAGGTAAGCCAAAAAATGTGTCAATGGGAGGTGATCCCGAAAAACAAAAGCAAGTAGGAGGTAATCATAAGAAAAAGGGTCTTGGCCGTTTTCTTGGATTTGGAAGACGATGATAAGAATCGACCTCGTAGTCGGGGCCTACAGTATTTCTTTTGAGGTGGGAAAAGTCCTAGCCAAAACTCTTATGGACTCTTGCGGCCACCGGAAACTAGCTATATCTCCTACCAGATCTTAAGCCATTAAACATTAACTTCGGGGTGAATCAATTTAATGCGCCCCCTGAAGGACCACCTCAGTGATACCGGGTTGCTGGGAATCTTTTCCGGGATAGAGTTCATCGATTGAAAGAGTAATGACATCCCCTTGATTGAGATAGATGTCCGGGAAATGGAAGTCCTGCCAGCGCCAGGTATCGTTAAGATGAAGTCGGGCAACGGGTTTTGAGTCCACAAGGAGGGTCATCGTCTTTACACGGGCGTAACCGTGAAATTCTCCGAGTGAGCGGATGACACCATCGGCTATAGAGACGCCGTAGAAAGGAGTGTCTCGGCATTCCTTAGGCAGTTTTTTCGGGAGGCGGAATTCAATTTTTTCACCTGGACCAGCAGTACGGGAGATCCAGGAACTCATTGCATCATCGTCGCAAAGCTCGGGTGCTGGTCTTAGCGTTGCATCGGATGACCCTGCCAATGTCTCCCAGAAAAATGCACAGCGAAGAGAACATCCGCCCATCAGATCCTGAAGGACGGGATCGCCAACCTTTGCTTTGAGTAATGGGAGGGATTCAGCCGCAAGAATGGGGAAAAGGGGAAACGAAACGATTAGGAGCGCAATTATGAATTTCCTATCTGGCATAAAAAGTCGGCGTAGTCTCGGGATGAAGCTATCTTGCAATTGCATCATAGAACCTTTTCTCCGGTTGGAAGAAGAGTCAAAGCCGATCAGACGGTTGATGCGTTAGCTTTGCAGCGGTTAAGCCCGAACTCCGAGCAGATGGTGATGCTGGCGGCATCATTTATCGGTGACAAGGTTCGTGATATGGAACCTTGTGTTCGTGCAATCTTTGGGTGTGTGCTGTTGAGGTTAACAATGGATTAAATCAAGCGCACGATTTGCAGAGTCCGTGGAGAATAATCTCGTGGTGGGTGACCTTGAATCCGATCGGAGCGAGTTTCATAATACCATCCACACAACTTTCCAGATCGTAGACAGAGTGGCATTCTTGACAGTGAAAATGGTGGTGATGGGCTTTGTTTGCGCGTTCGTAGCGCGGAGGTTGTCCAGGGATTTCGACACAACAGAGATATCCTTCTTCCTTAAGGTTTTTCAGAGAACGATAAACTGTGGCGATTCCCAGCGATGGAACAGTTTGCAGGGCGATCGAGTGGATCTCATCAGGTAGCAGAGGATGATTTTCTTCGTTTAGAACAGTGCGTATAGCTTCCTTCTGCTTGGTCAGGCGTCCCATAGGGCTGGCTCAGGATGATATTGTGCGAAGACTATTTCAAGCCATCCACGATTGTGGAGACATTATGACGCATCATCGATTGATAGGTATTCCCCTCCGAGCTGCCAAGACCATCGGAATAGAGTGTGCCTCCGACTCTTGCTCCAGTCTCATCAGAGATCTGTTGGACAGCTCGAGGGTTCTCGATGTTTTCAAAGAACACCGACTTAACTCCCTGAGCCCTGATGACACCAATGATCTCTTTGACGTGTTCAGAAGAGGGATCCTCGGTGGTGTTGACACCCTTCACGGGATAAATGGAAAATCCGTAGTCGCGCGCAAAATATTGGAGGGCATCGTGGGATGTTACGAGTTTCCGTTTATCATGGGGAACTTCGGCGACCTTGAGTCGAATCCAACGCTCAAGCTCGATTAGTGATTGAAGATAGGCTGAGGCATTTTTTTTATATACAGCCGCATTTGTCGGATCCGACTTTTCAAAGGCTTCTTCTATCACCCGTGTTGCCGTTTCTACATTCGTGACACTGTGCCACCAATGCGGATCTTCAACCTTTTCACCGTTTTCGGTCATTGTAAGCGACGGAATGTTTAGACCGACATTTACGAACTTGACGGATCCTCCCGCAGCCTCCTCCAATTTTGAGAGATATCCTTCCATGCCCTTACCTGTCAGAAGCACAAGATTCGCGTCTGCAACTTTTTTAACATCTCCAGGGGTCGGTTCAAATTCATGGGGATCCACTCCCGGTCTAATGATACCGTCCACGATCACATGATTTCCTCCAATCTCTTGTGCGAGATCAGTGGTTAGGGTGGAAAGGGAAGCGATCCTAAGTTCGGCTTTTAGTGGAGATGAGGGAATCAGTAGGGCAAAAGGGGAAAGCAAAAACAGCGGAAGAACGAAAGGGCGCATTTGATAATGATAACACAATATCACATTCAATAAAGCATCTTTTCTTTTCAACGGTAATTTGTAGCTCTGACGACAAATAAAGGCATTTTATGCGAAGTCTAACTCTTTAGGTTAGAAAACAAGCCACGCCAAAAAATGATCTGCAAACCGACGAAAATTCTTGAATAAGAAGACCGATGATGAGATAGAGTCTCATTCTCGTTGAGAGTCGTTCTCAACTCGATCACACTTTAAAATATGAATGTCATAGAAAGCGGGAGCCCCATAAATATTCCGGACAGATTTCATGAAGTGACGGAAATCAGGAACACTGGCGTGGCGCTAAAGGTTTTTTTGTGGGTTGCCGGAATTCTTTCAGCAGCGGTCCTTATTTGGGTTGGTTTGACTTCGTCTGGATCACCCGATCCGGATAGCACGGGGACTACACCAGTCACTGCCCTGCTGGATATTGTAGTTCTAGTTTTTCGCGAGGGATTGGAGTGTGTTCTTGTCCTAGCCGCACTTACTGCAGGGATGACTCGTACGGCATACCAAATTCACAAACCAATAGCCGGGGGTGTTGTCGTGGGCCTTTTTATGACACTAGCCACCTGGTTTGTGGCTGTGGAAATTCTTGAAAAATTGTCCGAAAACATTTCCGCCCTTAACCTTCAGGCCGCAACTGGCTTGCTAGCAGTTGTTGTGCTCATGGTCATCATGAACTGGTTCTTGCACAAGGTCTATTGGGGCGGATGGATAGCGATGCATCATCGGCGCAAACGAGCGCTTATTTCCGGAGAAGTGGCTGGTGAGAAGAAAAAATCTACAATTCTTCTAGGCCTTGCAGTCCTGGGATTCACTTCAGTTTATCGCGAGGGATTTGAGATTGTTCTTTTTCTCCAGACTTATCGGTTGAAATGGGGTGACAGGGTCGTCGTCGTGGGGGCGCTTATAGGGTTGGTACTTACTGCGAGCGTTGGAGTTATTACTTTTATCGCCCAGCGCAGACTGCCCTATCGAAAAATGCTTGTCACAACAGGTATTCTTCTCGGGTTTGTGCTGTTGGTAATGGTGGGGGAGCAGGCTCAGGAGATGCAGCAGGCCCATTGGATTCCGACTACAACACTTTCATGGCTTGCACCTTATGTGCCCGCTTGGACTGGAGTCTGGTTCTCTCTTTTTCCCACTGTGGAGACAATAGCCGCACAGGCACTGGCATCAGTGATCGTGATAGGCTCCTTCTTCGGATCGAAACAAATTGCACTCGGAGGAAACCGTTTGTAGGTGCCTTCTTGGGAGTTGTTTTTGCTTTTGGAAGTTCATTGAAAGTTTTTGTGAGAGGATACTTATTTGCATCGAATCTCGTTTATCCTTTTTTCCCCTAGAGAGAATTAGTGATCAGCTTTCATTGAGCTAGTTTAGCCCATTTCGCACTCAGTCGAAGTTGATGCTCATGGACCCGGATGAAGTCCGCTCAAAAATTTAAGCTGATTGCCTAAGAGATCGCCGCTAATCTGATGATTGGTTGCGATTTAGCTACTTCGGCCAAGCTATATCTTTCTGTAAAGAACCCCCGATTTGTGCATTTTGTTCATCTGACTAAGGTTTTGATAAGGGTTTCTGCTGATCTGTATTATTCTCGTTGTCATTCCACGTTTTTTCTTTCTCGTGAATCTTACGTGAAAATTCCTTCAGTTCTTCCTCATCCAACCGGCTCTGTCTTTCATCAAGCTTCTTTTCCTTCTCGTGAAGCTGTCTTGCAAATTCTTCAAGATCCTCCTGTTCCTTGAGTAAGTACCTGCCCTCCGTATCGAGCAATTGGGCCTGACTCGTTAACTCAGGTTCTACCCGTTTTTCTACCATGCCATTTGTTACGGTTTGTTTCTCGTTCTCAATTTTTAAATTCATTACGTCACTTCGTTCCCGACGAAGTTCCATTTCAGGATCTAGCCTATCGTTGAAACCAACCGAATTGGAATCTCGCGAGTCCGACGATTCGGTGGTCGGATGTTCCCAAGTCTTACCATCTCCCTGGGATAGAGACCTTTCGTGTTGATCGGAGTCTTGGTTTTCCGGCGGCATTCCAGAAATCTGGTTGGTTTGGTCATGGTTGGTTTCATTGTTCTGTGTCACATCGGAATTCCCCCCGTATAATGGGGCCGTTTGGGGGTAAACTGTTGAGGCTACTCCAAGAATCAATACCACCAATGGGATGGCCGTCTTCATCGTTTATTCACGCACATCAATAGTAGCCTACCCAATAGATTCGCCGTGGGGCACTTCAAAAAATTCACCGGCTGAAGGCTGAATTTGGAGAGGAAGTTGATGCAGTATAAAATTACATGCCGTTTGATTGTTATATTAAGACAAAGTCCTTTTTTTAAACTCCTAACTGCTAGAAATCAAAAATCACTAAGGACCGAACCTCTATTTCCAGCCATCATCGGTAGGATGCCAAGACCTGTCGGGGTCGAAACGATCCATTTTATGGAAAATCTCCAGGCTTTTTGGGCCCAGATCTTTTTCGTAAACAACACCGCTGTGGCTGACCATGAATGTCTTTACCCCAGTGACACGATACTGGGCGGGAGTCGCGGCGAGGGCAAAGCCGCCGATCATAGCCCCATCGACTAAAAAATCCATTTTACCAAGGGGTGCTGAGGCTCCCTGACCTTTCAGAACCTTGAAGAAATAGCCGTGGTAGGGTTGTGCTTTTGAGGAGTAGCCTTGTTCCAAAGCCTTAGCGACGGCTTCCCCCACCGGGCCTCCCCAACTACCGTCATCGTTTTGCCAGGCGAGACCATCCTTCTTACCCTTCGTGCTTATAATTTTTTGCGCATATTGGTTAACCATCGAGCCATCGTGTTTTTCTTGAGCGTAATCCCGTTGCGCCTCGACAAAGCCACGGCAGATTTCGATGGCATCAAGTTCGTTTTCTCCGATTCTTCGGAGCAGAATTTCATGGCGACCAGTCTTGGTATCGAAGGACCATTTGCCTTTGTGTCGGACGATTGGAATAGGAAGGGGGAAGTCATCCTTCCCAACAAATATGACGGCCTTTGATGGGTTCTTTGGATCAATTTCAACGGATTCCTTTTCCCTGGCCCTGTCAGCAAGTTTGAGCGCGCGTCTCTTGTCGGCTACAGGGTCCTCAGTAGTAATGATGTCTTTGCTATCGGGACCAAGAATCTGGGAAAGTAAGGGCACATCAAAGGTTGAAGCTGCGTTTATCAGACTCGTGGCGGCTTGATCAGGTGAATCGAAGCTCATCTGAACTAAAGGCTCAATGGCATTCACTTTGCCTAAGAATGCGATGGTCAAGATGATGCAGAGGAAGCAGGGAAAGTGTGAAAGGAAGTTTTTATACATCATAGTGATGGGAAGTTTTTTTCTCATGGGGTTCTCTTGATTATTGTCATTGATTACCGACGACCACCTGCATGACCTCCACCGCCCACGGGGCGACCTCCTCCGCTTGCAAAACTTCTTGATCCCCTGTCGCTGCTGGCTCGCGCCGATGCTCCGCTACGAGCACTCTCAGCGAAGGCGCCACCACCGGAAGATGATGATATGTTGCGATGGCCAATCGCATTCCCTCCTGAAGGACGATTTGCCGGAAGTGTGCTTGGACGGGTTACACCTGCTCCAGTTCCTAGGCCTGCTCCGCCGGTGGGGCGATTTAATCCGGCACCACTTCCAAAGCCCGATCCTCCTGTGGGATGATTTTGGCCTAGAGACGGCCTCTGGCCGGAGGTATTCCCCAAAAATTTTCGGTTGGTTCCCTGGTTTCCGTAGGGGGCACCTCCGCGATGCTGGGGGTTATGCTGCCAGCTGCCGCTGGTAATTTGGTTCCCAGTGCTGACGTTGCCTCGCTTGATATTGGTTGTGTTGGCGTTACCCCTGTTGACGCTGCTTACATTGATGTTGTTGTAAGTGTTACGGCTAATGTTACCTAAGTTATTATAGCTGTTCCTGTTGTAGTTGTTGTTGTAGTTGATGTTGACGTTACCTTTGCCCCATCCGCAACTATACCCCCAACATCCTCCCCAAGTGGCTCCCAATGCAATTCCTGCACCAAACGTCAGTGCACTGCCTACCAGATATCCAGGATAGGAAAAGGGAGGATAAGGATAGGAGGGTGGGGTTCCATAGACAGCCATCGGGTCGTATGAAGGAACGTAGACAACTCCCGAGTTGGCCGGCTCAATTACAATCACCTGCTGCCCTCCACCGACCGTTTGTGTTTGGACAACCTGCTGTGGGCCGGACTGCAAACTTCCAGAAGCCTGTGCTTTCGCACGCATCCGCTGTACCGCCCTCATTACATCGGCCTGCTGGCCCAGAAAAGCGTTTCCGAGATCAGTCGTCCATTGGATGTTGCCTGCTAGACGCTTAACCACGTCTGGAAAAGCTACCATGCTTTGAATGCTTGGATCCCAGGGTTGTTGCTGAACCGCATCAGCCAATGATTGCCCCTTGAGACCCTTATTTCTATCCATCCACTGTTGAAGCTGAATAAGTTCGAGCGGATAGGTCGATGCTACAAGGGTCTGACTTAGAAGGGGGTCGGGAAAAAGGGCGATCGGCGCAACCAAGGAATCCAATTGGCCGTCTGGAATTAGTGGCGCCTCTTGCGAGGTGTTAGCTCCAGCAGAACTTTCCGAGTTGCATGCCTATCGGGATGACACCCACAATGTCTGCATCTTGGGGTTCTGGCGGCAACGATTTCGTCGCTAACCCACTATCCATTGTGGCTGTGGGTATGAACCCGATAGGCATGCCGAGTTGAATTGATTCTGGACTTCCTGCCCCAATATTGTCTGAAAGCTAGGGGAGACCAAGATAAGGCACCAGAGGGCGGTTGCGGTATGGAACGCTTTTCCGAAGTGTATGGATTTTCGGCTGTTCATGACTTGGAGCATTTTGGAGAGTTGATACTTTGAAAAGAGAGCTGGAAAAGCTTCAAGCCTCTAGGCATGGAAGTTGATACCTTCCTTTGAAAAGCCCCTTTTGGAGGTGGATCGTTTCATTCGACCGATTTCGTGGAAAAAACATCCTTCATCGTTGCGGATGATTACGATCGCATCTTTAAAAGTCAACGGCGGGAAGGTTTGACCCTATGACGGTAGATAACAGATGGGTTTTGATTCTAGAATTCTTATTTAACAATAAGTCTTTCCGGTTCGATAATTTGATAAGAAATATTTCGTTTGCTAAGCTCTTCGCAGAGTCGTTGTGAAAGTTGTCCATCGGTCCAAAGGGTAAGAGATTTAACCTTGCTGTTACTCATAGAAACCAGCTTGGAGAATTCATAGACTCGGTTGGCAACTCTTTCGCTCCAGATCGCGTAGTCAAGGGATACGGGCACGACTAAAACGCCGTTTTTATCAAGAGCACAAACTAGTCCGTCCTTAACATGGAGAGACATGATTGGTGCCACGGTCTGATGGTATAATAGTAACAGTTGGGCGAGCCTTTGGAAATAGAAGGCATCTTCGGGGCAGTTTACAGCATCCGCTTCATTAAGAAATGCCTCCGGGTTCACGCCGATACGGCTAAGTGCATCAACGATGATTGTGGCGTTGGCAGGCGTGAATGATGTTTGCATTAGAAACGCATCCGCCATATCGCGATCAAGACCTAGTGCGAAGAGTTTTTTCCGGTTCAAAATTCGCAACTGGCTGGGAGGGGTATCAATGAGTTGATTTTGGAGAATTTGATTTCCCCCCACCGCGGTTAGAGTGGTGCCTGCAGCTCCTGGAACAATCATACCCGCAGCACCCAGAACAAGTCCTCCCCCGGCCATAGCCCATGCAACATTGGAGAGCTGCTCCTGCAATTCCTGATTGTCAGAATAGGGACTGACTCCCAGTTTGAAGGCAAGCTGTGCTTTTGCCTTACTCATTCCTGACGCCGCCTCTAATGCGTTTCCGGCATTTCCTCCCTGAGTGCTCTTCAATCCCTCACCGACGCTTCCAAAAAATCGAGAGGCCCCCTTTGGGAGGTTTTTGACGGTGCCAATTGGATCCTTGGCAATATTGATCACGGAATTCACTTTATCACCAGCCGCCCTTGCAAGTGCCTTCGTGAATTCATCGGTCTTGCTTAGTCTTCGGAGAGAATCGATTGCGTAGATTTCCTTGATGCGTTGGAGGAGTAAGGGTGTACCCAGAATGTCCCTTGTCGTTCCAGAGTCTGTCAGTTGGTAGCTGTTCTGAAGACCGTTATTAAAAGCCTGCCCTCCTACGGAATGCAAGGAACCGGACATCATCGGAGCTGGCACAAACCTGTTGGCGTCAACAAATCCAGGGCTCTCAAAGGTCGTATCAGCATCTCCCGCTCGCGGAGGAGGGGAGGAACCGGCTGGGAGGCTGACACCGCAGCTAAAAAATGAGGTGGCGACCGCAAAGAAAAGAAGTCTCATATGTTTGACCTTAACGAACGGCTGATGGGGACGAAGATACACGGTTACTGCTTGGGAGCTACATGAACATCTCTAGAGAGGGGCCATCCGCGATGTCATGTCCAAAGAGGAGAAGGTGGTTTCCATCGGCAATACGAGCGTTTCCTTTTGGACTTCTACTAGGCGCTTTAAGTCGATCGACCTAATGTTTGTGTCATGATAGGTGTGATAGTGAAACACACGGTTGGAGAGATCCAGTAGCACGCTCCACTGTGTGTACTCCTGAAGGGGTGCTGAATCGTTCTCATTGACATGAAGTTCCGCCAGTATGCTCCCCTTGGGAATATCAACGGTATTGAGGATGTGTCTGGCTAACGAAATGGCTTCATCTCTATTCTTTGCCCTTGGAGTTGAATGAACAAGGTAGGCAATCCTCACGAATCGCGATGGTGGACTCCAGTCGCCCGGAACGCCCAACCAACCGCTGCCAGTGCCTATTGGTTTGAGTGACACGCCGGAAAAGTTGGAAAGAGTCGGACTGGAAGGACTGAGGGGAAGATAGTTGCGCAAGTTGGTAAGGTGCCAGCGGAATTCGGGAAGATTGGTCATAACCCCGATGGGGTTCTCGTGGACATGTTTTGCACCCTTGAGGAACTCAAGCACAATTGAGGCCCCCGAAGGATCGTGGATCGCATAATGAAGCGTGAACGGTCCTCCTATAGCCTCAACACTGTCTGGCCATACGCACACCGTAGGAAGGGCATCCTTAACTTCCAAAACGGATGAGAAGTTCCCAAGGAGCCAAGTGACCAAGTCATTGCTGCTGATGTTGAGACGACCTGGTGCCTCGTACTCCCCTTCCGAGAAATAGAGGGCCTCTACAGAAAGCCCCGCTGCATTCATTCCCTCCCCGAAGCACTCTTTCAAACCCAATCCATTGATGCCCAGAAAGGCATATTTCGAGGTCCACCCCAAACCTTCCATCCCTTCCGGAGCTGTAGTTTGAAAGTGTTTTCCAGCGGGTTCGTAGACGATTTGAGATTGGGCATCGATTCCAAATTCATTGGATCGGGCAACAACGACTGTGCCATCCTCGGCCTTTATCCTGAAGCTCGTGCACATGGGTGAAACATACCCCACACGCTCTGGTTTGCCAGCATTCCCCTTTTAGGAAAAGTCTTCCCAGCCAACAGGAAGATAACGAGCTGTTTTTTACTCCAATTTGATTCGCAGCAAAAAATGAAATAAAGTGATGATCGTTTGGAAGCTTTATTATCAGTCTGTAAGCGGAAAGATCCCACCGGAGTTGACGGGGCTCGAACCCGCAACCCCCGCCGTGACAGGGCGGTGCTCTGACCAATTGAGCTACAACTCCTAGGATGCCCCGGTACTCCGGGAGTCGTTAATCTTCTACGCATTCACGTTCGGGGCAATCTTTTTTGTGACTTTCCCGTTGGAGCGGTTCATTCTCAATACTCCATCACATGGCATACCCATCCTACGTTTCCTTCCTGAAGGCCCTTGAGGACGCTGGCGAATTGCGGCGTATCAGTTCTCCCGTGGCTACTGAACTTCAGATCACCGAACTGGCTGACCGAGAGATGAAGTCTCCGGGCGGTGGCAAGGCTCTTCTTTTTGAGAAGCCTACGATTAACGGCCGCCTCTCTGGGTTCCCAGTCGCGATTAATGCCTTGGGATCCTCACGTCGCATGGCTATGGCCCTCGGTTTGAATTCAGTAGAAGAGCTTGCCGGAAGATTGGAATTTCTCATGAAAGCAAAACCCCCGCGAAACTTCCGGGATGCCTTGAAGCTCCTGCGAAATGGCATTGATCTGATTCATGCCCGCCCACGCGAGGTGAAGGATGGACCATGTCAGGAAGTTGTGCACATGACTGACCAAGTCGATATAGGGAAGTCCTTTTCCTTGGATGATCTTCCAGTTCTGAAGTGCTGGCCGCATGACGGTGGCCGGTTTATTACACTGCCTACAGTTTACACCAGGGATCCCGATACCGGCGAGCGAAACGTAGGAATGTACCGGATGCAGATTTATGATGGTAGGACCACGGGTATGCACTGGCAGGTCCATAAAGTGGGCGCCCGTCACGGCAAGCGCTATTACGAAAGGGGAGAAAGGATGCCGGTTGCCGTCTGCCTTGGGGGGGATCCGGTTTTCACTCTGGCGGCAACGGCGCCATTACCCGACGGCATTGATGAAATCCTCTTTGCTGGATTTGCTCGAAAAAGATCGGTTGATCTGGTGAAATGCCTCACGGTTCCTCTTGAGATTCCTGCAGAGAGCGACTTTGTGATCGAGGGATATGTTCAACCAGGAGAGATGCGTCCAGAGGGACCTTTTGGTGATCATACCGGTTTCTATACACCGCTTGATAATTACCCCGTGTTTCAAGTCACAGCTATTACCCACCGGAAGAATGCCGTCTATCCTGCCACGATTGTAGGAATTCCACCGATGGAGGACTTTTACCTTGGTCAGGCTAGTGTCCGTATCTTCCTGCCGATCTTCAGGATGAACTTTCCCGAGATCGTGGATATGGCCCTTCCGGCGGAGGGGGTCTTCCACAACCTAGCCTTTGTATCCATACGCAAACAATACCCATGGCAAGCCTTCAAGGTTATGCATGGTCTATGGGGTATGGGGCAGATGATGTTTGCCAAATATATCGTTGTTGTGGACGAGGACTGCGACGTTCAGAACACTTCGGAGGTTCTTTTCCGATGGATGTCCAATACCGATCCCCAGCGCGACAGCACAGTGACTAAGAACCCGAGTGACAGTCTTGATCATGCACCCACTGTTGCCGGAAGGGGCTCCCATATGGGATTTGACGCCACACGAAAGATCGCTGGGGAGGGGTACAGTCGTGATTGGCCGGAGCTTGTGAAGATGGACCCTGCAGTGAGAATGTGGGCGGACGGATTTAAGGGATAGTTGGTTCTTCCCTTAGAAATTCATGTTTGCGGATAGTGTGATATCCTGCAGGGCTAGTCCATTGCCGAGATCCGCCGAATAGAACAATGATGCCGAGAAGTTTTTGCCGATATTTGCCGTGATTCCAACCGATGGTGTGAAGGAATTGGGTGTATTCAGGCTATCGGAATAGGAGTAATCAGGTCCGGGCAATGCTTGATAGGAGCCGGTCACGCTGCGTGGAGCATTGTAAAACTCATGATTCCAAAAGCAACGGATCTCAGGTAGCAGAGACACAGAACGGCTGAGAGGCAGTGTATAACTAACATGGGCACCCAATCCAGAATAGAGACTATAGAGTTCTTGGCTGTTGGCCTTGAGATTGAGGCCATAGGGATCGGTTTCTTGAACTGATGACGAGTTTAACTGAGTATATTGAAACATGCCCACAGGTCCCATAGTCCAGGCCCCTCTTTTCAAGTCATAGCCAGTGTCGGTATAGATCATGAAAAAATTTCCGGTGGGACTACTGGAGGCTGAACCAAAGTTCATGCCACTGAAATTGATGGGACGGCTGACTTGGGTCTGATAGCCTCCGCCGCCGATGCAGGCATCAGCATAGAAACCGCCCTGAGGTCGAGAGTAACTCAGATAGCCACCGTATGCCACTCCGTCACTCCAAGCAGACCCACCACCGAGACCGGTGAAGTTTTGGCGGTTCAGTTAGATAGCCAGAATAAATGCCCAAGGTGAGATCATGAGTGAGGTAGTAATCAAGGCCTATGAGAAAGGCCCCGCCGGCATTATGCTGTCCCGGAATGGAATTGATTGAAGGAATCTCTGACAGGATGCCACTTCCCTGACCCCAGAAGTCCCAAGGAAGTGGATCAATTTCAGTAATGACTGGATTGCCGTTAAGTGGTGCTGAATATCGTTTGCCCGACGAGGCAATATTTTTGGGGTCAACGACTTCTTTGGATCCAGAGGTTGGCTCAAGGGCTTCCTGAAAAGGGTTCTGTTTCTGGGCCCTGACGAGTGCAAACCGGTCATAAAGCATGGAGCCAAGCTGCTTGGATTGAGCCAGTAATTCATCTGCAACGCCAGCTTGGAAAGAGAGACCTTCGGTTGCATCGAGAGTGATTTCGGGGTCTGGGTCTGGGACAGTTGGTATCCCTGGGACGTCGACAGGCGGAGGTGTTATCGAATCTGTGGGAGGGAAGACCAGAATGCCGAAGGCTGCATTATCCAAAAAGTTCCCTATACTCGTTGTAGATCCTTTCACTGATACATAGTTGAAGCGAAGCTCTTGACCAGCCTGTACAATGCCGATGTCCTTGCCTGTGTATTGAGTCCAAGTTTGTCCGGTCTGAAAGACCTGATAATAGATCTCCTTCCATAGACCATGAATCTTTTCCTGAATTTGAAGAGCCATCGTGTCAACCCCATTACGTCCACGGGTCCAGAAGGAATAGGAGATGGCTCCAGTCTTCGGGGAAGTTACCGTCTGATAGAGGGTTGAGATTTCATTGGCGTTGAGTTCAGCAAAATAGTTTCCTCCGTTGGGATAAAACCCATCGGGTTTGGAAATTGTGTATACCGGACCGCCTGATGAGGAGCTATATCCCGATGACCAAACCTCCACCATCTTGTCCCCGGCAGTAGTATTCCAAGAGGGAAGCTGGCTAACCGGAAAGATTCGGAATGTGGGAGGAGTGGTTTGGACGGGTGGATTTTGGACTTCAAACCCCCCGTTTTCGAGAAAGTTCTGGGCGTTCAACTTAAATACACACAGAAAGCATACGAGGATGCCAAGGCAGGATAATTTCTTCATTTCAAGTGCCTGATTTCTATCTGCAAGCGTAACTACTTTTCAATATCTTTACGGATTTAATGATTAAGGATGTAGGAAGACTTTTGCCAAACAACGAAGTTTGTCGAACGCGCTGACACGATAAGTACGTTGCAGGACATCGTAGCGGTCTCTGTGCATATCAGAAAGGAGACCTCGGTATATATCACCCATGAGTCTTGCCGGGCGCATGTGCCGCCGTTGATTTAAGCTCATTTGGGACCATGCCAGCTCTGCCTTCGCAAAGTAAGCATCAGCCCGTTCCGCTTGGAAGCTAAATAGATGAGTCGTGGCAGGGGAAGGGCATTTATGCAGAATTTCCCGCTCAGTGACCCCGAAGCGTTTAAGATCCTCCAAGGGAATATAAATACGGTCCATCAAGGCATCCTCACCCACATCTCGCAGAATATTTGTGAGTTGAAGGGCGATGCCCAGTTCTTCTGCATACTTTTCAACCTCGGTTCCCCGAGTTCCAAAAAGACTGCTAGTGACCAACCCGACAGCTGAGGCAACTCGCCAGCAGTATGCCCTCAGATCGGAAAAACCCGGATAACGGTTGCGCTCCGTATCCATTCGGACGCCTCGTACAATTTCTGACATGAGGTTCGTATCCAGTGACCGCCTCTCCAACATGGATCGCAAATCCTCCGGTAGATTAGCATGTGAATCTGGCTGAAGCGCCTGCAGCCACAGGTCTAGAATATTTTGTTTTCGACTGTTCTCCAATTCCGGACTGTCAGCGATGTCATCCACCAGGCGGCAGAAATCGTGAAAAAGGAAGACGTCACCTCTTCGATCGACGGGCACAAGCAAAAGTGCGATTTTGAGATTGGATTTTCGCGACCTATCTAACCGCGCAAGACGGGTGGGCAGTCGCGGTGTGTCTGATAAATCCATGATCCTCAGAATTCCTAACCTGATCCACTCATGCTCGCAATGCTCACCTATGCTTTACAGAAGGGGTTGAGCCACGGATGGTGGAGATGCCATGACGCTACCAAACCAGATAACCATCGGCAGAATTCTCCTGATTCCCGTCTTTGTGGTTCTTGCTATTTATTATGGCAATTCAGCAGCAACGGGACATCCTAATGAAAACCTCCGCATGGCGACGATCGGAGTCTTTCTTCTTGCGGCTCTCAGCGATGGTATCGACGGCTGGTTGGCGCGACGTTTTCACCTTAAGTCACGCCTCGGCGCGGTCTTGGACCCGATCGCGGACAAGGGGTTGATGCTTACGGCGATCATCACGCTGAGCGTAACCAAGTGGCCATATGAGCTTCCCGTCTGGTACCCTGTCCTTGTCATTGCAAGAGATATCATCATTCTGACGGGCTGTGGCGTGTTGCACCTCCTAAATCATCATCTCGAGATAAGGCCGACCCTTATTGGAAAGACCTCCACTTTTTTCCAGATGCTCACCATTTCAGTGGTTATGCTTCAATGGCATCGTTTCGAATTGGTAGTCTGGCTCTCGGGGGGAGTCACGCTAATCAGCGGTTTTGGTTACATAGCAAAGGGAATCAGTCAACTGCAGGCGGGGGGGCATACTGTTCCCGATACCCTTACCCGAAGTCCCGGTTCCTGATCCTATCCGGACAAAAAACTCATGAGACGTGTCGCCATCATCGGTCGCCCTAATGTGGGTAAATCCTCCCTCTTCAACAGGATCATGGGCCGTCGTGTGGCCATCGTCCATGACCAACCTGGCGTTACTCGTGACAGACTTTCGGGGATCTGCCGCGAGGGGAAGGTGCCATTCGAGATCATCGACACTGGAGGGATTGGAGATTCTCCCGATCCCGACTTTGCGGAGGCTACCCATGTGGCCGCTCAGGCCGCCATCGCCAGCGCCGAACTCCTTCTCTTCGTTGTAGACGGTCGCGCCGGACTCACTCCGCTGGACCGCGAACTTGCCGCTACCCTTCGTGCCGGTAGTCGGCAGCTGATCTTGATCATCAACAAGATCGACCAAGAGATGCACGAGTCTCTTGCGAATGATTTTTTTGAACTCGGATTTCCGGAGGTTTTGACGGTCAGCGCAGCGCATGGACGTGGGACCCATGATCTTTTAGAGCTTATTGGGGAAAAACTCGGCGGCATAATATCAATCGAGCCAGAGGAAAACTCGGCACCACGTCTCGCGATTGTCGGTCGGCCGAATGTCGGCAAATCATCCCTTCTCAATCGGCTGCTTGGTGAGGAGCGCAGCATAGTCAGCAACATACCGGGAACAACGCGCGATGCACTTGACGTTCGTTGCGATCTGGGCGGCGAGCCATACATTCTTGTTGACACGGCTGGTCTGCGTCACCGCTCCCGCCCCGACACCTCGGTTGAGATTTTCAGTGCTATGCGATCTGAGGAGGCGATCCGACGAGCTGATGCTGGGTTGCTCGTGATCGATGCAACCGAAGGAGTCACTACACAGGACAAGCGTATAGCCGGAATGCTTCAGGAGTCATATAAGGCGTGCATCATCCTATTGAACAAATGGGATCTCGTACACAAAGAGGATGGGGGTCGTGCTTCTCAGGGTGAGCAGGCTGACAGGATACGTGAGGATCTCTTCTTTCTCGATTTTGCGCCTGTGGTATGCATCTCTGCGAAGACGGGACAGCATTTCAGCCGCATCTTTGCTGCTCTTAAGGCGGTTCGTAGTGAGGCGGAGACCCGCATCACAACTGGAGAACTCAACCGATTCTTTCGTGATACATTCGACCAGCATCCACCCCCCTCAAAGTCCGGCAAGCGCTTCAAGCTCCTTTACGCTACACAGGTGGTTTCCGAAATTAGGCGACCTTTCCACCCGCCAGAGTTCCTTCTGTTCGTAAACGACGCCGACCTTATTACCGATAGTTACCGGGAATATCTCTTCAATAAGTTCCGCGAACGATGGCCTTTCCCGGGG
>Ga0118677_10004728_pt2 | contig 18750 bp, 11 predicted proteins | sample AliMusrvi5mmetaG_FD_86154 | JGI IMG/M metagenome (GOLD analysis project Ga0118677, IMG submission 86154) | reverse complement strand
AGATATTATATTTTCATATTTTGAATATAATCTTAAAAAGAGGATTTTTATATTATTCCGTTGTCGTACACGGATCGTTTCTGAACCAATGAATTTTTTGTTCAATAAGTTGGCTAAATTCAAAATATCACAATATGGGGTTTTTGATAACGTTAGCCGACTCCAACCATGAAGAACCTCGAGGTGTTTGCTGGTAATACAGAGGAATAAGGGTCCAGCGCCTACACCGGGTTAAATAATCCTGTAGATCTCCATAATCTCTTTCAGGATATTATCAAAATCAATCTTAAGGTCGATAAGTTTCCCGGTGTGAATATCGAAAACCCAGCCATGCACCGTAAAATCCCGCTCCTTGGAGGCTTTCTGGACGTCAGAGGTCTTTATAATGTTCACGCACTGTTCCTGAACGTTCAGTTCAACAAGTCGCTTATATTTAGCCTCCTCGTCAGTTATTGAGTCAAGCTCAGCTTTGTGAAGGCGAAAAACATCCCTGATATTCCGTAACCATGGATTGAGGATTCCCATATCGGCAGATTGCATGGCTGCCTTTACTCCGTTACAGTAATAGTGGCCGCATACAACGATATGATTTACTTTCAGATGACTCACCGCATAATTAATTACCGACATGGCGCTTAAATCGGTATTAGGAACCATATTTGCAATATTCCGATGGACAAATACTTCCCCCGGTTTGGTTCCCATTAGCTCTTCGGCAGTTACCCGGCTATCGGAACAGCCAATATAGAGAACCTTAGGGTTTTGACCCTGTGACAAATTCCTAAAATAATCACTATCCGTTTTAAGCTTTTCTTCAATCCATTGCTGATTGTTAAGAAAAATATGGGCTAGATTCATAAAAAATTAACTATCTGGGTTAAGTAACTAACCGGTAAAGCCTATGGCTCCGGCGATTGCATTAATGCAGCGTAAAAGTTCAAACAGAAGCGTATTACTTTTCTCAGTGACTATGGGATCTATGCTTTTACGCCATTGCTTCAGTAAATTCACCTGGTGTTTATGAAGTGGCTCCATGGCTTCTGCCCTTAAGAGTGTTGAATAATAGTGATTCACCCTCCGTTCAGAGAGGGGGATACTGAGAATGAAATCAATCATTTTTCGTGTCCGTGTCAACTCGTCAAGCATCAGGGTTAAAATCTCACTGCTCCCGGGGAGATCACTTGCCAGGGCGGCATATTGCCTGAATATTGCCTCGTCGGACGAGGCGAGGCTTGAATCGACATTCGTAAGCACATACCGTACAAATGGATCCGTTTTTACTGAATTTTTAAACCGGTCGAAGGCAACCGGATTTTGGTTCATCATATCTTCAAGAGTGGTTCCGACGCCATACCAGCTTGTAATATTGAACCGGCACTGACTCCAGCTAAATACCCAGGGAATAGCTCTCAAATCATTAAGCGAACGGGTACCTGTCCGACGTGAAGGACGACTACCAATTTTACTCTGCTCAATGGCATCAATCGGGGTAGCCTTTTCATAAAACTGAATAAAGCCAGGTTTTTCGATGAGCTCTTTATAAACTGACATACTTTTGGAGACCAGGTAACCGAACTCAGATGCCAGCTCATGTTCCTTGATTTGATTGTGGTTTTGGAGTATTACAGCAGACAATGCCCCGGCTGTCAGAAGCTCAAGATTATAAACCGCATTATTTTTATTGGCATATTTTCGCTCAATAGTCTCTCCTTGCTCGGTAAGCCGAATATCTCCGTTGATAGTCCCTGGTGGTAATGCCCGCAAAAACCAGTGAGTCGGACCTGCACCACGGCTAATCGATCCACCTTTGCCATGAAAAAAACGAATTTTAACCCTGTGTTTTATCCCTATTTCAGCCAGTTTTGACTGTGCCTCGTACAGATACCATTGACTGGCCAGTATTCCTCCATCTTTATTACTGTCGCTATAGCCAATCATCACCTGTTGAACCGGCGTTTTGACCATGCTGGTTTGTTGCTGTAACCTCAGGCTATTTTGGGTTACAGGATGTGCTAAAAATTCATCCAGGATCTGGGGGGAGCGAATTAAATCTTCAATGGTTTCAAAAAGCGGAACGACCGGCAACCGTGAGGCAAGCCCATCCGAAGTAGGGATCAATAACCCCGCCTCCCTTTCCAGTAAATAGACGACCAACAGGTCAGAGACATTCCTGGTCATACTCACGATAAGTGAACCAAGTGCCTCTTCACCATATTGATTCACATGATCGCTAATTACGCGATAAGTATCGACCAATGACTTAGCCTCTTCTCCGATTGTGATATTGGGGTGTGTAAAAGGACGCGATGAGACTAACTCCTTGTTTACAAAAGCAATTCTTTGGGATTCGTCACCATTTAAAAAGCTATTACCATCCAATTGAGCCGCCTGCATAAGTTCCGAGAGGACCAGTTCATGATACCGGCTATTTTGCCGGATATCAAGTTTTGCAAGATGAAATCCAAAGGTATTTATAATTTGGATGATTTCGTTAACATCAGTGAACGCAATTTCGGAGGCTCCAAACGCCTTTAATCCATTTTGCAATATTTCAAGGTCTTTGATTAATGCCGATGGATACTTGTAGCTTATTGACTCCTCGCGCATCTCCTTTGCTTCCCCTTCATCAATCACAACGGGGACTTTGGCAATTAGAAATGATAAATATTGTTTAAAGGCCTCATTAGAATTTTCAAATGGATGATCTCCGGAAGATTTTTTCATCTCAATCCTAAGCCTGTTATAATTTTTCTGAAAGTTCCCATCCAGTTGCTTTTCGATACAATAAAAACTCAAATTCTTCTGAAGGCTTAAAAGCTCTTTTTTAATAACCTGAAATGCTTTTAGCCTTAGCTTTAGCAATGTATTATGAGTTACGGCTGCGGTGACCAGCGGATGACCATCCCGGTCGCCGCCAACCCAGTTTCCAAAAGTTATTTTCGGAAAATTTCCGGTCCCGCGTATTAGGGCAGGATCGAAACCAGCCTCTTCCCACGCTTGTATCAAGCGTCTGTTATGCAGTGTAATAACCTCAGGAAAAACCTGAGTTAAATAGTGAATAATGTTATCCAGCTCAGAGTCTATATCGGGTTTTTCGGTATAAACATCCGATATCCGCCATATTCGGTGAAGGGCGATCTTAATTCCTTTGCGGTTCTCCTCCTGTTCAAATCTACTGTACATCTGGTTTTCACGCCTCACAACCAACAGGTACAAATTACGAAGATGCTCAAGCATTATCGTGGGTTTGGCTTCGGTTGGATGAGCGGTTAGTACCGGTTCAATTTTTATCTCAGACAGATTTGCCGCCATTTCCTCCGCGCTAAATCCCATATCCGTCAATAATTTCAGATTATAGGACCACAATCCGTCAATCTCAGCCAGCGATTTCTGGTCTTCCTTCTTCCTGCGGTTTTGAACTGCCCCATTTACCTCTACAATATTGAGGAGTTGAAAGCAGGTAGAGTATAATTGCAAATGCTTCCCTGTAAAGGGCTTCTCCTGAAAGCTAAGGGATTCGGTAATCCAGGGGATATCCTTTGCCAATTCCACCTCTCCCGATTCAATCATCACCTCTTTCAAACAATTCAGAAGATATTCAAGATCCTCATACGATTTCCCCAATTTATTCTTAACCTGTTCAAGAGTTTTCATTTCATTTTTTTTTAGAATCCAAACAACATCAAATTGCCTGGTTCAATATCCAATAATAGAGAGACCATCTCTGATCAAGTAACATATCAACACCAAATTTGTTTTTTTGATTCAAGACCCTTTTCACACGATTTTTATCAGTCGTCCAGAACCACAGTCATTTGGCAAATGCGGTGTCATTTTTAGACCAAAATCAATCCTGCGAAGGTTTGAAAATGACATACGAAAATAGAAATATAGCGGATAAAACAGGGTAACAATTTGAATCTAAAGCCAATTTATTTCAATAACAAAAATGGTTATCCTTTCTAATGTCATAAGCATAATTTTAACGATGTTAATATGAAAATCATACCGCTTTTTCTCATTTCGTTTATACTTATTCTGGGAACCGGAGGATCAGAGGTGTGCAGTGCTCAGACCTTCGCGATTGGCCATATCACAGCGGAAGTCATTGAATCGGTCAGCGCCTCTTCACAAGCAATCACGAATATCGCCTCCGATCTACCCCTTGGCAATACCAATTTGAATCAGGGAACGACCGTCGGGATCCCTTCTGTGATAAAACTGGGAGGCATAATAATAAACTCAGGAGATATGGTTACAGTCGATGTTGTGCAGAATTCAGTATCCTTTTCAAATTCCAAAAAGGCCAATATTCAAATTGATAATAATTTATACTCCAAAGATTTAATTACAACTACACAAACTAACAGTTCAAGTCTTTTTCAGAAAGCTGGTTTAACAAATATTGCAGATAGTATCCCTTACTTACAAAACAGTGGTTCCTATACTATTGTCTTTGCCTGCAACTAAATCGTTTATTGTTAATATTATATTTGCATATCCTTGATTAATCCCCCGGGTTATTGAATTTGCATGAATTAAAAAAAATGTTGAAATTGCCGCCTTATATTTTGGGCCATAATAAGGTCCTCAATCCCGAAATTGATTATCAAATTAAAATGGATAAAGCGACAACCAATTATCAATTTGAGCTCACCTTTTCGGTTCGCGATTATGAATGTGATCTGCAGGGCATCGTTAACAACTCAGTTTATTTAAACTATTTTGAGCATGCCCGTCATACTTTTTTGATTGAGAAGGATATCGACTTTGCAGGACTACATAACCAGGGGATAGACCTTGTGGTATCGCGAATTGAGGTCGACTATAAGATTTCTTTAACAAGTGGAGATCTGTTTATTGTAAAGATTAATGCGCATAAGGAGGGGCAATTACGCTTAGTATTTGAGCAGGATATTTTCAAGCTACCGGAGAATAAGCTGGTTGCTCACGCCAGAGTTATTGGTGTTGGTTTAAGAAACGGAAGACCCTTCAGGCTGGAAGATGTACCAGGATTTAATCAATTCACTTAAGCAATGGAATATCTTCCTCTTATTGGAACGGTAGCCATACTGAATTTGCTTGCGGCTATAAGTCCCGGTCCCGATTTTGTAATGATTGTGAGAAATTCGTTGTGCTATTCCCGTCGTTCAGGAATCTATACAACCTTTGGGATCGGTTTGGCGCTTGGGGTCCACCTGCTATATTGTGCAGCAGGAATAGGCTATCTTATTTCGACATCGTTGATCCTATTCTCAATTATCAAAATTCTTGGCGCAGGCTATCTGATCTATATGGGTGTTGGCTCCATTTTGGCCAAAAAATCATCCCTCGAACAGTCAGAAGTTAAGAACGATGTGGATCTTACAAGATTTCAGGCATTTAGAATGGGTTTTCTGACTAATATATTGAATCCAAAAGCCACATTATTCCTGCTGAGTCTCTTTACACTTGTTATTGGAAACTCTACCCCACTCTATATAATCGTGACCATATCGGCAATTATTATTGGAACCGCCATTGCCTGGTTTACGATTGTCTCCATTTTCCTTTCGCAGGAAAGAGTTCGAAATGCGTTTCTAAAATATGAGAAGGGGATCAACCGGATGCTTGGCGGTTTTCTGATTATCTTAGGGATAAAAATTGCTTTTACTTTCCAATGAGTACCTCTCTTTAGTCTGGTCAAAACCGCTCAATAAACAACCTTTCCCCAAAAAGATTAAGAGATTGTTTAAACGTTAATACACGAGCCTTTCAGGTGTAAAGATACCTCTTGATATTCCGCTTAGGCGTTTTCTCAAATTCATTTGCGACTAAGATAATCGAACTTAGCTGGGCGAATTTCGGGAGCTCTTTATTAACCATCCGGCGGTTTTCCTCCATGACCTCCTTCAGCATTATTTCATCGGGTTTCTCTTTTTCAATCCGCTCCGGATCCGGATAAACAAAAGCAATGAGTTTATGGTCACGCTCTGTTATCACACATTCAAGCACATAGGGATAGTTATTTAACTTATCTTCCATCTCTTCGGGATAAATATTCTGTCCTGATGCCCCTAGCAGCATATTTTTAGACCGTCCCCGGATATAAATAAAACCATCGGCATCGGCAATGCCCAGATCTCCGGTATGAAGCCAACCCTCATTATCAATCGTTTCTGCTGATATTTTCTCATTTTTATAGTAGCCCATCATCACATTGTCGCCCTTCACAAGGATCTCTCCCACTTCGTTAAACGGATCTCTGGAATCGATGCGGACTTCCATTCGATCGACTAATCTTCCGGCTGAGGATGACCTGAAACGTGTCCAGGGTTCGTAGGAGATCAGTGGACCACATTCGGTCATTCCATATCCGATGGTAAATGGGAATTTTATTTTTCTGAAAAAAGCCTCCACCTCATGATTCAGGGGGGCACCCCCGATTACAATTTCGTGAAAATTACCTCCAAAGGTTTCGATAAGGCTCGCTCTCACTTTCTTATATAACAGCTGTTGAATTCCCGGAATCCTGAGCAAAAATTTAATCAACGGCTTTTCGAGTTCCGGAAGAATCCTTTTTTTGTATATTTTTTCAATTACAAGCGGAACTGACAATATAAGTCGTGGTCGAACTTCCTGAAATGCTTTAATGATAAGTTGCGGTGTCGGAGCTTTAGAGAGAAAGGAAACATGACAACCAACCGAGACTGGAAACAAAAATTCGAACAACAACCCAAATACATGGGCCATTGGGAGGAAGGAGACAATACGGTCACCAGCCTGTAAAGGCATGTGCTCCTGAGCATAGTTAAGATTTGAAAGCAAACTGCGGGCAGGAATCATAACACCCTTGGTAAAACCTGAAGTGCCGCTGGTATATGAAATAATACTCAGATCTTCTCTATCATATTCGTTGAGTTCAAAGTCCTCAGGAGCGCATTTCACAGCGTATTGAACCGACATGCATTTTTCCCAAAGCGCTTTGTCTGCAGGGTCAATGAATGAGAGTGCAGAGAAGTTGGAAAGACTAACGACTCCCCTAATTCCCGGGATTTTTTCAATCGTAAGTTTTTCAAAAAGGATCTCCGCGGCAAACAGGAAGGATGCCTCAGAATGATTGAGTATATGAAGAATATCCTCCGGATTAAAATCGGGTAAAACGGGGACAATCACCCCTCCATAACCTGAAATAGCCAAAAAAGTGATCGCCCAATTAGATGAATTGCGTCCAAGTATTGCGATCTTGTCACCTTTGTTGATTCCACTTTCCCGGAAATACCGGTGAATCTGATGAATAATTTGCGCCGCTTCACCATAGGTGGTCGTTGCTCCCTGGAAATCGGAAAAAGCAGGTAAAGACCAATTCTTCCTAAATCCTTGGGTAAAGATCCGGTTTAGTTTATCGTGCTTCATAGGTTCCAAATATTTCTGGTTTTCAATAGCACGAAAGTATGGAATTTTCTCTCAATTAGTGTATTAATCCTTCCTCTAAAAATCAGTACACCCAATCCCCTTTTTCGGATCACAAAACAAATTATTTCTCCCGATATTTCTCTAATTTCCAGAATAATTAATTACTTGTTTTGATAGTTATATAGATTTTGGTATAAATGTCGGGAAGGACTCTCCTTGAAATCAGCAAAATAACGACTGATTAGTTCATATAACCTTGGATCGTATATTTTCAGTTCTTCACGTGTGTTGATTTGATTGTGTTTCCCATCTGGTCTGACAACTTCTGCATTCACATTGAACCAGTCCTGGACCCCTTCGGCCCAGTATTCATAAATATCGGTGCGGGCATAAGTATCTTTATATTTTCCCTCCGCTTCGGCCATTTTCAGATAACGATCGAGTGTGCTGTTGATTGTTGTATCGACCTGAATAATCCCAATCAGGTGAATGGAATGGGCAAATTCGTGGATCAGAATATCTTCGGCATGGTATTTATCGATCTGATAAGCCATCAGGTTCTCCTCGGCACAGGTTGTTAAAGGAAGCTGAAGATCTCCACCCAGACCTCTGGCCCGGACGTCCCAGTTCAGCGTAGTGTCGGCCGCCAGATGGGCATGCTCCGGAATATTTGTGGTCCCTTCATAACGTGCCATTACCGAAACGCGTGTTTTTATATTAACCATAGCTTCAAGAACATTTTCGGGCAGACTATTGGTCATAAACTTTACAATTTTCCAGGCCTGAACCATCGCGCTGTCGGGGACCCTCCACGAACTGGTTATCGCGATTCCATTGGCAATGAGGTATTTTTTATAAAACCGGTTCAGGTGCAACGAATCGGGAGGAGTTGTGATTACGGGGGGCTTCTCCGATACCTCTTCTTTTACGGGGGGCGTAGCTCCGGCAAGCGCCACTGTTCCTGTGGATATCAGCATCACAAGCAATGCAAAAATCATTAATTTACCAGCCAAACTTTTCAACTGTACCGATCTTTCTATTCTCATAATTTTAAAATTTGGGGATTGTGACATCCCCTGATTAATGTTTAACGGAATTCCAATCGGGTGTCGGTTGGTTATAAAAGGTTTTCACGAAAAAATCTCTCCTTTTTTGTTCACCGTATTCCCCACCAAGGGTATGATTACTCCCCGGAAGAACCACCAGTTCGAACTCTTTTTTTGCATTGATCAGCGCATTGACTACCTGCATAGTTGAAGAGGGATCTACGTTATCATCCATTTCCCCCAAAATAAGTAATAACTTACCCTGAAGTCTGGCCGCATTTTCAACATTGGAACATTCTGCATATTGAGGACCGATTGGATAGCCCATCCACTGTTCGTTCCACCACATTTTATCCATCCGGTTGTCGTGGCATCCGCAGGATGATGAACCAGCCTTGTAAAATTCGGGATGAAACAGAAGGCCTGACAACGTATTTTGCCCTCCTGCAGAACCTCCGAACAGGCCGACGCGTGTGGTATCCATGTAGCTGTATTTTTCGGCTGCCGCTTTTATCCAGAGTATCCGGTCTGGGAAGCCTGCATCTTTCAGGTTTTTCCAGCAAACCTCCTGAAATTCCTTTGAGCGGTTTGATGTTCCCATTCCGTCAAGCTGAACGACGATAAAGCCCAGTTCGGCCAGACCTGAAAAGGCGCCGCTTGCAGGTCTGAAACTTTTTTGGGCAAACGAACTTTGTGGTCCGGCATAGATGTATTCAATTATTGGGTATTTTTTCTTCGGATCGAAGGTGGTGGGACGATAAATATTCCCCCAGATGTCTGTTTTCCCGTCACGGGCTTTGGCCACAAAAGGTTCAGGAGCAATCCATCCTTTTGCCACTACATCTGAAATATCACTTTTTTCAAGTTGCATGATCAGTGAACCATCCAAAGCACGTCGCAACACCGTTTCAGAAGGCGTGTCAACAGTTGAATAAGTATCGGTGAAATAACTGAAATCGGGTGAAAATGACACCTGATGATCCATCTTTTCCGGGGTTAAATCGACCAGGCTGGTGCCATCAACGTTAATCTTGTACAAATGGACAAAATAGGGATCTTCCCCTGGATTTCTGCCAGAGGCTTTAAAGAGGATGGTACCTTTTTCTTCATCCACCTTTACTACTTCACGAACCGGCCAGCTCCCCTGCGTAATCTGGTTTTTCACCTTCCCGGTTTTCCAGTCGATCAGGTAAAGGTGATTCCACCCGTCGCGCTCCGATGCCCAGACGATTTCGCCCCGTTTTTCCAGATCATAACGGAAATATTTTCCGCTGTAGTCGATATAGGTTTTACTTTGTTCATCTACAATAACCCTCGCCTCTCCGGATGTGCCGTTAACCTCAACTACCTGAAAGGTCTGATGACCGCGTTGGTTAAAATCGAATGTGAAAGCAGTACTTCCTGCGTTCCATTTCAGATAGGAAATATCGAACTGATTCTCGAATGGCTGCGTATTGACCGGGATTTGTTTAAGCGTTGTGATATCAAACAGTGAAGGGTGTTTGATTGGAAGGGCGTCACCCGGTTTCAGATAATATCGCTTTTGCAGGATAGGCTGCAATTGCGTTTTAGGCGATGATTCCACAAAATAGATATAATGTTCTGCATTTTTGCGCACCTTGTTAACAGCCAGTTTTTTCGAATCGGGGGACCAGCTGAAAAAGGAGGAGTACAAATCCCCTTCCGAGCCATCAAAGCTCAGTGGAATCTCTTTTTTATCGTGGGAATTTCGGATGTATACATTGTAATTTTTGATATACGCTTCCCAGGTACTGTCGGGAGAGGTGACCGGTTTGTTCCCAAGTTCATCGAAATTATCGTTCCAGTAAGGTTTTGGCGCCTCAGCCCGAACCATTGAATCTTTTAAAAGGGTATAGTTTTTCAGGGTGCAGGTCCAGTAGGCATTTGAAAATTCGAAATGAAACTGATTGGTCCTGAGATCGAATTTTAGTTTTTGAAGATGGACCAGTTTGGGTGTCGTTTTTATTCCGGGCTGTTTATTGAGCTGCAGAACCAGCTTTTCAGTGTCGAAGAGCGTGGTACGGGTTGATTTTGCAGCATCGACTAAATAATAAGCTACACCTTCGCGGGTTTTAACCTGATACCAGAAATTTGAGGTCTGATCAATCCAGTTCACACTATTGATTTGATGATACACCAGATCATTTAATTTTAGTATCGAATCGGCCCGCTGATAATCAGCTGAAGTAACCTGGGCAAAAGCCCCAAACGAAGTGGAAGCAAGTTGAACCGCCACAAAAAAGCTTAATAAAATTCGTTGCAACATGATTAATAGTTGTTAGTGCCTCAATCGGGAAAATCACTGTAAAGAAGGGGAATAGTTTTTAATTTTATTCAGAAAATGTCACTGAGCCGGTTTAATCTGGGACAAACGGACCATGACTACCCCATGAGCGGGAACCTCCTTAACCAGCTTTTCACTTGTTTTGCCAATGACCTTATGTTCCCAGAGATCGTAAACAGTATAAACTTTTTTATGTACATTCACCTCCGTTGCGAAATACATGGTTTGTTTCTGCCAGCTGTAATCCAATTTCCAAACCTGGTTGGTCCGGTTCATGAAACAAACTGCGACCTCTTTATTCGAAAGTGGTTTAGCCCAGATCTCATATTCACCCATGTCCATAAATTTGGTGGCCTGCTGACCCAAACTATCCTGATTAACAGCAATCACGTCGCCGTTGGTAAGAATTTCCCGGGTCGATTTATCCATTTTTCGCAGATCATTTCCCGCCATTAGTGGCGCTGCGAGCATTGACCACATCGAGAAATGGGTTTTATATTCATCTTCCGTCATACCGCCATTGCCCACTTCGAGCATGTCGGGATCATTCCAGTGGCCCGGACCTGCATATTTCTGCAATTCGGCTTGCTTGTCAATGATGTCAACCACTCCAAGGCCACCCCAATCGAAGGTGCACTGGTAACAATCGCGGATGTCTGCGGTGGTGCGCCACAAATGACCAATACCATTGCCCCACTCCCAGGGCTTCCCTTCACCCCACTCGCAGATTGAGAAAACGATCGGACGTTTACACCCTTTGAGCGCATCGCTCATCGTTTTATAGGCTGCTTTCGGATTTTGACCCTCATCCGAACACCAGTCGTATTTGAGATAATCGACGCCCCATGCGGCATAGGTACGCGCATCCTGAAACTGATAACCCCTGCTCCCTGGACGGGATTGGCATGTTAATGAACCGGCGCACGAATAGATACCAAATTTCAAACCCTTGCCATGGATATAATTAGCCAGCGCCTTCATCCCGGAAGGAAAGCGTTCAGGATCGGGAATAATATTTCCCACGGAATCGCGGGCAACCTGCCAGCAATCGTCGATTACTATATAGTTATAGCCGGCTTTAAGCATCCCGGTTTCAACCATCGCATCGGCCATCTCTTTGATCAGTTTTTCGCTGACATTGCATCCAAATTTATTCCAGCTGTTCCACCCCATGGGGGGAGTCCTGGCAAGATCCTCGAATTTCTGTGCGTAGCTGCTCATCGTAAGAAGGAGAACAAGAGAAAAAATAAGCGGATATTTTGCGTTCATTTTACTGTTTTGAAAATTTTAAAATCAGAAAATTTCCCCCATGCGGTACCTTCCCCATAGGTGCTTTGATAGAGTCCGACCTGCAATGGCAAGCCGTCAAGGTCGGGGCGCTCAACAGGAGAACCTTTCATCTCTTTCCAGGATATTCCTTCAGCGCTTGTACGGGCATGAAATGTATTGCCTGAACGTTCAATGCGCAGGTGTTTGTCGAATTGCCATGCCGTACCATTTCCCTCCTGGCTCCTTTCGGGAAAGTCGAAATTTGTGAACATATTTCCGATGTTCCAGGCAGGAAAAATGCTTAGCTGCAACAGGTCTTCCCCTTTACCGGCAAGTGCCAGGTCGGCTACCCGTACCATTAATCCACAATCGTTATTCCCTGCAACTTTTTTCTCAGCCAGTCCGCTCACATCAGAAAGGAGAGTTTCAACCACAAAATCTCCTGAAATGTTTTTGTACACGAATGGCCCCTGCGGTTTTTGTCCATCCCAAACTGTCCCTGCAGATTCAAGAAGGAGGTTGCCCTGACTGCAAACCAACTGTTTCAGTGTTTTATCCTCCTGGTTGCCGATAAAACCATCCCAGATCGTACCATCGACTCCTTTCTTCAGAAAATTATGATCATTCTTAAAATCGGCGGAATAGATTTGAAAATTCGTTTCAGCAGTTGTAACAGGAGTTGAATAGCCAGAGGAAAGGAGATTACCATACGCATCCTTAATTCTCAGTAAAAAAGTATAGGATTCACCCGTAGTTAAGCCGGTCGCGAGATAATCCGGTTTAAAGCTCCATCCACTAAACCTGGAGGGGTGACCTGTTGGTTTGACTTCATAATTATATTGCGCTCCCGGAATCGGAGCTGCCAGCATAAGAGCTGAACTTGTAGTTATTGCAGCTGGTTCAACGGTGAATAAGGCTTTTTTATTCCCTAAAATTCTGCCTGAGATTTTCCACTCATTGAAGTTATTTGAAATTTCACCTCCATTTAATACCTTGTTGTAGCTCTTTAAAAATGAGTAGGAACCGGTAAAGAAAAATCTGTTCAGGGCATCGCTCCCAAGTGTAATTGTGGCTATACGGCACTCAAAAGGAAGTTTGGCCGAACAGGACTGTTTCCCATCCATATACAGAACGATTTCTCCGCTACCGCCAGTGAGTGCAAAATGGTGCCATTTGCCCGCTTCAGGCAGGGCTCCACTGAAACCGGAGGAGATAGTCCCCGATGCAGATAAAGCCCCCAATTTTTTATCACTCCCAAAATTCAAATTAATAAACTTATTGTCAGTTGTTTTAAGTGAGAAGTACGTTTCGTTTGACGAAATTTCAGGGTTTAAGATGGCTCCTTCAAAGGTAAAGTCCTGAATCGCGGTGGTATTGCTAAGGTTAAATTGCAGGGTACTTTTACCGTCAAAAGTTATTGCCACTTTTTCAGCAACATCTTCCACGGCCAATCCAACCCCTGTACCTTCAAAACTACCATTAAGGTATCCATTGTTTTTCCACGATTTCAGTGGGCCAAAGGTGAGGTCCGCAGGGCTCATATAAACCGGAATTTCAGCCTTTTCCTGCTTTACAAACAAATTGTTCAGCTCATTTCCGGTGAGGCATTTATCGTAAATTTTTAAGGAAGCCAACGCCCCGGAGAATTTTAAATTTCCGCCGGATAAGGCGCCAACAGTAAATTTATCCCCACCCTGAATGTAGAGCTGACGCTGATGTTGACTATTCAGCAGGCCATCAACAAAGATTTTTTCCATATAACCATCAAAGGTGACAACAATCAGATGCCATTTTGAGGCTTGCGGCGGATCTCCTTTAAACCCAAGGTCAGCCCATCCGGCATGCTGCGCCAAAGCACGTTCACGGTTGTGCCCAAAACCGAAATTTGCAGACGAAGCATCCGGTCCACCTAAATCAGTCCACCCAGCGACATACTCTTCATCTGCTATTTCAGGATTGTAAACCCGATAGGCAATCGTAAAACTGCTATTCCCCGAAAGCGATGAAGGGGGTGCAAACGAAGAGGTAAAAAACTCATTTCCTGTAAATATCAGCGATTTTTGACCTTCGACCATATCTACGATAGCAGGTTGCCCTTTTGAATTGAATACTCCTCCCGGCAATCCGTTGTTATTCCATTTCGATACCATCTCCCCGATTTTGAACGGTTGCACATCCAGATCAACAATCAATCCTTGTGGAGGTGATGCCGGATGTGGAGCCGGGATGTACTCGGCATTCATGTTATGGACAATCTCGGCTGGGGCAAGTGGGCGGTTATATATTCTTAAACTATTAAAAGCCCCTTTGAATGGGGAGTCACCAGTTTGTGTATTTCCAATAATAATTGGATTACCAGGCGTGATGTTTAGCGTTGTAGTATTGCGGCTGACCAGCCTCCCATCGAGATATAAACATTCAGATTTTCCGTCAAATACCACTGCCACATTAAACCACGTTCCTGCTTTTGGAGATGTTTTGAAGGATATGTTTTTTTTGCCGTGTGAAACCACCATTTTTGAATCTCCCACGAAGAGAGCGGCCTGATTCTCCTTGCCGGCGCCTGCGGAGGCCCACTCTATCACGCATCCCCGATTTTCCGGTTCTGCACACAAAGCCCGAAACATCACCGTGAACGGATTGTTGCCTGTAATTCCCCGCGGTGCAGTTGAAGTAAAACGTAGAGCGCTTTTTCCATCAAAAATCAGCGCTTTGTGACCATCGATCAATTGTGTTTTTAAAGGATCACCTGAAGTAATGAAGCTTCCGCCAAGCATCCCGTCGTTGTTTGGCCAGGCTGTAACGTTATTTTCGGGAAGGTCATCGGCTTCAAGGTGGACCAGCAGCTGCTCCGGATCATTTTTCGAATCGCTGAACACCTTAAAATTCCACATGCCAAGAAATAAGCCAGGCAACTGGGAATTGGTGATCGTAGTTCGTAACCATCGTGCCTGAACATTGCCATAATCAACCATCGGGCACCCTGCCTGCGTGTTATTCCTTCTGTCGGAATAGGTATTCCAGATTTTCCCGTCCGCCGAATATTCAATGATATATTGGTAATAATAGGAAGGGAACCAGAATTCGGAATAGACCCGCTGAACGGTTTCTTCTTTTCCCAGATCAACCATAAGCCATTGATTCTTTTCATTATCGCCTGGCAGCCAAAGGGTTCCGTTATTGTCGTCAACAGCATATTCAGCCTTGAAATCGTTGCTGTATGCTGATGAAACGGTTACTTTTTTACCAAAAGCAAGATTTGGAAACGGGTTTGTATTTTCGGCTAAGGCTCCTATTCCTTTATGAGTTGGGATTACTTTTTCGATAGTTCCGTTGGGTCCGAAGACCATTTTATCGGCACAAACCTGCCGGTGCATCCCATGGGCTGAGTTCGGATTATCGTGGCGGTGATAAACCATGTAATAATCGTCGCCATTTTTAATAATGGAGTGATGTCCGGGGCCATGCACAGTACCATCCTGCGAAGTTTTCAGAATCGGATTATTTTTGCCAAATTCATAAGGACCAAAAGGTGAGGTGCGACTGATCGCATACTGTACGCGGTAAGTCCCATCGTGGCATGAACCGGATGAGTAGGTGAAATAGTAGATCCCGTCTTTCTTGAATAAAAACGGAGCCTCAAAGAAATCTGTCGCCTGGGTATTGGGAATTTTTTCGTACTTGTCTACAGACTTCATATCGTTATTTAGCAATCCGATGCCGCAACCACCATTTGGAAATATGCCCCATGTCCCGAACACGACATAAAATTTACCGTCGTCGTCTCTGAATGTTTGGGAATCGAGTGTGATGACCCCTGGCATTACCTTGTCAGGAATAAGTGTCTTATCCTCTCCCAGACTGTTTTTCCAGGGACCAAGCGGAGTATCGCCTGTGCCAATATAGGTTTGACAAGGTACATTGTAGAGCAGGTGGTATTTCCCATCAGGACCAATGGTTACATCCGGAGCCCAATACAATCCCCCTTCGGTTATCGGCCAGTTCATTTCGTGCATGGTCCAGTTGACAAAATCCTTTGATGTCCAGACTTCTGCAGGACCACGACCGTCATTATTACCGTCGGTAGTTGCATAAATATACCAGGTGTCTCCAAACTTTTTGACTGTCGGATCGGCAAAGTAACCAGGGAGGATTGGATTTCCGCACCCTGGTGTGAGGGGACTTGCCTCCTGGGCAGAGAGGCGCAGGGCAAAAAATAAAAATACCGTTAAAAGCAGGGGTATAGCTCTTTTCATTGTATTGGTTTGTTGTTTAATTCATTCATTTTAAAAACCAGTCTCATGTTGCTACTCGTTTTCAACTTAATTTTAAAGGAATTTGCGGAGACTGCTTTACCTCCATCTAACTCCCATTTTCCAGTTGTGCCTGGCAATGAAATCTGAACTATCTGGTCAATTCCAGAGTTTAGTTCAACGTCAATTTGGGTAGGACTCCATTTTAATGATTTCAGCGTGATCTGCCCGCGCAGTAAAACACCCTTAATTTCGCCTGACCTCCATTCAGGTGGGCATGCAGGCAGGAGTTTTATTTTTTCAGGCTCAGCGTAAACCAGCGATTTCATAATAACGGCAGGGAATCCACCGGATAGGTCGAGATTGAATAACTCATGAGGGTTGTGTGTCGTTACAAGGTTTGGAAACCAGTAAACAGAACCAAGCCAGTTGATCATATCCTGTACAGCGACAGCATCGCCAACAGCGGCAGCGGCCAGGGCGAGCTGAACCATTCCGAAGGCCATTACCCCGCCATCCTCCTGGCGTCGTACTTTCATCCGTTCGTCAACCGCCCTTCGGCAGGACTCCATTAATTTGGGATCAGCGGCAATATCGGGATCAGTAACATCCCAAAGTCCATATAAATGAGACGCATGGCGGTGAGCATAGTTATCGGAGAGGGAATCCCACATGTACTCCCGCAAAGCTCCATTGGAATTAACCTGATAATCAGGCATTCCTTTGAGCATTTTCTTCCAAACAGCAATAGTATCACCATTCAGATTTAGCCGGGTTCCGGCATCAATGAGGTTCCGAAATAACTGTCGTGCAGCCATAACATCCATTGTCGCATTGATACAGGCCTGATCCGGACTATTGCCGGGCGTATTTTCAGGAGAATAGGATGGTACAAAAATCCATTTGCCATCGGCTCCCGGAATTAGAAAATCCTGGTAAAACAAAGCTGATTCTTTCATAAATGGCATTGCCCGGTTCTTCAAAAAAATAAGATCGCCAGTATAAAGATAATAGTCGTAATAAAACTCTGACATCCATGCAGCTCCAGCAGTCCAGAAAGTCATTGGCCAGGTTCTGTCAAAATGGTTGTTAAGTCCATGAGAACTGGTGCGGGATGCGACATGAATTCCACGGGCATTAAATAACCTGCGGGCATTTTCGCGATATTGTGGTAGCATTGATTCCTGATAATCAAAGAATGCACCCATTAATTCCGGCATATTGCCAGGCATCAGGCTGGCAATCGCAACCTGGAGATTTCCGTTCTGTGTAAAATCAGCTGACCAGGGGGGCGCAGTAGTTCCGGCCCATATTCCCTGAAGGTTGGGAGGCATAATTCCGGTAGCGGACAAAATATTATACCGGGAAGCGTCAAATTCCTTTTCCAATAATGCAGCAAGTGGCTTTTTTTTTGATCTTTTCAGCAGCTCCTCTGACGACAGTTCCCGATCACTGCCTCCGTCCAGATCAAGCGAAACCCTGTTGAATAGTTCACTATGAATTTTAATATGACTATTTAAAAGAGTTGAAAAGTCGGGTTTTACCGATGATACTTTTTCTTTTAATCTGGTTTGAAGTGTTCTGTTTGAAAGTTCTTCCTTTATGAAACCGGGTTCAACCTTTACCAACAGCAATAATTCATCAGCATCTTTGACAACTATTTCACCACCAATTGGTTCGGATGAACCGCCTTTACTGACCACCTTCATAACTCCGGCCAATCCCTTGAGGCTTCCTTTCCACTCCTTGTCGAATTTACTCTGATAAAGCAACCATCCCTTTTCTGCTATGATCGTTGTTACACGGTTGGTTTGATCGTACAACGATTGCCACCATGACTTATCTTTCGGCCGATCGCCAAATCCAACTTTGCAATTGATCGTTCCTTTTCCCGAGCCTTTTATAGAGATTACAACCAACGTATCCGATCGGGATGCAAAAACCTGCCGCGAGTAGTTTCCTTTGGCTCCTTTCCAGTTTACCGATGCCACTCCTGAAGAAAAATCAACGGCTCGTTTATAATCGCGGACTAAAGTGTCCCCATTCATCTGAATGCGAATATCAAAGGCTGGTACAAAGGGGTCAGTCCAACGTTTCTCTTTCCAGCCTTCCTTATAGGAGAGATCGACCACATATTGTGAGGCTTCTCCGTATTTTCCGGCAAACATCATCTTACGAATAGTGTCAAGTCCGGCTCCGGTATTGACTGGGGTGATCGGTTCATTTAAAGGCATATAGAGCCTTGCATGGCTAATGATCAAGGTATCCGAAAGAGGCAGTCCCATAACCAGAGCGCCCATCGTTCCATTTCCGGTCACAAGAGATTGTTCCCACGATCGAGCTGGTTTCTCTGACCAAAAACCCCGGTTGTTATTCCTATCCGTATTTTTTATGCTTTTACCAGCCAAAAGCAACCCGATAGTACATGCTCCAATAATGAAAATTATAGGAAAACACCTATTTTTATTGAACATAGTAATAG